>OMCA01000553.1_pt1 | contig 21212 bp, 15 predicted proteins | sample 1673621 | NCBI WGS metagenome assembly OMCA01 (sample SAMEA103958117, study PRJEB25191) | human gut metagenome | biome: human-associated habitat [ENVO:00009003]; feature: intestine environment [ENVO:2100002]; material: feces | place: Germany | collected 2013/2015
TGATGTTGCAAAGATAGGGCAGGGGCATGAGGATGAATGTTATCGTAATGTTATCATTAGGTTAACGATATCTTTGCAACTCTGGAAAGCTTTCCTTGTATTTTTTTAGAGTTGTATGTATTTTTATATTCCTCTTTTAATCAGTGAGATGCTGATTTTCGTTCGTTTCTTTTCATCGTACCTTGCCATTGGCTGGAAAGAACGCATTCTCATCGCATATAAAAAGTAATACATTACTCCGTGATCCATAGTTATTTGCTATTTTTGCAGGCGAATATAAACGGATAAGATGAAATTACGTACTGTCATCTCTCTTTCGCTTGTGAGTCTGATTGCTGTTGTGTTGATACAGTTGGGCGGAATGCTTTATGCTTTCCATGCACAGATGCAGGAAGCGGAGAAGTTACTAAACAAGTGTTTTTGGATGTCTTTCACGGAGACAGTGGATAATTTGGTGAACAACCTTCCTTATCCTGATAATTCAATAGCTATCATAGCGTATGCACCCAATCCTAAATACAAGCGGATTGATGGGAATGAAAGGAATAAGCGTACTTCCCAGCAAGTGGCACAGGCTTTGCAACGGGTGTATGGAATAAAAGAAATTCCGTTAGCCACCATAGATAGCGTGTTGCACAATAAGTTGCGGAAGTTAGACATGGATGGAACGCTGACTGTGGAGCGAATTAATGTAAATACAAATGAGGTGCTGGCAAGTACCAATCCTCAGGTAAGTATCCGTAACTTTGCCGCTGTTACTTCCGAAACTGCTTTTACCTTTAAATCCCGTGGGGAGGCTGTCCGTGCCATTCTTTCTTTCCCTGCCAAGGAGATGGAGAAGAAACTCCTGTTACTGTCACTCATTACATGGCTATTGCTGGGTACGGCTGTCTATGCCTTGATTGTACAAATGAAGTCGGTGTTCCGTCAACGGCATAACTTGCAGAAACAACAACAGGACTTTTATACGTTGGCCGAAGAAATGAAACATCCCGTCAGCCGGATGAAGAACTTGATAACCACAGAAAACTGGCAAGAGATAGAGGCACAAAGCAACGTACTCTTTGAGAGAACCAATGCTACTCTGGCACATGCCAAAGCAGAAATCCGGCAAGGAAGTACAGGCAGGCCTATTTCTCTTAAAGCAATTTCTATAGTCAGCCTGGTTGGAGTATTCCTGTTGCTGGCTGTCTGGTCGGGATATTTGTATTATATTACATCTCAAAAGATACGGTATCAGGCGGAGGAGCAATTGGAAGAGGCTTTCTACCGGGAGGCAGACTTACATAGGTATCCGCTTTTCACTAAGGCTAATCCTGATTTTAATTGGGATAGTTCACCGGGAGAATTTCTCCCTTATCCGAGGCGTATGATGAATGAACTTTATAAAGTATATCTGGAGAAAGGTTATCGTTACCGGGTACAGTTGAGTGTCATACGACATCTTTACAATAAGTTTGATGAAGATTTCCGCGTAAAGATGGCTTATGATATACAGGATACGATTAGTCTGCGTAGCCGTGTGCCCATTCCGTTCTCCTTGCAGTTTGCCGACAGTGTTTTCAGGAAACAGCTTTTGGAAACAGGCTTTCCGGATAGGGCGGATATCCGTTGGATCAGGTATCCGTCCCGGGAGTTGATACTTTATACTGGTAGTCCGGCTGTTGACTTCGGGGATATTACTACCCGGTTGTTTCCGTTGGATAAGGATAGTACGAGTTGCATCTTTGCTGTGGTTCGTTCACCACAACGTACTATTATGAGTACCACATGGTATATGCAGGTGCCGCTGCTTATTGCTTTCCTTTTCGTATCTCTCTGTGTTTTCTTTCAGATACGTATGTTGCGGGCACAGCGTCGGTTGGAGCAGTTTCAGAAGGACTTTACTTACTCCATGATACATGATATGAAGTCACCGTTGCAGTCTGTCATGATGGGAGCACATATCCTGGCAAGTGGTAAGTTGGCGGATAAGCCTGAGAAGCTGGTCCGTTACAGGCAAGTAATGGGAGATGAGTGCGAACATCTGTTGACACTTTCCAATCGTGTAGTAATGCTGACAGAGATAGATCGTGGGGAATTGGAACTACATAAAGAAGAAGTTGCCTTAAGGCCGTTGTTACGGGATATAGCAGAAAAGTATCAGTTGAAAGCAGCGAAGACGATTCATTTCGATATAGATTGTGAAGAAGGATGTAGTGTTTATGCGGATGCTTTCTGTCTGCGTGAGATACTTTCCAACCTGGTGGACAATGCCGTCAAGTATTCTAATGAAGAGGTTCTGATCATTCTTTCAGGTAAAAAGACAGAGGATGAAACCATTGTTAGAGTGCATGATAGCGGTATTGGTATTCCTTTGAACGAACAGCATAAGATATTCAATAAGTTCGAGAGAGTTGCTTCCGGCAGTCGTAAGACGGGTGCATCAGGTTTCGGGTTAGGATTGAATTATGTGTTGCAGGTGGTGAGTGCCCACGGTGGTATGGTGAAGGTAGAAAGTATGGAAGGGAGTTACAGTGAATTTACGCTACAATTCCCCTTGCGTTAAAAAAGCCTGCTGGCAAAGATGAAATGTGCTCAACTATTTGTTATTCAGATAGGCTTTTACTATTTTTGTATACAGAGTCCGTAAAAAACAAAGGAGGTAGATTATGACACGCAGGGTTGGCATATCTTGGCTCCCAATTCGTTGGGGATTATTTTTTCTGTTCATTTCTGGTTTGCAGTTGCTTTCTGCACAGGAAGATAGTGCACGCTTCACTCTTGATAGTATGTTGATAAAGCCGAAAGCTGCATTTCAGCTTCCATCTGTCAACCTGCTTCCCGAAAAGACCGTATACCCTTTGATAAATCCTATACAGTTAGGTGATTTACCTTCTTTCTCCTTGAAAGAGGAACTCCGTATACCTTATCATATAAATCCTTCTCCGCTATTCCGGGGCGATTATAGCACAGGAGGCGTATTAAGGCAATTTCCCCATGGAGCGGTATTCGGTTCCGGAAGCCAGACCAGTCTTCCAGGCATCGGGCGTTTCAATAATGCTTCGTTAGGATATCAGCATATCTTTAATGATCGGCTATCGTTGCAACTTCGTGCCAATGCCATGAAGATAAATATGTCTCACATCACCGGGCAAGCTTTCAGTACTGCGGGCAGGCTGACTTATCGTGCTTCCGACCGGGTTGCCTTCAATGTCTTCGGTTCGTATGATATCGGTAATTCTTATGGGATGAGCACTAATAGTTATGGTGCTACGATGTCTCTTGATATGTCCGAACGTTTTGGTATGGAGGTAGGTGCCCAGCGCTATTACGATGCCATGCGTGGAGGTTGGCAGACGGTTCCCGTTGTGATACCTTATTATCGCTTCGAGAAGTTTAAGCTGGGGTTGGATGTAGGCGGAATAATGTACGAGATTCTGCGCAACGTGGTGTTTGATAAACGTGGCGGTGGTGACTTTGGTGGCGGCCCTACGATTAGGCCGCCAAAGTTCTCATTTCCGATAAAATAGAAGAAACAGATATTTACTTCAGGTAATCGTTTATATTCAGTAGTTTGTATTCGGGCGAACATTCAAGCAGATAGTTCAGGATGTTCATGTGCGCTGCGCCGAAAATAACCAGTATTCGTTTACCGGCGGCATCGGGAATCCGCTGGATATTCCTGAGTATCCTTAGATTCCGGTTGAACCATCTTCCGGATTCAAAATCTGTTCCGGTATAATCGCCTTTGACGGATTCATACTTGAAATGTTTGATAAGATAGTTTCCTAAATCTTTCTTGATATGTACCGGATCATTGAGATGTATCAGTTGTGCAAGTATCCCCTGTTGCTTGAATATGGGTTCATCTTCATAGTATAAAGCAGAGTCGGGAGAGTTCGAGAAACTTTCTTCAAAAGCCAGATATTCATTACTTTCATCATCATCCAGTAGTTTCTCTATGTGGGTAGTGTGTGCTCCCCAGGCATCTGCACAGTATATCTTGGCATTGCACATTCGGGCTATTCTGAAACCTAACTGTTGAATTTCGTTTCTGTTCAGCTCATGCTTGCCGGTAAGGTATGAGTTATAGAGAGAGTCTATCTCTGATTGTTTGTATAAAGGCCATTCAATGACAATGGCATCCGGCTTGAATTGTGCCAGTTTCTTGGATATTAACTCTATCTCTTTTTGATATTGAGGAGATAGTACATCTATCTGGTCTTCTTCGGATACTTGTTGCACATCCAGATTGGGAAATTCGAAGTGGAAGACTCCCAACGTAAGGACTTCTGCCTGCTGGGCATATCCTTTTGTGAAGAACATGCTTGCGGTAATCAGAATAAGAATGATTTTATTCATTGTAATTACTTTTAGTTTGGTGTCCAAAAGTACTGATTCTTTTTGGCATGACCATACAATCCTGATTTTTGATGTTGTAAAGGCAGGGTAGGAGTAATAAGAATGAATGATATCGCAATGTTATCTTCGGGTTAACGAATAATTTATTACTTTTGTGGCATACAACTGGAAGTTAATACAATTCATATCAAAGACATGGATACAATAAAGTTATTGTTAGTTGAGGACGATCCCAGCCTGCGTTACATCGTTCAGAGCGGATTGGAAGATATCATAGAGGGCTATGAAGTGTTGGCAGCCGCCAATGGTGAAGAAGGATTGGCAATGTGGAGGGAACATCGTCCCGATGTCATTCTCTCGGATATAGAAATGCCCGTCATGGATGGTTATGAGATGGTGAAGCGTATCCGTGAGGTGGATAAAGAGACGCCTATAATCTTTTCTTCCGGTTTGGTTTCTCCCAAAAATGTATTGAAAGGCTATGAGTTGGGAGCCAACAATTATATCAAGAAACCTTTCATTCCCGAAGAACTGGATGCCCATATTCATGCTTTGTTGAAACTCTCCAAAGGTGAAAAGAGTAAGGACGAAAGCGAATGTTACAAGATTGGAAAGGAATATGTGCTTGATGCTACGCACGCCATATTGAAACATTCATCCGGTGAAAGCAAGACATTGACCGCCCGTGAAGCCGGACTGTTGCAAATGCTTTGTGAGAACAGAGGAGATGTAGTACGCCGCGAAGCCATTCTTGATAAGTTCTGGAATACGGAAGATGATTATTTTGCTTCCCGCAGCCTGGATGTATTCGTCACGAAACTCCGTAAGTTGATAGCTGAAGATTCATCAGTCAGCATTAAAACGGTGAAAGGTGTGGGGCTGATGCTGGAAGAAAACGTATAGTTCCGGCTATTCGATTACTATATTTATTCGGGGCACTAAACTGTGTCTCGATTTTTTTTTGTCCTTACTGTTCGGTTTTATGCGGACACTTGTCCGGAAATGAACATCGCTTAAAATTGAATATTCATTGATAATCAGTGTTTTATTGTTTTGGCACGCCAATTGACTATATATTGTCGAAGGCGGTTGACAAAGACTTCCTCTCAAACATCAAGAAGTAATAACAATAAAAAATAACGATTATGAAAACGAACTTAATTTCTAAAGCAGTTGTAATGTTAGCAGTAGTAATGGCCAGTGTAATGAATTTCTCTGCAAGTGCAAGTAATCCTACCCAGTATGTGAAGAATGAAGAGATGACCGGCGAGTTGATGACCGCAAAGACTATATTTAAGAACGAAGACGGACATCTGTATCGCCACCTCCGTTATACCTACACTTACGATACAGAAAATCGCGTGACCAGCAAAGAAGCTTCTAAATGGGACAGCTCAAAAGAAGCTTGGGTTCCTTACTTCAAGATGGATGTTTCCTATGCCAACAATGAAGTTGAACTTAGCTATGCCCGCTGGAACTCCAAGAGCAATGCTTACGACAGCAATATTGAAAAGACTGTTTATGAAATGAATGATGATAATGTTACTTTAATGTTGGCAAGTACAAAATAAAACATCAGTAATTAGGGTATAAATTCCGGGATGATTGAGATAGAAATCTCATCATCCCGGTTTTTTTAAAATATAAGCTGTGAAAAAGTTATTTCCTTTTTGAAGTTAACATTATCTTGGCATCAAAGAAAATATCCGATTACTGAAATAGTCTATTATTCCGCCTAAGGAGGATATTCGGGAAGTAGAAATATGTGAAAATATAGAGACAAGATAACGAATCTATACCTGAGAGGAGATAATGCTGCTTTTCTATTGATTCTTTGTGCAAAGCCATTGGTGAAATTAGCTCTTTAATACAAATGTCCCCTGATTTGTCCATCCTATATATATTATTATCCTTTGATAAACAGTATTTTATAATATTACTTGTCCCCTTCATTTATCCCCCACGATTGTTTCATTGTTTACAGGTTACTTTTTATTTTTGTTTCAATGCAATTAATAGAAAAGATGGAACTATTATTAATCATTATAAAAAGTAATATTTATGGAAAATCAAACAAAACTCTACCCAAGCTATATGGGTGAATTCTATGCAGCAAACCCGGTGAAATTTGAAAAAAGAAAGAACAATGTTAAGCCGATGCTTTATTATGGATTGGCTGTAGTCGCTGTTATTATTGTTATTTTTCCTGGTTTTATCCCTGTAGCGGGTTGGTTGGTTCGGACGGTCGGAGTAATTGCTGTATTAATATGTCTGCTTGCAGCGTATTTGAGCAATTTCGATTATTATAATAGCGAGAGTGGAGGTAAGATAAAAGAGGTGGGTTTGAAGAAGTTCAAACGCGATGAAACCGATATAAACAGAATCCTGGAAGCGTTTCTCAGAAAAGACTTTGAGTATCTGGCAGAGTTGCCCGGAGCATACAGCGCACCGGTCCAGATTCATGTGGAAGAGGATAAATTAGGGCAGGAGATGTATTGTTTACTGACTTCTTACGATTCTGACAGCAACATTATCGGTCTGACCAATGTCCTGACCTTATCAGGAAACGATTATCTCGATCATGCGGATGTAATAAGGCAGATGCTTAAAGATGCGGAAAACGATTGATTCTTAAATTGTAGGACATAATGAAAAAGCTGATTTTATTTATTGGCCTTTTGCTTTTTGCCTTTCTGAATGTCTGTGCGCAGAAAGAGTATCAGATAGAGCAGGTGTCAGCTATAAATATGGGAGACGGCCGCATCTTGTTCCGGGACTTGAAGACTGATAAGCCCTTGAATGGTGAGCACCGTATCATAGACGGTTATCATTCTGCCTATATCCTGGCTGACTTTAAAGAAGGCCTTTACAATGGTAAATATGAAGAGCATGAATACAACAAACTGATATGTGAGGGTACTTATAAAGAGGGACGCAAAAACGGTGTCTTTAAGATGTACTCCGATGAGGGGAGACTGAAAGAAGAGAAGCCTTATAAAGACGGGAAATTGGACGGTGCGCACAAAACTTACTATACCACCGGTAAAGTGGAACGCGAAAGGAACTACCGCATGGGAAAACAGGATGGTAAGGAATTAAGCTATGACTTTGACGGCACATTGCGCATGGATCATACATATAAAGACGGTAAGCAGGTAGGCAAGCAATTCACTTTCATGAAAGGGACCTATGAGCTTCATGAAACCGTTTATTATAATGAGAACGGGCAGAAAGACGGAGATTATTCCTCCATATTTATCTTTGGGCTTCCTCATGTACTGGGGCATTATAAGAATGACCAGAAAGATGGGCGATGGATTACAATTGCCGAAAGTGGTGATACATTGATGATAGAAACCTATGTCAATGGCAGGGAAGAAGGCTTGCATGTTTTGTTTGATAGGAAAACCGGTACCCGTAAGCGTGAATTCTACATGAAAAATGACCGTAAAGACGGGCTCTATCGTGAGTACGATCCTGAGAATGGTGAACTTATTTATGAAGCCACCTATCAATACGGTCGTATCAATGGAAAAGAACGTCGTCTGATAGTTACAAATCGCTATGATTACTGGGAAATATCCACCTACATAAATGGCCGGCAGAGCGGTCCGTTTGAGTCGCGTTACGTGAAGAACGACCGTATACGTGAAGTGGGTGAATGTCGGAATGGGCGGCGCATCGGGCGATGGAAACTCTATGATATCGATGGTAAGCTGGAAAAAGAGTGGGAAGAAACCAAGTAATCACTTCGCTTTTCCGTATTTATGAGCAGAAAGAAATTTAAACCCAAACAGCAACCGGTTCATGGCGAAGATGCCTCCCGACAGCAGCCGAAGAAAAGAATGGCACTATGGAAAATTCTGGTGCCTGCCTTTGTCTTTCTCTTCCTGTTGCATTGCAGGATGTGGTATATAGAAGAGGAAATGCTGATACATACTGCATTTTCTTCCGGCAGCTATTTAGGATTGAACCGGAAAATCGTTATTCTCCTTATGGCAATAACGATGTGTGGCTACATGGTTTATATCTATAAGAAAAGCACTGGGCGGTGGTATCATTGGAGAAACTTCGTTTATGCCTTTATGTGTGGAGGTATTGTAGTGGGATTATGTACCAATGTGCTGGTTGTCTTTCTGTTCTGGCTGAACAGTTGCTTTACTTCCGGGGTACAGACCCGTGAGTATATAATTGTCAATATCGCTCCACACGACAGGACGCGTAAGAGTAACATTCCCCGTTCTGCTGCATGGTTGCTGAATACATTTTCTTACGGGGAGATATTTATACAAGGTGATCGTTACACTCGCATCTACTTGCCCATTGACTCTGCATACCGGCTCAGCGGTGAACGAGGTATCTATCTTAAAATAGAGTTGGAAGACGGCTGGCTAGGATGGGGAGTAATACGGAAGATCAATTCGGTGACCGCAACAAAAGTATCGGAAAAAGTAGAAGTTCGTTTCCCTGAAGATGAGCAGACACAGGCGCCTGACTCTTGTTTGCACGAAAAAAGTGAAAAAGCTTTTAAGTATACATGGAGAGATATTTATATCTTTGCCAAACTGAGGAATATTAATTTATCGGATACCACCCATGTCAGTGTAAATCAGTATATAGACGGGCAAAAAGGTATTCCGGTGTGGGAGATTGATATACGCGATTCCATTCAGCCGGATATGGCCAGAGTGATATTGATTCATGGAGAGACTGGAGAAGTGATGATGGATTCGTACGAATAACACGATATTGAAGATGAGATTGAAGAGTTTGATAGGGATAATCCTATGGGGTGGTATGTTGGTTGCTTGTGGTCCTGATAATCGCGTGGCCTTGGCGGAGAAGTTGATGGCGGAACGGGAGACGGATAGCGCCATAACCGTAATGAATGAGATTAAAGAACCGTTGCATAACTTATCGAAACGCGATTATGCACTTTATGCCTTACTGATGTCCGAGGCTGTCCACAGGAAACAACAGTTGAATGCAGCTACAGATACCCTGCTGCTGCCGGCGATTAAATATTTCAGCCAATCGGGCGATTCTCTTTATGCCGAACGGGCCCTTTACTGCAAAGCACATCTGGACAGACGGCTTAACCGGATGAGCGATGCCATGCAATCTTTTCTGAAAGCTCTGCTTTTCCTGCAAAATAGTGGTAATCATGAGCAGCTCTACCGGGTGAATACCTGGTTGGGAGTTGTTTGTCTGAATCAGGAAGAATATTCCGGTAAGGTGCGTTATTCCAAAGAAGCCTTGAAGGCGGCTTTGGATTTGGGAAATATGTTTTATAAGAATATGGCCTTGTGCGATATTTCTACCGGATATTTGTTTCTGAACCAATTGGATAGCGCCCTTTACTATGCTCAGGCGGCCTATGAGGCGGCTTTAGCCGATTCTGTTCCTCGGCAACTTCCTTTCATTTATACAAATCTGGGTAGTATCTATTCTCAGCAAGGAGAGCCTGCCAAGGCACTGGATTATATAAATAAATCAATAGCTCTTCGTCCGGCTAAAGATACTGCAAGAATTCTTTCGCTCTATGGAGTAAAGTTGGAGTTGTTTGGAAAACTGGGACAATATGATTCGGCATATCACTATTTTCAGAAAGTTATCTCCAGTCCGGAGCCTTCTTCGGTGGCCGACGCCTATAATAATATGGCGAAAATATATCATAAAATGGGCCGTGCTTCAGATGCCTATCCTATGCTACAACGCTTTATTGAATTATCCGATACCATACGAAAGTATCGTCATACTGAGGAAGCCATTGCATTGCAAGAGCTTTACAAACATGAACAGCTCTCGGTAGAAAACCTGTATTGGCGTACTCGGGCTGCGGAAAGGCAGCGTAATGTGTATTGGATGACCACAATCTCTTTGCTGTTGGTTTGGGTGGCAAGTGCGGTATATTTCATCTATCGCCGTAACCGTAATCGCCTGATGGCGCAGCAACATCAGCTCGTGCAACAGGAAAAGGAACTGAAGCAACAACGTAAGGTCACTTCCGAGAGTCTTCGCCGCATGGTGGAAATGGAACAAAAAGAAGCAAGGCTGAAGGAAACTTTTTTCAGGAGATTAAGCCAGAAGGTGGTGCAAGAATTAGAGAAGGGCGGCAATGTCATCCTTTCAGATGAAGACTGGGATGACATTGTGCAGAATGCTGATATTATCTTCGACAACTTTACGAAACGCTTGCAGCAGACTTACCCAAGTCTCAATAAAGACGACTTGCGTTACTGCTGCATGGTGAAAATGCAATTGTCTCAGTCGAGTATGGCACAAGTGATGCATCTGGAGCGGGATTCCGTGAAGAAACGCCTGAAACGTATCCGTATGGAAAAGATGGGAGCGGATAGTGGTGTTACATTGGAAGAACTGTTATACAATTTTTAATTGTGCCGATGTACCCAATTACATCCACTTGGCAGGGTGCCCTAATGCCCGTTTTATCGCTTCCATTTCGGCACTGTGCCACATCTCGTGTTTGAAGCACTAGGACAGCGCTTCGTACTTATTATTGGCAACCGGATGTTTGAAAGGAATAGGTTCTAAGTTCTCCGATAAGATACGGTCGTCCAGAGGGATAAGTTGCGGATACCTTTCAGTTCATCCATTGTGGCGACTCTCTCGTTCCGGGCATACCGCAGTATGGTGTGTTTGCATATGTTTGCGTTTTTGACACTTTGCTTTTTATGCATAGTGAGAATGCGATATTTCCGTCCCGATGCAGGGAAGAACGGAAAGAAACGAACGAAAATCAATATTTTGTTGATTGATAGTGTAATACATAAATACGTACAACTCTAATAATAGAAAAATAGATGGTCTGTGCACTGAAAACAGATGGTCTGTCTCCCATCTATAGACCGTTTGTTTCCCATCTATAGATGGTTTGCGTTACATCTATAGATCTTTCGCGTTACATCTATAGATCCTTCGCCTCAGATCTATAGTTCCTTCATGGAAGAAGTATAGTTCTCTTGCATAAGTATTGTATATACGGCCTGCTTTATGCAGAAAACGTGCATGTATATTCCATGGATTATGCGGCAGGATTCTGTTTGGGGTGTTTTCAGAGAGGCATCTGTTAGTAAAAAAGACATTCTGGTAACTTTTTGTTCGGAATGATGTGCTTTCCGGTAGCCGGTTTCTTGGGCTGTTGGCATTTGTTATGTTATTAAGTCTGAACAGCCATGTTACCCTAAGAATAAAAAATATATCTTTGTGAATGAACCTGTTAATTGTCGAACGTAAATCGAAAACACAAATGAGAAATATGTTTTATTGGGCTGGTATAATAAGTATTCTTATCTGCCTGCCGCTTCGGGTTTCCGCTCAGTCGTATGAACAAATGTGGAAACAGGTTGAAGTTCTGGAACAAAAGCAACTGCCTAAATCTGCAATACAAGAATTGCGAAAGATTTACGAGTATGCCAAACAGGAAAAGAATGTGTCTCAGATGATGAAAGCACATTTGACGAGAGCATCCTTATGCATTGATATTACTCCTGATAGTCTGGATAGCGAATTGTCTGCCTTGAAAGCTTGGATGGAGGAAGAAAAAGATACGGTATATCAGGCCATACTGAATAATCTGCTGGGATATTATATCCTGGATACAGGTAAAAAAGATGAGACTGCAATCGATACTGCCATCGCTTATTTCCAACGTTCGTTGCAAGATAAAGAAATACTTTTCCGGAAGTCTGCTGTGGATTACCTTCCTATGACCAACAGCAAAGAACTGAGTGAGAAATATTGTGGTGATAATATGTATCAGTTGCTTGCCCGACAGGCCATCTCCCGGCTAAGCGGCTATTTTATTGCCAACCCTGTATCAGCCGAGAAAATACAAAACGAGATTTTATCTATTTATGACGGACTGATTGACTTCTACCGCCAACAAGGCATGACAGACGCCCGATTATTGTTGATGCTGGATAAGTTACATTATAAGGGAAATGACATCAGTCGGGGCGGAGTGAATGAAAAGCTGAGGCTGACCGATGAGCAGGTAATAACGTTATTAAAACAATGGGTGGAAGAATTTGCTGATTCCCCGCTTTGCGGAGAAGTGTACTGCCAGTTGGCAGAACGCTATGATAGAATGCAGGATTACACCGCAAAACTAAAAGCAGCACAAACCGGACTTGCAAAATATCCCCGGTCACTTTCTGCCAATGATTTGAAAGAACAGATAGCAGAAGTATTGACTCCCAGGCTAATGGTGGAAATTCCTTTTGCCTATCCGGGAAAGGACGTTGACTTGAAAGTAAAATACCGTAATCTGGCCGGACTTACGGTAGAACTTTACCGGATGAATCTGCCTGTCACAAGTCCTGTCCTGGAGAGGGAAATAAATGCTTCCACTTTAAGTCAATATGGAAAACTGGTCAGTAGCCGCCATTATGATTTGGCAGCTACTCCGGACTACAAGGAAACAGATACTTTACTGCGTTATAAATTCCCCGTTGAGGGCATTTATGTAGTAAAGTCTATCCCTGACGGACATCGTAAATATACGGCTTATGGAAAGGCTTATGTCTCCTCCTTGCAGGCCATATCATTAGGATTACCCGATGGAAAGCAGGAAATCAATATCGTAGACCGATTGACCGGACATCCGGTAACGGGTACTGAAGTGGCCTATTACCGTGTGTCACCGGGAGAAGGTTACCGTTTGATCAAAGCATATCCTGTGAATGGCAAAGGGAGTGTTATTCTGACTCCACCCAGTGTAGGAAACTGGCTGGGAATAAATGTCCGTAAGCCGGGAGCTGATTATATGGAGATCAGTTATGCAGGCTTTTCAAATGCGGGATATCATGTGCCCGGTTCACGAAAATGGGAAAAGCATGTTTCTCTTTTCACTGACCGTGCGTTGTATCGTCCCGGCCAGGTGGTGCATGTTTCGGGGATAGCGTATGAACAATCGGGTGATTCGGTCCGTGTTTTCTCCAGAGTTCATAATGACGTAGTGCTCCGTGATGCTAACCGGCAGGAAGTGGGTAAGATATCCCTTGCTACAGATGAATTTGGAGCCTTTCATGGCGATTTCGTACTTCCTGAGGTACTTCTCCCGGGAGAATTCGAAATATCGGTGCAAGATGGCGAAAGCCGCTATATCCGTGTAGACGAATACAAGCGTCCTACATTCGATGTTGTCTTCCATCCCTGTCAGGATACTTATAATATGGGTGATACACTAATGGTCAGTGGCGAAGCAAATACATTTGCGGGAGTTCCGGTAGGCTTGTGTAAACTCAGTTATAAAGTAACCCGTTCACTGAATGAGTTCTGGAAGATCTCAGACAATGAAACGGTTCTGGCTGTAGGTGAGATGCAGACCGATGTAGACGGGAAGTTCCGCTTCCCTGTCTTTCTGCGTGAACCGGATGATTTCCAACCTGATAAACCGGGGCGCTACTATACATACAAAGTGACGGCTGAAGTAATTAGCCTGACCGGAGAAATAGAGAGCGGAGCCTTGTCATTACCTGTAGGACAGCAGTCTGTTGCCTTACAGATTAAGGGTTTGCGCTCCAAAGTGGCACGTGAAAAGCGGGATACTATACAAATTCTGGCATTGAATTTAAGCCGGCAGCCTGTAACGCTTCAAGCCACTTACGTGGTGTATGCCTTGGATGAGAAAGGCAACAAAGGCAATGAGGTGTGCCGTCGTACAATTGGGACCTATCAATCATTTATTCCCGAGGATATACTTGCTCTCACTCCGGGACGTTATAGAATGGAGGCTTCAGTCCTTGACGGGCGGGGAAGAACCTGTACGGCGGAACAGGACTTTATTCTCTTTTCATTGGCAGACGCTCACTTGCCGGCATACTCACCGGAATGGTTCTATCAGGATGGGGTAGAGCTTGATGCCCGGCATCCGGTGAATCTGTATGTAGGCAGTAGTGAGAAAGAGGTCTATCTGCTGTATGATGTATTCTGTGGTGATAAACGTATTGAATCCGAACGAATGATCCTTAATAATGAAATCCGGAAGTTTACCTATCTCTATAAGCCGGAATATGGGGATGGAATCACCGTAAACTTTGCTTTTATGCGCGAAGGTAAGCTGTATACAAAGAAAGTACAGATAGCACGTCCCCGTCCGGAAAAGAGCTTACTGCTGAAATGGGCTACTTTCCGTGACAAACTGCAACCGGGAGGAAAAGAGGAATGGAAACTTCAGATCATGCATCCGGACAAGAAAGCGGCTGATGCGCAATTACTTGCCACTCTTTATGATGCTTCACTCGATAAGTTATACATCAATGACTGGAACTTCAATCTGAGTCTCTCCCGTTTTATTCCTGATACCGGGGCGAATCTGATATCTTTCGGGCATTCCATCTGGATGTATAGTAACTTCCCCTATTCGGGCAGCACTTTGCGTGGGCTCCGTTGGTGGGATATATATAGTACTCTGAATACTCCGTTCTGGCAAGTTCCGCGTTTTAATGCTAATCACTATATTAAGCAAGATAGCCGGATGATGAAATCCGGAAATATCAGCTTTACGGATGAAGTTACGCTGGATGACGGTTTTGAGGTAGGGGATGGAAATTCCGTTGTAGCAGTATTTGAGTGCTCTGCTGCTGTGGCATTGGATGATGGTTCTCCTTATGTTCCTCTTCGCGAGAATTTTGCAGAGACTGCTTTCTTTTATCCTGCCCTCCGTACGGATACGAATGGAATAGCCAGTATATCTTTTACTTTGCCCGAAAGCCTGACTGAATGGAAGTTTTTGGGATTTGCCCATACCCGGAACATGGACTACGGACAGATAACGGCTAAGGCGAAAGCGGTCAAGTCGTTTATGGTGCAGCCTAATATGCCTCGTTTTATTCGTGTGAATGATAAACCTGCTATCAGTACGGGAATAATCAATCTGTCGGGAGAAAACATTCAGGGAACAGCCCGCATGGAACTGGTCGATCCGCAGGCAAATCAGATAATATCAACCCGGGAACATGAATTCAGTGCAGATGCCGGAGCAACCGTTTCCGTATCATTTGATTTAGAAAGCCCGGAGGAACCTACGGTATTGATTTGCAGAATTATTGCCGAGGGTAGTAATTTCAGTGACGGCGAGCAGCGCTATCTTCCGGTTTTATCCGATAAACAATGGGTGACTGAAGCGATACCCGTTCAATTGAATGGTACGGAAAGTAAATCGGTTATACTGGAGAATCTGTTTAATGATGGAAGTAAAACTGCAACAAACAAACGGCTGACGGTGGAACTGACGGCCAATCCTGACTGGTATGCCATACAGGCTTTACCCGTCATTGGCAATCCTGTGGATGAGGATGCTTTGTCGTGGGCAAGTGCTTACTATGCCAATTCATTGTCTGTGGCCATCCTCGATGCCAATCCCCGCATCCGGCAGGTATTTGAAAGTTGGAAGATACAGGGAAGCCCATTGTCGGGCAATCTTAATGATAAGGAAGAATTAAAAGAGCTGTTACTTAAAGAAACTCCCTGGCTGGCAGATGCTCTTGATGAAACAAAGCGGAAGAGAAATATAGCGCTTTTGTTTGATTTGAACATGATGAGTAACCGTAATCGTATTGCGGTATCCCGCCTGGAAGCATTGCAGCTCCCTGACGGTTCCTGGAGCTGGTATAAAGGGATGACGGGGAACCGTTACATCACTACCCGGATCGTGGAAATGCTGGCACGGCTTCGCACAATGGGTGCATCTACCCTTCCGGTGCAGGGAATGTATGAAAAGGCTGTAAGCTATCTCCATACCCAATGGCTGGATGAATACAGACAGATGAAGGAAAATGAAAAGAAAGGCAATAAGAACGGATTACCCGGTGAGCAATCCTTGCATTATCTGTACATCTGTGCTTTAGATGAGCAGGTGGCAAAGCGAACTGATAAAACCGCTTATTCGTATATGATTGATAGATTGGAGGCCGGTGCTCCGAGTGATGTGATTTACGACAGGGCACTTATCGCTACCATACTGCATAAAGCGGGTAAAAAGGTGAAGGCGGACGAATTGGCGCGATCCATTCTGGAATATTCCGTTGCTACTCCCGAGATGGGACGCTATTTTGATACTTCGAAAGCCCGGTATTCATGGGGCAGTTACAGAATTCCGACACAAGTGGTTGCTATTGAAGCCTTATCCGGTATTCTGAAAGAACCGCTGGCAATTGCTGAAATGAAGCAATGGTTGCTTAAACAAAAACAAATGCAGGTTTGGGATAATCCGGTAGCTACTGCCGATGCTGTGTATGCTTTCTTGAGTGGAGATGATAACCGATTGGCGGAAAACAGTACCATGAAAGCGGAAATAGCCGGGACAACAGTAGTGGCTCCTGATGATGCATTAGGGTATGTCCGTCGTTCTTTCTCCGGTAATGAGGTCGGAGCCCGGCAAATAGAAATTGTACATACAGGTGCAGGAATAGGCTGGGGAGCTGTATATGCTCAATGCCTGGAGGATATGGATAAATTGCAATCAGCAAAAGGCAACGGATTGAAAATCAATCGTACCTATTATAAAGACGGCAAGGAGGTTTCATCGAAGACGGATTTACATGTGGGAGATGAGCTTACTGTTCGGCTGACCGTGAGGGCGGATCGGGATATGGATTTCGTTCAGATAAAAGATACACGTGCTGCATGTATGGAGCCCAAAGAGGTATTGTCGGGATATCGTCATTCCGATGCTACCGGTTATTATCAGGTAATGCGTGATACCTCTGCTGAATTCTTTATTGACAAACTTAAAAAGGGTACTGTCCAAATAGAGTATAAAGTTTATATAGACCGTTCGGGGACTTACCAAACCGGTATTGCTACTGTCCAATCGGCCTATGCACCTGAGTTTGCCGGATATGGAAAGAGCCTGTCTGTAACGGTGCGCTGAATTTATTAGTCATTTATTAATTATAAAATACGTATGAAACATCTATGCTTACTGTTTGCAATTTTATCTTTCTTAGGCTGTAAGGCTCAGAAGGGTCATGAAGATTTGGCGAAAGAAGTGATAATCTCGGGCCGTGTATTGAACAGGGAAGTTTATCCGAAGGAGAAGGAGGTGAAACTTGAGATACCTTATCTGTCCGGTCTGGAAACAGTTTACACTTCTCCCATAGCGGATGACGGTACTTTCTGTTTCCGTTTCAGTCCTTATGCTTCAACTCGTGAGGTTGCTCTTCGCAATTATGCGGAACATTTGTATGTACACCCGGGTGATAGTCTGCATGTTGAGATTGACTTCAACGATTTGTTGCATCCCCGCATTACCGGAACTTCCGGTGCGCTGAATCAGTATATGGCTCTTTTTACCGAAGGAGGATACTATCGCAGACTTAGTTCCTATAACAGAGAAGCACCCTTTGATGAATTTGAAAAAGAATTGAAAACAGAGTATGCCAGTCTCCTGGAACGTCGTGCCGACTTCCTTAAAGAACATTCGCCGGGCGCAGAAGTTGAAGAGTATACGGCGGACTTATTGCTGATAGATTATTATACTGCACTCTTTGGTAATGCTATATCACAGGCGGCAGATGGCAAGGATGTCAGCGGATATAAAGCATTATTGCCGGAACTTGACCCTGTCTTTTCAGGGAAAACCGTTTTTTCCAGTCTGTTTTCGCTTGCCGCGAATGTATATATCTTCCTTTATTTTGAGCATACCCGAAGAGAAAAAAGTGATTTTGATTTAGCAAATGTGATTGAGGTTAGCAAAGATCGTGCTATCCTTCCCTATTTATACCTCCAACCCATAGGTACCTCTTTATGCGATAATGATACAACTTACATCGCTGATCACAGGTCTCAATTCGACTCTATAGTTCAGGCTCCCTATTTAAAGCAACCCATGCTTAAACTATATCAGGATAAAGTGAATTATCTGAAAGCCCCCCAAGCGATATCCCATTATATGCTTTATGGCGATAATGCTGATGAGGCGACTGCCAGGGAGAAAATGCCGTTCATGATCCCTGTGTACAATCTTTTGGAAAAGTATGCGGGCAAAGTGATTTATGTTGATTTCTGGGGAGTAATCTGTCCCCCTTGCCTGGCGGAAATGGAGCCTTTGAAGGAACTGCGGAAACGTTATTCGCCCGATGATGTGGTAATGGCCAGTATCTGTGGAAGTAGAGATCGGGAAGCATACCATAAGATTCTGGAACGTTTCTCTTTGAGAGGGAAGAATATTGAATGTATCTATTCGGAAGATTGGGCGACTTCTGATGATTATCATCGTATCATGGCTCATTGGAATATGCATAGTATACCGCAATTCCTGCTCATTAACCGTGATGGAATTATTGTAGATTATGGAGGCTTGTTGAGACCCAGTAATCCGCAGACAGTGGTAAAGATTGATGCTCTATTAAAGTAAAAGGAGAAGCGGGTAGGGATAGATATGTCTGGCTGATAGGATAATAAGATTTATATATTGTTGGTTATACCCACTAAGGTATAAAATAGGTGTTCATGCTTCATTTGCATTTGCTTTTTTATTATTTCCATATCTATCGTCCGCTTTTATGCGGACACTTGTCCGGAAATGAACACTGGACTGTTTTTTATAGTCGTTGATAATCAGATGTTTATTGTTTTGGCACGCCAATTGACTATATATAGTCGAAGGCGGTTGATAAAGACTTCCTCTCAAAACCAAGAAGTAATAACAATAAAAAAATAACGATTATGAAAACGAACTTAATTTCTAAAGCAGTTGTAATGTTAGCAGTAGTAATGGCAAGTGTAATGAATTTCTCTGCAAGTGCAAGTAATCCTACCCAGTATGTGAAGAACGAAGAGATGATCGGCGAGTTGATGACCGCTAAGACTATCTTTAAGAATGAAGATGGTCACTTGTTCCGCCACCTCCGTTATACTTACACTTATGATAATGAAAATCGTGTGACCAGCAAAGAAGCCTCCAAATGGGACAGCTCACAAGAGGCTTGGGTTCCTTATTTCAAGATGGATGTTTCTTATACCAATAGTGAAGTTGAACTTAGCTATGCCCGTTGGAACTCCAAAAGTAACGCTTACGATAGCAATATTCAAAAGAGCTTTTACGAACTGAACGATGCTGACGCAACTTTGATGCTGGCAAGCACTAAATAAGTATATCAATCGCATACAGGATGAGGGAGACTTGAACGGATCTCCCTTATTTTATTATGCCTAGTTTACTATTTATGACGTTGATGTATTGTTTTTGCATCGTTTCCGGTAATAAAGATTGTCTTATAAAATCTGACCAGCTTTGTTCGGCTTTCGCGAATTTTTTAAATAGATTGTCTATGATTTTATCTTCAATTCCCGAAGCGGTAATAGCTATAATAAAATCCTTCTTTTTTATTTTACTTTTCTTTCCATTCAAGGTCAGTGCCAGTTCTTCCGTGTCTTCAGGCATAACTAATACTGTAGAAAGCATATCATAAGCCGGAGTTAAAACATAGTTTCCTTTACTCTGGCTATATAAAGAAAAGTTCTTCAGGTGCATGTCAGCATTCCCTGTAATCCATGAAAATATCACTTGTTCCCAAAAGTTGATGAGGTCTAATTTTGGGGTGGAGGAATATTTCTGTATCAGTTTTGCTATCTGTTCATAAGAACCTTTGTACTTGTATTCAGTTAATCGTTCGGCTAATTGGCACATGTCTTCCATAGGGAGCTTCGTCCCGTTTTCACGTCTGTCAATGCGTCGTGTTATGTAACAAAGTTCGCCATCCTGAAACCGTATCAAAGAGTGTGGCACTACTTTGATTCTGACTATTTCAGCCAAATGCATAGTAAGATCTTCCAATTCCGGAAGGTAAGGATATAAATCAGTTTGTGGTTTCAGTATGTATCGTCCCCAGAGACCGACGATTGTAAAACGTTCCGGTTCGTTCCTTTCTCCTTTGTGAATGTCTAAAGATAACTTTGCCTGTACTCCTGTTAATGTGGTTTGGCTTCGGATCACCTGTTCCGCTAAGTCGGCTAATTGATTCCTGACGTATGGGAGGATAGGAGGTACTTTCGTACCAAATATTTTTTGAGAGCAAGCCGGATGGAAATCGCGGTCTCCTTCTCTTAATTTTTTATAGCAATACAAACATTTTCCCATATTATTCCTCGGTTTGATTAGGTATGATACTTACTGCGCCAATACAATCTCTACAACATGCAAGTAATAGAGACATTCTGTCCCGTTGATTAATTTTCCAGCTTTTTTCCGCTATATTCAGTAACCAGCCTTCGGGGATTAATCCGTCAAAAAAAGGAAATAGAACTTTATCCTGATAAGGTTTATCGGTTAGCGGCATAGTCAGACTGATTGCTTCCGCGTGAGCAGATTCCAGAAAATCTTTATCATACAAAAATGTATATCCGTTTTCATCTTCTGTCAATGTTCCTGCCTTATAATCGTGCAGATAGACTGATGCTCGCTTCATAATTCTGCATTTTTAGGCATTGGAACGGCACCTACTTCCATTCCAAAAAGATTCAATACTTGATTGACTTTATCCAATCTTAAAGTCTGTTTACCTTGCTCTAATTCGCGGATAAAGCGGAGCCCTACACCGGACTTTTCTGATAAATCAACTTGTGTAAGTTCATGCTGCTTACGCATCTCTTTTACGTATTTTGCTAAAGCCATATATTCCATATTATACCCGTTTGGGTACAAATATAATAATTATCTTCTTGTTTATACCATATCGGGTATAAATAGTTTGTCTTTATATCTTGATTATACCCACTAAGGTATAAGTACTCATGCAAAATTAACTTGTTCTATAAATGATAATTTGTAAACCTGTTATAAAGATTAGGCGCGGATTACACGGATTACGCGGATTAAAGGCTGCGCTATTACATCGATT
>OMCA01000587.1_pt1 | contig 20609 bp, 15 predicted proteins | sample 1673621 | NCBI WGS metagenome assembly OMCA01 (sample SAMEA103958117, study PRJEB25191) | human gut metagenome | biome: human-associated habitat [ENVO:00009003]; feature: intestine environment [ENVO:2100002]; material: feces | place: Germany | collected 2013/2015
ACCTTCGCGCCGTTCACTCGCTTGGACACGTTCTCCATGCAGTGCACGCGGCCTATCTTCGGGAGCCGCAGCGCATGAGGGTCACAGTCAATGAGACCAAACGAGCCCGTCGTGTACGCGAATCTGGGAACCGCCTTGTCCTTGGATTTGAAGCGTGGGAAGCCCATCCTGCGACCTTTCCGCCGCCCCTTGCGGGACTTGGAGAAGTTCCTCAGCGCGTCGGCCAATGATTCGAGGCCGCTGTTGTACGCCTCCTTGCTGTTCTCAGGCCACCATGGTTCTCCCGTGGTCTCGTCCACCGCCAGACCGTTTTTGGCTTGGTTCCACCACCTGCGCAAGGCATAGTACGACCATTCGGGGGTATCGCCGCGTTCGAGCACGTCCTTGACGTGCGCCAGCCCATTGTTGTAGGCGAATCGCGCCGCCCCGGCGTGCGATTCCAACAATCGTTCCTGCCGTGGAGTCGGGTCGAGCGCCACCTTGACCGCCTCAAGCATCGCGCGCCGCCTTCAACGCCGCGTCCGTCTTGCGCTTGGCCGCGCGACGCCCGTACAGCCGGGCGCAGAACGAGGTCAGCACCTCGGTCATGTCGCGCACCAAATCGTCATCCAGCTCCGTGTCATCCACCACGATGATTCGGCGTCCCTGCGCCTTCAGCGCGCTCTCCACCAGTCCCGCGTTCATGCGGGCGAGCCTGTCCCTGTGCTCCACGATCAGCGTGTCCACGGTCGGGTCGGACAATAGCCGGTTGAGCTTGCGCCGCCTGTCGTTCATGCCGGAACCCGTCTCTGTGACGATTTCCGGCTTCTCCACTCCCATACCAAGGGCGAACGCCTTCAACCGGTCGGCCTGACGTGTCAGATCGTCCTTTTGGTCAGACGAGCTGACACGCGCGTAACACACCGTCCTGCCGTTCGCCGTGGGGGTGACGGGTCGGTTCTCGTATTTCGGGTCGTGGATGATTATCGTGCCCGTGCTCATGCGCTCGAATGGGACGGGCATGCGGTTCTCTCGGCACCACTGCCATACCGTCTGCTCGTTGAAACCCTCTCGTTTCGCCCATTCCCTGACACGCATGACTCAAGTATATCATACGAAAACAATCGAAAGCAAGCAATTAAGTTAACTGGTTGCAACCCCCGATGACGTGCGGACTACTTCGTCGACCTGCGCAGCGACCGCGACGACCCGTCGAACCGTATGGAGATCGACTTCCTCATTGTCGAACCGTATGAGAACGCGGCGATGAAGTACAGGGTCAGCCCCATCGAGGTCAAGTCATCGAAACGCTACCGCACGGTCTCGCTGGACAAGTTCAAGACGAAATTCGACAAGAAGGTCGGCACCAGATACGTGCTGCATCCGAAACCGCTGGTCGTGGAAAATGATGTGGTCAAGCTGCCGATCTACATGGCAGGACTGCTATAGAAGGCTTCACGCAGACAGCGCTTTTTAGTGCACTACCAGCGAATGACGCCCAACACTTGCGAGCGCATATGTTGTCCACCTTGAACACATCTGTTTGCTGCCCGTCACCCAGTTAACCTTCCAGCTACCTTTCAGACATCTACGAGATACCCGTTCGTCCACAGCTGAACACTAAAATGTATCCGGTTTAATTGTACAGAGCCTCCAATTATAAGGGGGCTATCTTTTTGAAGGATGCGACGATGCCTATTTTTTCGCCTGACCGTCATGCTCACGTTCCTTCATACGTAAAACTTACTAAGCAGCCGATTGCGGGTGGAATATATCGCCCTCTTGCGAATGACGAAGACAGCAACGCTTGCGCCCCATCCGCCCTTTCAGGTCACCATAGTTCAAAACTGTATACGCAGAAGTCGGCAATTCACGCCACCTCCGACAACACAAGCATCTTTATTTCAGGCGCTGGCACCCTGCCCTGTTTACCGGAGATGGCTTCCAGTGGATCCGTCAGTAAAGATGTAATAGACAATAACAGCCAAATCACTCCCTCCAAGCTCCAGCCCCAGCAACCCACTGAGCAGCCTTTGAATGAGGCCGTCTCGGTTTGCAAACGAGCCGCACATACCACGGCAAAAACGCTTTCCACCGCAGGGCACACGGCTGTAAAAGCAACCAAAGTTACCGGCCACGCCATCCATGTCGCCGTCACAGCAGTAAAGACCGCATGGCACACTTTCACCAATTTCAAAGCCGTTCAACTCATCATCAAATTCTTTAGGAAAGCATATGGCCCGTGGAAGAAGCGCATGAGGTTCTCCTATGCGTTCTACGCCATCGTGTTCACCCTATTGACTTCTGCCGAGGTCATCTTCCTTCAGTGGGGAATGTATAGCGAACCAACGTACGATAAAGGCGATGAAGTTGATCAGACAACCAAAATTCTGAACAGCGTCGCAGGGCAAGTCACCAAATTCGTCAGTCAAATGTATCTTGAACAAAAATACCAATTCCTGCTCAGTCTGTTTACACTCGCAGTGATTTATCTTGTTTTCATCTTTGTCACCAATCGTTTTTGGATTGCGACATTATTGTTCGGTATTCTTTTCACTGTCTACGGAACGGCCAACAGCGTTAAGATGGGACTACGCAATGAACCAATCATTCCTGCCGATCTATCTTTTGTGACAGGAGGAGATTCAGGAAAACTTCTGTCTTTCATTCCTAAAGAAAGTCAGTCATTCGTCAACGGAGCCGCCACTGTTTTAGTCTGGTTCATTTGCTGCTGTATCGTTTTCTTCATTATAGATGGTAGACGGAGTTTCATCTATTGCTCATGGAAAAGACCTTTTGCAAGCATTAAAAACTTTACTGGCACTCTTACCCGCATTGTTGCCGCAATATCCAGTATTGCTTTGCTCTGTTCCTACTCTTGGAACCTCAGCGTTCCCGGCTCCTGGGCATACTCTTTCGCGGGATCGCTTGGGTATACTCCTTCCTTATTCGATACTAAAATTGACGCCCAGACCAATGGTCCGGTCACTACATTCCTCAGCTTGGCAAAAACGAAAGTGATAGAAAAACCAAAAGATTATAATCGCGATACAATGACGCAAATTGCGGAAAAATACTCTCAGCAGGCCATATCAATCAACAACAACAGGCAGAATGACCTTACTGACAGTACTGTAGTAATGATTCTTTCGGAGACTTTTTCCGATCCAACAAGAATTCCTGGTATTTCTTTTTCGACTGATCCGATTCCGAATATTCATGCTATAAAAGACACCACGACCTCGGGCTTGATGTTGTCTTCGGGGTATGGCGGAGGTACCGCCAATATGGAATATCAAGCTTTGACGGGTTTAAGTCTGTCTATTTTTGATGATTCCCTCATTATCCCGTTCCAACAGCTTGTGCCTAATCAGAAGAACCCTTATGCCTTCAACCAAATCTGGAACAATCGATATGGCGCTGACGGCTCTGACGCAGTTCATCCGTATTACCAAAGCATGTATCTGAGAAACGTTGACTACAAGAAATTTGGCTTTTCTCACCTACGCACTCTTGATAGCACTCCCTCAATCAAGCACAAAGACACAATCGACTACTCTCCATACGTCAGTGATGAAGAGGCATACAAAAATATTATTGATTTAATCGAAAAGCAAAAGCACCCACAGTTTTTGCAATTATCCACCATGCAAAATCATATGCCTTACACCAATTGGTACATCGATAATGAATTTGTAGGCGCAGATACTTCCACAGGATTGTCTGCGGACGAATATCAAAATCTCGAAACCTATACTAAAGGACTAAACCTCACCGATCAGGCAACCGCTTCGTTCTTAGACGAACTCAACCAAATTGACAAGCCAATTACTGTGATTTTCTATGGCGATCACCTGCCTAGTATCTATTCGACAGCTGATCAGGATACTGAAAATCACGTCGCTCTACATGAAACCGACTACTTTATATGGTCAAACAGTGCATCAGCATCAAGTGGAACGAAACTCGATGCCTCTAATACAGCCTTCACGTCGCCAAATTACTTCATGTCATTAGCAGCCAACCATATGAATGCGAAAGTATCTCCTTATCTTGCATTACTTACACAATTGTTGGAACAAATTCCCGCAGCAAGTCGCATCGCAACAGAAACAGGCGGAATCAGTTCAGGGGACACAACGTATCTGGACATGTCAGGCAATCAGATCTCGAAGAAATCACTGAGTAAGGACGCAAAACAACTACTTCGTGACTATGAATTGGTTCAATATGATATGACCGCAGGCAAAGGGTATCTAAACAACACCGATTTCACCAAAGTCCAATAACCTTGTACGATAGAAACGTACGACTAACCCATGCGTCAAGGATGCACTTCATGACCGGTATAAGACCGTTGGTCTCAATTATTGTTCCCGTGTATAACGCAGAAAAATATCTGCCATACTGTATCGATTCAATTCTGGCTCAGTCATACCAAACCTTGGAAATCATCCTCGTCGATGATGGCGCTACGGATAAGTCGCCACAAATTTGCGACAGTTATGCAGCTCTGGACTCTCGTGTTCATGTCATTCATCAAGAAAATGGTGGCATCGCTAAAGCTCAGAACGCTGGCCTCGATGCCGCACACGGTGAATATGTCGCTTTTGCGGACAACGATGACATTTTGGATTGTCATAACATTGAATTCCTTCTGCATGCTCTCCTAAGCAGCGGCTCTGACATGTCTAAGGCTCGGTGGCAACAGTTTGGCATCTCACAGCTCGATAAGGTCAAATCAGTTGCAGCAGTAGGCGCAACGGCACCTAACAAAGTAACTGCATTCAAAAACCCACTTCGGTCGTATCAAACTGTTTTCTGCAAGAGTCTTCGTCTCATCGGTGACATACTCAAAAAAAATACCGAAGCTCGTTACTTCAACGAGGCGAACTGGTGCCGCTTATACAAACGAGAATTGTGGGACGGCATTCGTTTCCCCGAAGGCATGTATGCCCAAGATGTCATGGTAGCCGGCAAGTTATACTCCCGCATGCATAAAGTTGTGGACATCGATTGTACTTTGTACTACTGGCTCCAGTCCCCTGGATCCGTCACTCACAGCAAGCGCAATTACAGTTTTTACCAGGACAATCTCAACGCGGGGCTGTCAAATTTCGAGCATGCTCTCAGCCAAGGCGTGCTTCCAGCCCGCAGCTACTACACCATGATCGGATCACTAAACGAGGCAGCCTCCGCCCCCGATTTAAGCTCAAATAGAAGCACTTATGAGCGTAGCAAGAACGAGGCTCAATCTCTTATTAGGAAGCTGTCTCTTTCGCAAAAAACAATTTGTGTAATTCTGCGTCATATGCGGTTAGTTGAAAAGGCTGTGTACGACCGCAAAATTAAAAACATGCAGTAGCTTGCTTCCCAAAGCAATCCAACGTTATATGTGGCATGTGCATAGGGTGTAGATTTTAAACAGCCTAAAGTTTCAGCTATCCCTTTTGATAGAGTGGAGAGACTATGAGTGACTTAATTCGGCGTTTCAAGGCTAAGTACCGATATTCAATAGTGGTATTTAAAGAATTAGTGAAGACTGACTTCCAGCTAAGATATCAAGGATCTTTTCTAGGCGTACTTTGGTCTGTCTTAAAACCGTTGATGCTTTTTGCCGTCATGTACATGGTTTTCGTCCGATTCCTACGTTTTTCGGACGGTACTCCTACATTTGCGATTTCACTTCTGTGCGGTACATGCTTGTGGTCATTCTTTTCTGAAGCGACCACTATGGGAATGCAGTCAATAGTTAATCGTGGCGATTTACTTCGCAAGGTTCATTTCCCGAGCTATATCATCGTTGCCGCAACAACCATGGGATCTATGATTTCCCTTGGAATAAACTTGCTTGTGGTTGTCATCTTCGGTTTCTTCTCGCACGCCCATTACACATGGTATATGCTGCTAGTTCCTCTGAACGTACTGCAGCTTTATGCGCTGGCCCTCGCCATTTCGTTGCTTCTCGGCACGTTGTATGTATATTTTCGAGATGTGTCCCATATATGGGATGTCGTTTTACAAGCAATGTTTTATGCGATTCCTGTAATTTATCCACTTTCTATGGTTTCGCAGTACTTCCCCGCTGTGTCCAAAATTATGTTACTCAATCCAATAGCGCAGACCATCATGGATGTCCGTCACAATCTGTTATCTCCAGAGGACATTCCAACTGTATGGACATGGGTGGGTGACCCCATTCTTTCCCTTATCCCGTATGCTCTGACGGCATTATTGCTCTGGCTTGGTGTACATGTTTTCCGAAAGAATAGCAGCAAATTCGCGGAGGTACTCTAGTGACTACAGTTGAAACCCCGATTGTCCTGTCGAACGATGAAGAGAATCCCCTCGCGCTATCTGTTTCTCACGTTGCAAAATCGTTCCGTCTGCCGACAGAACAGGCAAGTGGCCTAAAACAAGCCTTCCTGAACTGGACCAAAGGCATCAAAGGATACCGTGAACAGCAAGTGCTGCGCGATATTTCTTTCGAAGTACGAAAAGGTGATTTCTTTGGTATCGTCGGACGAAACGGCTCTGGAAAATCAACCCTCCTCAAGATTATTTCAGGTATCTATACACCCGAAAAAGGCAACGTTGTGATAAATGGAACTCTAGTCCCGTTTATCGAATTAGGTGTCGGTTTTAATCCAGAATTAACGGGTAGAGAAAATGTGTACCTCAATGGCGCACTCCTCGGTTTCTCTCGCGACCAAGTCGACGCAATGTATGACGATATCGTTGAATTTGCTGAGCTTGGTGAATTCATGGATCAGAAACTTAAAAACTATTCTAGCGGCATGCAGGTGCGTCTTGCTTTCTCTGTGGCTATCAAAGCGCGCGGAGACATTCTAGTTCTAGATGAAGTACTTGCGGTTGGAGACGAGGCTTTCCAGAAGAAGTGCGATAGGTTCTTTAAGCAGGTCAAAACCGATCCAAGCAAGACAGTTATACTTGTCACGCATAGCATGGATGCCGTCAAGAAGTATTGCAATAAGGCAATTCTCATTAAAGACGGTGAAATTATTGCCTCTGGTGACCCACATAATGTCGCAGATCAGTATTCGCTCGAGAATGCACATGAACTCAACTATTACAAGACAAAGAACGACTCGAGCAAGGAGCTTCGCTATCCCAATGGTCTGAACCAGCGCGTTCCCGTGCTTCGAATAACTCCTGTCAGCCCTAAAATCGTCGATGGGGAATCTCCCTTTGTTTTTGACGTTGAATATGAATACGCCATTAGTGATCGACAGGGATATCTGGGGCTAATTCTGCAAGATGCACGACGCGGTGGCCAAATTTATGACGTCGATACTCAAAGCGAATATTTCGGTCTCCCAATTGAAAAAGGGCACCATAAAGTCCGGTTTTCCATTCCAATGGAGCAATTCAATAACGGGGAGTTCCGCATTTTCGCCACCATCCGTTCTGAGTCAGAGGAATCAGAACGGCCAGATTACGTCGCTTTCACCAACGATGATTTCTGCTGCTATTTTGCAGTGCGCAATGATAGAAACAGCGAAAACGGTATCCTCAGTGACCGCGCGTTGACTTTTAATCGCATCGACTAGTCAAGTTTTACGAGAAGGACGACTTTCAAAAAATTGACAGGTCTTTAGAAAGCGACAGCGAGTCATTGCTGTAAGTAATTATGACCAGATAAATAACTGCAGCAACCTGTCCAGGTCGTGATACGTATTATCAATACACACAGAGAGAGCAAACTACTATGAAAATTCAAGATGAGTCATCGGTAAAACGTCTTGGGATTTTCTTCTTCTACGATGCAGAAGGCGTGGTAGATGACTACATCCCTACATTGCTGAATGGTTTCAGACCCTATCTTTCTGAAATGACTATCGTCTGCAATGGAAAATTGAACGAGGCAGGAGAAAAAATTCTTTCCTCGTATACAAATAACCTGATTGTTCGCCCAAATGAGGGCTTCGATGTTTGGGCTTATAAAACTGCAATGGAATCTTACGGTTGGGAAAAACTCGTATCTTTCGATGAAGTTGTGCTGTTCAACGCCACCATCATGGGTCCTGTCTATCCGTTCTCTGAAATGTTTGAGACGATGGATCAGCGTGATTTGGACTTCTGGGGTATCACAAAGTTCCATAAAGTTCCACAGGACCCATTCGGGCGCAGTCCCTTTGGATATCTACCAGAGCATATTCAATCCCACTTCCACGCATACCGTCGAAGCCTGATTGAGAGCAAGTCATTCCAAGACTATTGGGACAATATGCCTCCTATTAAAAGCTACTATGATTCTGTTGGCCTCCATGAGTCATTGTTTACTAAACGTTTTGCTGACAAGGGATTTAAGTGGGACACCTACGTCAATACGGATGATTTAGAAGGCTTTACATACGGACCGATTACTTTTGCCGCGAAGACACTAGTCGCAGAAAAGCGTTGCCCTATTTTCAAACGTCGCTCATTCTTCCATGACTACATGGATACCATGAATCAGTCCGTAGGCAATGCCGCGTTGGACTTGTTTGAATTCCTACGTGATCATACTGACTTTGATGTTGATCTCATTTGGCAAAATGCACTGAGAACCATGAATCTCGCAGATCTTGTCAAAAACCTGCATCTTGATTTTGTTCTTCCCACAAATACTATCGCTCCCATTCCGACTAATAAGCGTATTGCTCTTATCATGCATTTGTACTATATGGATTTGCTCGATAAGACTCTGGAATACGCTAAATCCATGCCGGAAGGTTGCGATTTCATTTTCACCGTTGGCTCTGAGGAGAACGCTACGATTGTGCGAGAGCGTTGCAAAGATCTGCCCTATAACGTTGATGTGCGTGTTATTCAAAATCGCGGACGTGACGTCAGCGCATTATTGGTTGGAGCAGGCAAAGACTGCCTTCAATACGATTACGTATGCTTCGCACATGACAAAAAAGTTACCCAACTTTCTCCATACAGCATAGGTGATGGCTTCGCTTATAAGTGCTTCGAGAATGTATTAGGAAGTAAGGCTCTGGTCAGCAATATAATCAATCATTTCGAGAATGATCCGCATGCTGGCGTTCTTGCACCTGCGCCGCCGAACCATGCTGATTACTTTGGTAATTTCGCCAGTCTTTGGGGACCAAATTACGAAGGTACCAAAAAAATGCTTGAAAAAACACTACGGGTTAAGGTTCCACTGGATAAGGATAAAGAACCTATTGCTCCCATGGGAACGATGTTCTGGTTCCGTCCAAAAGCTTTGCAACAGTTCTTCGACATCGACTGGAAGTATGAGGACTTCCCTCCTGAGCCGAATAAAATCGACGGTTCCATGCTTCATTTTGTTGAACGAGCTTACGGTTATGTTCCTCAAGCTAACGGCTACTACACAGGCTATATCTATTCTGACCGTTTTGCGCGTATCGAGATCACTAACCTCTCTTATGATATCCAAAAGCTAGCCAATTGTGCCGCTCCCTATCTTGATGCGACTTTACTTGGAACTTGTACAAATGTACCCCGTGGCTTCTCTTTAAGAGCTGCCATTCTTCTATGGTTCAAGCGTATGCTGGTAAAAGTGCCCTTTGCCTATCATTGCGGTGCAAAATTCATGAACTTGTATAGACATATCCGTCACCCGCGCACATACAAAACCCGATATGGAAACGCCAACAGCCATCTGAAGAAAGACCGTACATGACAGACAATAGTCTCACCGCTAAGAAAGCTGAGGACGTAGCCCAGCAGAGCAAGAAAAAACGTCCACGACTTTTCTATTTGGATTTGGTGCGTGCGCTAGCTGCAATCCTTATTGTTATCACGCATTTCAACAATCCTTATATGCTCGGCCATCCAGTTTTCATGTATGAACCATTTGGCATTTATGTAGGCAGTCTAGGTGTATCGCTGTTCCTCATCATTTCAGGAGCAGCGCTTATGTACACATATGGCGAATCCGACAAACTAGACTGCAGGCATTTCTATTACAAGCGCTTCATTGGAATCTATCCAATGTTCTGGATTGCATTTATCCTTGCGAATGCTTTTCTCTTCCTTCGTAACGGAGGACACGTACTTGCTTCCGCACCGAAATGGTCATTAATCTTTTCGGTACTTGGCATCGATGGCATGGTCGCGAACACCTCGTTCCCGACTTTTTATACGCTAGGTGAATGGTTTTTAGGGTTCATCCTCATCTATTATGCGCTATTCCCTCTGTTGCGCTGTGGAGTTAAGAAGCACCCGATTATAACAGTCATTATCGCTCTTGCACTTTATGCAGCTACTTTGATCCTTCAGCCAACAATATTTGGTTTGCCTTCGGATCTGCTCATGACTACGCGACTGCCAGAATTACTGTTTGGCATGTATTTCATCCAGTACATACAAAAAGTACCAACGGTCGCAGGAGCTGGAGCTCTTCTAGTGCTTATCATACAAGAGCTTCATCCTTTGCTAAAAGGTTCTTTTGCCGTGACTGTAGTAGGAATCGGTGCATTCCTAGTCATCGTTTATGCAGCAAAATGGCTTGATGTGCAACCCGTACGTGTACCAGTAAAGTCCATCGCGAAATACTCGTATCCAATTTTCCTGGTACATCACGTCTTGATTGCCCAAGTCTTCACAATCGTTGATTGCACCGCTCTGTCACCTTTTGACGGATATCTACTTTTCTTTGCAGATTTCTTAATAATCATGGCATTAGCAGTTGGACTCTTTAAACTTGAGAAAGCGACAGTCCAATACGTGCGTTCGATGTTCGCAACAGGAAACAGAAGATGACTTTATTCTAAATTGTCCTCGTCTGTTTCCTTGATTATATATATAGGCCTATGTTTTACTTCAGTGTAGGTTTTGGCCAGATATTCTCCCACGATGCCGATGCAAAAAAGTTGCAACCCACCGATCAGGAGAATAATGCTAATCATGCTTGGCCATCCTGCAACAGGATCGCCAAAGAGTAATGCCCTCAGGACAACAATAATGATGCCTATGAATGCAGCATCACAGCAGAAAACACCTAAAAATGAAGCAAAGGCAAGAGGAACCGTTGAAAAACCTGCAATACCCTCAATGGAATATCTAAACAATGACCAGAAATTCCATTTGGTCTTTCCAGCGACTCGTTCTATATTCTTATAGGAAATCCAATGAGTCTTAAAGCCAACCCACGAAAAAATACCCTTAGAAAAACGATTATATTCAGTTAAATCAAGAATAGCATCAACAAATTTTCTTGTCATAAAACGGAAATCTCGAGCACCGTCCATAATCTCCGTACCAGACAATTTATTAATGATTTTATAGAATAATTTAGCAAAAAGACTGCGGACTAAAGGCTCGCCCTTACGTGTTTCTCTGCGCGTAGCGACACAATCGTATTCTTTATTTTCTATAAGGAATCTCAACATTTCAGGCATAAGAGACGGAGGATCCTGCAGATCCGCATCCAATGTTGCTACATAATCGCCTTCAGCATTTTTCAAGCCAGCATACAAGCCAGCTTCCTTACCGAAATTACGGGAGAAAGAGATAAACCGAACACGATCATCCTTCTTCCGCAATTTTCGGAGTTCCTTGACAGTTCCATCGGATGAGCCATCATCGATAAAGATAAACTCAGCCTCGGCTTGATATTCTTTACGCAGAATATCGGAGACATGACAAGCTTCTTTATAAAAAATCGGCAACGACTCTTCTTCGTTGTAGCAGGGAACAACAAAACTGACAAGCATCACGCATAATCCTTATTAATACTTTTAACCCGGAACATGGCCACATGAATAAGTCAAAAATTGACTATTACAAAATCATCCTTCTGTACAACACTCCCTTTAGCTGGCCAATGAGGCATCGAACGTCCCACCTCCGTCGCTTTTTCAATCTGCTCGGTAGAAGCTTGTGCAAAATTTGTTCCCGTAATATTTAAGAAATTCGTCTTAACAAACGTTCCTTGTTCGGGGGAAACGGTCACTTCAAACAAAGATCGTCCCACCAAACCCAACTGGTCCGAGGCATAGCAGTCTTTATTACAAGCGGACTTATGATAATTCAGGAATACTAGAGACACCTCAGACTGATCGTCGATATTCAGCTCATCGATTCGCGTTCTAATCTCCTGCGCCAGTTCCATATCCTGCTGATGATTGGTGGCTTCCGTATAAAAGATACGATTCACGATGAGTGCTTGACTCCATCCAATTGCCAGCACCGAGAAGATCGCAAACCACTTTACACAACGTTCTTTAGTGAATGAAACAGATGCCCATACCGCCAAGAAAGATAACACAAATGAGAATGCCAACGGATACGACATCTCAGTCCGAGTGGAAGGATTGCCTCCTAAAACAACGCTCATCATCATCGGAGAGGCGCACACACACAATGCGACAATGAACATCAAAATATCAGCATGTTTTCGGGATACAGCAATCCCCATCGCTGCCAAGAAAATACCCAGCACAATTGGGAACGCAACGGAATAATATATCCCCTCTCCTGAATACAACGTCACAGCATGGATCAAAATAGCATGCGCAATTTCGTGAATAGATCCCTTACCCCAACTTGATTGATCGCTAATGTATGCGTTTGTCGTCACATGATACATCTTCATTGCAGCAGCATTAGCGACTTTGTAGAAAGCATAAGCAAAAACAAAAATACCAGCAGCGACAAAAATGAAAACAATACGACGTAATAAATCATGCTCACGGTCATCCCAAAAAAGCACGAGAAAAACCATGGCAACCCCAGTGATAAACACAGTTACCATCGCCAAGTACAAGGTAAATGCAGCAAAAGCCGTCAGACACGACAATACTGCAACCCACCATTTTTTGCTAAACCAACTGTTTAGCAGCAGCATCAAGGAACATGCTACAAGTCCCAGTGCGATGCCAATCTCTGCCCCTGTTAGAGTAAAACCTACCATCTCCGCCAAAATAGGCGATGCGACAAATGGCACTGTAAAGAAAGCCGGATGGAACTTGCCTTTAAGATTTGAGGCCCCCGCAAGCAAGTAAGCCCATAACAGCGCTGCCAGTAGAAGACACATAGCCGTCAAAAAAGAAGCAACCGCATTGTTATACCAATACAGTCCCAATACCTTCTTTAAAGCGAGAAGGCCGAAACGCTCAAGCCCTACCCAAGACCTATACAGATTCTCCGGCACCTGCATCATGGCCTCCGTGTCGATGGAATACGAGTTACCAAACATCTTCAATTCGTATCCCATAAACAGGAAAAACACACTCAGCACCATGTCCCAAGGATTTCCCTGCAGGTACTTCATAAAACCTCTGAGAGAATATTTGTCTCTCAGAGGAATGGAAGGTCTCTTCACTTCAGAAACGCTGACCGTATTTGAATCTTCAATACTGGAAGTTTTGGTACCTATAGCTTCAATACTTGCCATTGTCTCAGTTAGTTCCAATCACGCCTGTTGCGGTTCAGTTACCCAGAATCTGCTTAATCTTAGTCGCGTCGCCCCACACACCTGGGGAATCATACGGACGATCTGGGAATGCACCGTATTCAAGCTTAATATTGAGGTCGTTCTCCTTGATGTAACGCTCCACTCGCTCAGCCAAGGTGAGCGGCTCACCTGTACAGCAATTGATAATCCCGTTAATCTGATCTTGAGAAACGACAGCACTAATCTGACGAGCAAGCTCGTCTACATCAATAAAATCGTATTTATTCTTGCCTGTAGTAAACGGGAACGTCGGCTTACCTTCGTTAGCAGCCTGAAGCAGCTTCGAAAAGATGGAACTACCATGTGCATCGTCACCAACGATGTAATACGCACGAATCCACTGAACCGTCGCCCCATGCTCCTTAGCGAGCATCAAAGTGGATTCTCGGAGAGCATTCTTAGCGATACCATACATAGATGCTGGATGACAAGGAGTGCTTTCATCAATAGCACCCTCCCAGTAGCCAACTTCGTGCATCGTGCCCATGACTGCGATCTGCTTTAGCCCCGCATCCAGCATGGTCTTAATAAACCTATAGTGGCTTGAAAGATCTCCCATATGATTGTCGGAATTATGCTTGAAGCCATCACGCCAAGCCATATGCAAGCACACATCAGGAGAACCGAGCTCCTCAAACAACGAATCGTTGGGTTCAAAAATGTTTGCCTGAATCTTTGTTGCCCTATCATCGATACCATCAACTCGGACATCAGAAGCGACAACTTCTAGTCCAGAGTCCAATAAAGCCTTCACAACATGACGGCCAATATATCCGCCAGCACCCGTAACCAAAATTTTCTTAGCCATAAGCACAGAGTCTACCAGCAGTGGTCCCGCTATAACAGGACGTGGAAAGACCCAACGGAAATTTCACGTTTCGCTCAGCTTTCGTACGTGTTGGCAGCTACTATTAAACATATGGCTGAAGAGACGTTTACTCCTAAGAACATCATCGTGACCGGTGGCTGTGGTTTCATCGGGTCGAATTTCGTGCATTACGTGGTCGACCATCACCCGGACGTGCACGTGACCGTGTTGGACGCTTTGACTTATGCGGGCAACATCGAGAACATCGCGGGCCTTCCCGAGGACCGTGTCGAGTTCGTGCATGGCAACATCTGCGACGCCGAGCTGCTCGACAAGATCGTGCCGGGCCACGACGCGATCGTGCACTACGCGGCCGAGTCCCATAACGACAATTCGATCGCGGACCCGGAACCGTTCCTGAAGACGAACGTGGAAGGCACGTTCCGTCTGCTCGAGGCCGTGCGCAAGTACGGCATCCGCTACCACCACGTGAGCACGGACGAGGTGTATGGCGACCTCGCTTTGGATGATCCGGCCAAGTTCACGGAGTCCACCCCGTACCATCCGTCCAGCCCATACTCGAGTACGAAGGCCGCGTCCGACATGCTGGTGCGCGCGTGGACCCGCACGTACGGCCTGAGGACCACGATTTCCAACTGCAGCAACAATTACGGTCCGTACCAGCATGTGGAGAAGTTCATTCCCCGCCAGATCACGAACATCCTCGAGGGCGAGAGGCCGAAGCTGTACGGCAGGGGCGAGAACGTGCGCGACTGGATCCACACTGAGGACCATTCCAGCGGTGTGTGGACGATCCTGACCAAAGGCAGGATCGGCGAGACCTACCTGATCGGCGCGGACGGCGAGAAAAACAACATCACCGTGCTTCGCATGATCCTGAAGATGATGGGACAGGACGAGAACGCGTTCGACTGGGTGAAGGACCGTCCGGGCCATGACCGCCGTTACGCGATCGATTCCACGAAACTGCGGACCGAATTGGGCTGGACGCCCACGCACACGGACTTCGAGTCCGGTCTGAAGGCCACCATCGACTGGTACACGGACAACCGCCAGTGGTGGGAGCCGGCCAAGGCCACCACCGAAGCCAGGTACAAGCAGCAGGGCCAGTAAGACACATACGAGAACGGCCACACCCCAAAGGGCGTGGCCCCATGATGATTCCCATCTACGGCAAAGGATTTACGAGGGTATGGATTTCGAGAAGGATCTGAGGGTCGAGGAGACGAACATTCCGGGACTGCTGGTGTTCGACCTGCCGGTGCACGGCGACAACCGTGGCTGGTTCAAGGAGAACTGGCAGCGCGCGAAGATGACCGGGCTGGGCCTGCCGGATTTCGGACCGGTGCAGAACAACATCAGCTTCAATGCGAAGAAGGGCGTGACGCGAGGCATCCACGCGGAACCGTGGGACAAATACATCTCGATCGCCACTGGCTCCGTGTTCGGCGCTTGGGTGGACCTGCGTCCGGGCGAAAGCTTCGGACAGGTGTATACGACCGTGTTGGATCCGTCGAAGGCGATTTACGTGCCGCGTGGCGTGGGCAACAGCTTCCAGGCGTTGGACGACGGCACCGCGTACACGTATCTCGTGAACGCGCATTGGAGCCTCGAGCAGAAGAAGACGTACACGTTCGTGAACCTCGCCGACCCGGACCTGGACATCCAGTGGCCGATTCCGTTGGACGAGGCCGAACGCAGCGAGGCCGACCTGAAGCACCCGATGCTGAGGGACGCGAAGCCGATGGCGCCTAAGCGCACAATGGTTTTTGGATGCAACGGCAAACTCGGCAAGGCAATCAGGCAATATGCCGAAGATCATCATCTCGAAGGTTTTGAATATCACGACACAGATACCTTCGACATCTCCGATGCGCATGCTTTCGAAAACGTAGACTGGGATTTGTACGGTACCATTATTAATGCTGCTGCTTTTACCGCCGTCGACACTGCCGAAACAGCAGCAGGACGAAAAGCAGCATGGTCAACAAATGTTCAAGGTGTGAAAAACCTCGCTAAGGTTGCCACCGAGCACAAAATCACGTTGGTCCATATTTCCAGTGACTACGTATTCGATGGCGAACTTGAATTTCATAAAGAAGACGAAGGGTTCGCCCCGCTAGGAGTCTACGGACAAACTAAAGCTGCAGGCGATGCTCTCGTAGAGAATGTCCCGCAGCATTATCTCTTGCGTTCTAGCTGGGTAATTGGTGAAGGACGTAACTTTGTGACTCGTATGCTAGGTCTCGCTCAATCAGGCGAACCTGCAGAAGCTCCACGTGACCAGTTTGGTCGCTTGACCTTCACCTTTGATATGGCGAATGCCATTTTCCATCTCTTAACGACCCATGCTGAATACGGTACTTATAACATGACTGGATCCGGCAAAGTTGCTAGCTGGTACGATATCGCAAAGATCGTTTACAAGACCGCAGGAGCTGATACAGCTGCACTCAGAGCAAATTCCGTCGAAGAGTATGTTCAGAGCACTCATGGTGCACTTCGCCCGCGCAATTGCTCTCTGGATCTAAGCAAATTGGAGTCCACTGGATATACACCGGTTGACTGGGAAGAAGCTCTCCGAGACTACCTCCAGAAGGAGATCGCAAAATGAAAGGCATCATTCTTGCTGGAGGATCCGGCACGAGACTTTACCCCCTAACAACCGTCACTTCAAAGCAGCTCCTACCGGTTTATGACAAGCCGATGATTTACTACCCGCTCAGCGTGCTAATGATGGCCGGGATTCGTGATATTTTGATCATCAGCACTCCGAAGGATCTACCGAACTTTGAACGTCTTTTGGGAGACGGCAGCCAGTACGGCGTCAACTTCAGCTACAAGGTCCAGCCGTCTCCGGATGGTCTGGCACAAGCTTTTATCATTGGAGAAGACTTTATCGGTGGCGAACCCTGCGCACTTGTTCTTGGAGATAATATCTTCTATGGAAATGGTCTTGGCAAAACATTGAGAAGAGCAGCCTCCGTCAAACACGGTGCCACTGTTTTCGGGTATTACGTTGATGATCCTGAACGTTACGGTGTTGTCGAGTTTGACAGTAACCATAAAGCGATATCAATAGTAGAAAAGCCCGAACATCCTGCTAGCAATTATGCTGTCACAGGTCTTTATTTTTACGATGCACGGGTCAGTGAGTTCGCCAAGCAGGTAAAGCCTTCTCCTCGCGGAGAACTCGAAATTACTGATTTGAACAAGATGTATCTGGAAGATAATAGCTTAAACGTCCAAACCTTGGGACGAGGCTATGCCTGGCTTGACACCGGAACAATGGATTCTCTGTTTGAAGCCGGAGAATTCGTACGAACAATTCAGCATGCCCAGGGATTACCGATTGCTGTTGCAGAAGAAATCGCATTTGAGAATGGCTGGATTTCCGCAGATCAGCTCATGGAAGCCGCGATAAAGTACGGAAAATCTCCGTACGGAAAACATCTTAAAGACGTTGCAGACCATAAGATTATATCCCGTCCAAACGATGATCCACAAATAACTGAATAATAATAAAAAAAATAGATCGCTGTTTCACGAAGCTCATGAAACAGCGATCTTTTTTTATCAGCCTAATAACCAGCCCAATGAGTCGTCAAACTCCAAAGGCATAGGTCTTAGTCTCTACTAACTTCCCATTTGACGTATACAACTCAAAGTGAGTCCAATATATCCCTTTACTAGGTTTTTCCCAAACAGCCCACTGACCGTTAAAACCGGCGACCCATTGTTGCTTGTTTACGTCGTATATCTTAATCTTGTAACGTCCTTGAGCATTATCAGAGGATACTCCCAGCAAAACATCTTTTGACTGCCATCCCGCGTAAGTAGCATTAATCCGCTTGCTGCCCGGAACATATGCAAATGCGATGGTCTTTTCACCAACACTTGTCTTGGAAGCCGCATCGCGCACTTCAAGATGCAACCAATATGTTCCAACATCATCAGACCAGCCGGCCCAATTTGCACTATTCCAATTGACGATGGTCTTCCATTTGCCTGTATTAACATTGTACGACTGCCACTTGTATTCAAGATCAGTGTACGGAGCATTCACAGATGCTCCAACTGCGATATCTTCATCTCTTACGACCCATAGCAGATTAATTAAGGATTCATACTCCTTATTCCCAAACGCGTTCATATCCACATTTCCGCTGATGCCATTCACTTTGCCGGAGCTGGTGTATTGCCATCCGCGACTGTTGGTCGGGAATGAGTCGAATCCCATGCGAGCACCGTACTGCGCCACCCACGTGGTTTTGGCGTAAATGTCGGCATGTTTCAGCGGCCCTTGCAGGTAGCTGGTGTACGAGTAAACGCCAAGATTCTTGTATCCGGCGGACTGTAGTGCGCTGTACCAATTGTTGACGATATTGTTGTACACGTTCGGGTCGGTGGGCGGCTGATGCCCTTCCCACGTCCACTTTTCCAGGTCGTAATACACGGGGTACGCCAGATCGCTCGGATTCACGCCAAACTGCTTAAGTTTGGCGACCACGTCGGCACCTTCTTCTTTGGCGAGCGACGGAGTGTCCGCGTAGGAATACCAGTAGATGCCGAACGGGATGCCAAGTCTCTTGCATTCGGAAATGTTACGTTGCGCTTTCTTGTCGGCATTGTTGCCTTCGCCGTAGCCGAGGCGGATGATCGCGCCTTCCACGCCGTCGGCTTTCGCTTTGGCCCAATCGATGTCGCCTTGCCATCCGGAAACGTCGATCACGCCTTTGGCTTGCTGCACGAACAGGTTGTTCTGGTAGTCGAAAAAAGCTTTCGAATTGTTGTAGGTGCCCCAGTGCGCGCCGTATTCATTGCTTTCGAATTTGGAGAGCTGTACGTTCGCGTCGGCTACAGCATTTTTGACATCTTCCGCACTTACCGGAATGAAGGATTCGCCGTTGGTTTTGGCGAGCGGATCCGGCTGCTGATCTTTCGTGCCGACCAATGTTGGATCGGTCACGATTTCGCCGGTTTCGATGTTCTTGACTTCACCTTCGGGGGTGGCAGCCAGGTCTTCCGAAATCACGGTGGCATCGTCGGAAATCTCGTCACTGACGTTATCCGGAAGTTTCGCATTCGGATTGTCGGGCATGCTGTCTTGCGATTGCTGGTCGCCCGTCTGATCATCCGACTGATCGTCAGACTGCATAACAACACCATTATCTGCAGTAACGGAACCGCTTTGCGCAACAGCATCCTCAATCGCAATATCCTGCAATGCGTAAGCCGGCGCAACCGCAACGGAAGCAGTCAACGCAACCGCAGACAGCGCAGTCGCAATCTTCACAACATGATGTGGCGAAACCATTCGTCAGCCTCTCTTGAATACAGTCATCAACCCCAAATATTCGGCGCAAACGCCCTAACCGCCAACTCTAACTGCAACCCACAACCCCGTCCATCCCCAACTCCAAAATCATCCCAATCCCCACATCTCACGCATTACACACTGATAAGAATCGACTAGCTCGTTAGGGGCACCGATATGGCATCATCCATTTCCATATCTCCTTTCCAGCATTCTCGCTGACCTTCCCATCACGCTTCGTAGAGGGACCATTCCCAGGAGGGGATTACGTGGATCGTGCCAGTGGAATCGGGAAGTTCGATGGTTTCTCCCTCGTTAAGCGTGAGAATCAGGCCGGAATCAACGTTGGTACGTTGCATAACCGCTTGCAGAGAGCCGATTTCTCGCGCCCTGGTTTTCTCATTTCCCATATTGGCACACACTTGAATAAGCCCATACGGTTCCGTAGCAAGAGCATCGCTGATAAGAAAGTCAACTTTCTCCTGTTTGGACGTCGGCATAGTGTACGAAGTGATTGTTTCCGTACGCCTACCGGAAGTTCGTCTCTGCAGTTCGCAGAAAATCGCAGTTTCCAGTCGTTTTCCAATATCTTGCTGGTTGGCGCGTGACACCGCGTAAACCATACCCTGATCGACGGCATACATTTTCGGTACCGCAGTACTACCCGGCTTGAGCATGGTGGAATACTCCTCAAGCTGATACACCAGAAATGCCTGCTTGAACAGCTCGAATAACGTATTCGCCTTATCCCAATAGATTTTCCAGCCGACCGCTCGCAACGTTTCCACGAGACCATTGGTAGACAGCTCGCAGGCCGTATTGCGCAGCAAAAACAGCGCTATCTGTGTGGCGAGAGTAATGTTTTCACGTCCAAAACGCTCAGCAACGTCACGCGCAACCACGTCCCGCACGTAACCTTGGAGCGTTTCGATACGATCCGGCTCAACCATGCGTTGCACTGCAGGGAAGCCACCAATAGTTAGGTAATCGTTGTAGGCAGCTTCAAACCGGGTGACCTCTCGCGGCGAAAA
>OMCA01000611.1_pt1 | contig 20104 bp, 16 predicted proteins | sample 1673621 | NCBI WGS metagenome assembly OMCA01 (sample SAMEA103958117, study PRJEB25191) | human gut metagenome | biome: human-associated habitat [ENVO:00009003]; feature: intestine environment [ENVO:2100002]; material: feces | place: Germany | collected 2013/2015
TTCGGTTACGAAAAGGGTGCCTTTACCGATGCCCGCCGCCCCAAGCCGGGACGCATGGAAGCAGCCACGGGCGGCACGCTCTTCCTGAACGAGATAGGCAACCTCAGTCTGCCCATGCAGGCCAAACTGCTCTCCGTCATCGAGCAACGGCGTGCCTCGCGCCTGGGTTCCACAACCACTTATCCTGTGGACGTACGGCTAATCTGCGCCACCAACACCGACCTGTATGCCGCCATCGACCGACGCGAGTTCCGTCAGGACCTCCTCTATCGTATCAATACCATCGAACTGCGTCTGCCTCCTCTGCGCGAACGGGGCGACGACCTCTTCCTGCTGGCCGACTTCTTCGTGCAGCGCTATGCCTGCAAATATCACAAAGAGATAAAGGGCATCGGCCGTGAAGCACGCCGTCAGCTACAACAATACCGCTGGCCGGGCAATGTGCGCGAACTGGAACATGCCGTGGAGCGGGCAGTCATCCTCACCTCGGGACCGATACTTGCCGCCCGCGACTTCCACTTGCAAAGCCGCCTGATGCACGAACCGCTGGACGAAAAGGAACGATACAACCTGGAGCGCATCGAACGCGAAAGCATCGACGAAGTGCTCCGCCTGTGCAACGGCAACATCACCCTGGCCGCCGAGATGCTGGGCATCACGCGGACGTCGCTGTACCGGAGGATTGAGAAGTATAAATTGTAGTTGACAAGGGGATGAGTGAACAAGTTGACAAGTGAACGAGACTACAAGGCCTCACTAAAAACTCACCAACTTCTCCCCTTGTCAACTCGTTAACTTGTCCCCTTGTCAACTCGATAACTTGTCAATTAGTCAACTCCCAAAAACAACCATATGAAAACCTACTGGACCCGTACCCCCCTGCTGCTTACCGCTGCCCTGCTGGCCTCGTGCTTCCTCACGGCCTGGATGGCGGTACACGGTTTCTATATCAATACAAGTCTGGCCGCCCTGCTGACACTGGGCATTGTCTGGGCGGTCTGCCGGTATATGAAGCGCACGTCGCACCTCATGGAACAGTTCATTCATTCGGTACGCTACTCCGAATTTCCCGAAACCTTCGGCAGCAACCAGGCAAGCGGTCATCGTGGCCTGCCACCCGAACTGCTGGACAGCATGCAGGAGGCACTGGAACACTACCGCACCAACCTGCAACGCAAGGAAGGGCGCCTGCTTTACTTTCAGGCACTGGCCAACCACATTGACACCGCCATACTGGTCTATACACCACAGGGCAACATCGAATGGAAGAACGAGGCCGCTACACGTCTGCTGGCCACTGCCGTAAACGAACTGCAAGCAGAAACCTGGATATTGAAAGCCCCCAAGACTGTAGATGATTTACGCCTTTTCCATCCCGATCTGCCCCGCCTGCTACGTGACTTGCGTCCCGGCTCACTGCACGTAATACAGGTTCACCAACAGGAAGAAGGAACCCAACTGGCTTTGTCGGGCATGGAATTCATCCTGCAAGGACGAAAGCTGGTCATTGCCAGCCTGAAGAATATCCATTCGGCACTGGACACCCAAGAGACATTGGCCTGGCAGAAACTGATACGGGTACTGACCCATGAAATCATGAACTCTGTCACCCCCATTGTCTCCCTGGCCGAATTGTTGGGCAAGCAAGTAGACGGACTGAAAGGCAACGAACAAGACAAGGAAGACATGCGGCAGATGCTTGCCACTATTGCCCGACGAGGGAATGCGCTGACCCGCTTCGTAGGCAGTTATCGGGAAGTATCACACCTGCCCTCGCCCCTGCTGCAACCTCTTGACGTTGCCACACTGTTGGAAGACGTCCTCCGATTCATGCAGACCGATAAGAACGATTTGCGTCTCATGCCACCTCCTGCCCCACTCCGCCTCTTGGCCGACAAAGGACAGGTGGAACAGGTACTTATCAATCTGATCAAAAATGCCCGCGAAAACGATGCCAAATGTATCACCCTCTCGGCAGGTGTCACCCCTACCGGCCGTATCTTCCTTCGCGTGACAGACGATGGTACAGGCATTGAACCCGAAGTGCAGGAACGTATCTTCGTCCCCTTCTTCACTACCAAGCCCGGAGGTTCGGGCATCGGCCTCACGCTGGCCCGGCAGATTATGCACCAGCACAGTGGCAGCATCGACGTCCGTTCCTGTCCCGGTGAAGGGAGTGTATTTACGCTGCTGTTTCCGTACAACTATTGATTATAATACAGACATTTATAATAATTATACCAACATTTTCAACCTATAGGTTTGATATGATACAAACGTTCAACTTCTGCCGGAGCATGTAAATCAAGAATTGTAGGATGAGCAGTATCCATCGTAGCAATGGTCTCCATATCTTCCTGACTCAATACGAAATCATTGATGGCAAAATTCTCTTCTATGCGTTCTTTGTGAACCGACTTCGGAATAGCAATTGTCCCACGCTGCTGATGCCAGCGCAACACAACTTGTGCTGCCGATTTGCCATACTTGTGCCCAATAGCGGTTAAAAGAGGGGTTGTGAACAATCCGTTCATACCCTCAGCCAAAGGGCCCCATGCCTCCATCTGTACGCCAAGTGATTGCATAATTTTCATTGCTTCTATCTGTTGGGTATAAGGATGTACTTCAATCTGGTTAACGGCCGGAACAGTTTTTACATTCAAACATAAGTCTATTAAGCGATCCGGCTCGAAATTACAAACTCCAATAGCACGTACATGTCCTGACGCATAGAGTTCCTCCATGGCCCTCCATGCTCCATAATAGTCATTAAAAGGCATATGAATCAGATAAAGATCAATATAGTCCATTCCTAAACGGATAAGCGAATCTTTAAAAGCTTGCATGGTTTGCTTGTATCCCATTTCTGATATCCATGCTTTGGTTGTAATGAATAAATTCTGCCGCGGAATACCACTTTTTTGAACAGCAGCACCAACAGCCCGTTCGTTTCCATACACAGATGCCGTATCAATAAGCCGGTAACCGACCTTAATGGCATCGGAAACAGCCTGTTCGCACATAAAAGCATCTGACACCTGAAAAACTCCGAATCCCTGCATCGGCATCTGTACACCATTATTTAATGTTACATAATCCATTGCTTATTCTTATTTATCAATTTGACTTTCAGTAAACGGATCGGCACGATGCCCCATCAGATCAATTTGGGCATATTCTTTATCGAATTCCTCCATTTCCCAAGCCGACAGACGAATGATTCCTGTACCAAGGAAGTCATCCAAGTGACCGGGATGGGTAGTTCCCGGTATCGGAACAATCCATGGCTTACGCGAAAGTATCCAAACAAGTGCGAACTGAGCAGGTGTCAATCCTTTACGTTGCGCCCATTTACGGACAAGTGCCACAAGTGGCATATTATGTTTCAAAGCCTCGGGAGTAAATCGTGGCAAATTCCACCGCCGATCTCCCTGTTTGAACCGGCTGTTTTCATCAATCGTACCAGTAAGAAATGCACGTCCTAACGGACAATAGGAAACAAAACCGATGCCAAGCTCTTCGAGTGTAGGAAATATTTTTGTTTCAGGTTCGCGCCACCAAATGGCATATTCACTTTGCACAACCGAAACAGGACATATTGCATGAGCACGTCGAATAGAAAAAGCACTCGCTTCGGACATTCCCCAATGCAACACTTTTCCTTCCTGTATCAAATCTTTTACTACACCTGCAACTTCTTCCATCGGCACATTCGGATCGACACGATGTTGGTACAACAAGTCAACATGATCCGTACGCAAACGTTTTAACGATCCCTCCACTGCACGGCAGATATGATCGGGATGACTATTAAGTGCAGTCGGTTGCCTTTCTTCAACACCGAATCCGAACTTTGTGGCGATCTTAACCTCCTTCCGAAACGGAGCCAGTGCTTCACCAACCCACTCCTCACTAGTATAAGGCCCATACACTTCTGCCGTATCGAAAAAAGTTACTCCTTTATCATATGCCCGACGTATCAAGGCAATCATGTCACGCTTGTCAAACTTTCCACCATAATAACCTACCATCGGCAAACAACCAAGCCCGATAGCAGAAACATCCAAACCTTTCAGCTTTCTATGCTCCATGCTACTGTCCGACTGATAACTACCATTTGAATATCCGCTTACCGACTTCGATGGAAATTGTGCAAATACGTTAGACAGTCCCATCCATTCTCCTGCTGCCAACAGAGTCGATATGGATGTCATTTTCAAAAAATCTCTTCTTTTCATATTTTCATAATTGTATATCATTATTTTAATGCAAAATTAGAAAGCACTCACAAGACAAAAGTGACAATAAGTGGGATGTTTGTATCCATTTCACTGATATAAACCCGTTTTTTACTTCTCTCTCTAACAAGAAAGACGTATCTTTGTGATTGAACATCAAATTAGTATAAACTTCATGAGTAAGATACTGAAAGTAAAAAACGTAAGTGATTACAGCCGCTATGTCGGAGCTACAGACTTTCATCCATGTGTCAACGTTATAGACTTTGCAGAAGTTTCGCCTGTACGCCATTGCCTGAATAACTATGGAGTTTATGGAATATTTTTGCACGACGAATCAGAAATAGACTTAGCATACGGACGTGGGAAATACGATTACCATAAAGGGACACTCATTTGTGTAGCTCCCGGCCAGATAGGTGGCAAAGAAGATAACGGTGAAGAAGTCAATCTGACAGGATGGGCCTTGCTATTTCACCCAGACCTGCTACACGGAACGCATTTGGAAAAGAAAATCAAGGAATATTCGTTTTTCGACTATCGCGTCAACGAAGCCTTGCACATGACAGACGAAGAACACGATTTATTCATCACACTAATGCAACAGACCCATAAGGAAATCGAGCGCAAGCATGATGCCGTCCAAGATGCAATCATTGTCGGATACATTGAACTGATATTGAATTTTTGCCAACGGTTCTATAACCGACAATTTATGACACGGAAACTGGAAAATTCGGATATACTCATCAAGTTCGAGAATCTGTTGCGGAATTATTTCGATGAGAACTTACAATTATCGTTCGGACTGCCCACAGTTCAGTATTTTGCAGACAAACTTTGCATGTCGTCCAACTATTTTGGCGATCTCATAAAAAAGACAACTGGAGATACGGCAAGCAATCATATCCGTCAGTATATTATTCAAGAAGCGAAAAATCTGCTTGCTGGTGGAACAGGAGTTACCCAAGTAGCATACAGTTTAGGATTTGAATATTCCCAGCATCTGAGTCGGATGTTCAAAAAACAAACAGGAATGACGCCATCGGAATATTGCCTGAGTATCCAGAACAAAAAGTAAACCTATGAAAACAAAAAAGAAAACCACCCTCCGCGTGCTCATCGTTTTGGTAGCAGTGCTCGCCATCGTCTATGCCTCTCTGCCCTACTATGCCCGTCAGGCACTCATCCATTGGATGCCCGTCATCGATGATCTGGAAACCTTCCACCGCCATACGGTACACCACAATCCCAATGACGTATGGCACTGGCCCCTCTCTTCCGACTATAACCGCTACCAGCTGACGGAGAATGATGCGCACTATCTGGACAGTCTGCATACCGTATCCTTCCTCGTCATCCATCACGACAGCATCGTTTTTGAAAGCTATCGCGACGGTTGGAACGACACGCTGACTTCGAACATCTATTCTGCCACGAAAACCATCGTAGGACTGCTGACCGGTATTGCCCTCGACGAAGGAAAGATACACAGTCTGGATGATCCCGTGTCGCGCTACATTCCTGCCTATACGAAAGGAATGCAGGCCGACGTCACTCTGCGCCACCTGCTTACCATGAGCGGCGGCATGGCGTGGGACGAAGCCTATGCCTCGCTTTTCTCCGTCACCACACACGGCTACTACGGCAACGACTTGTACGACTTGGTAACCGGCCTGGAAGTGATTGATAAACCCGGTGTGCAATATTCCTACCGTAGCGGGGAGACACAGCTGTTGGCCTTCGTTATCGAAGCCGCCACTGGGCAGACATTGAGTGACTATGCAGAAGAAAAACTTTGGGAGCCCATGCAAGCCGAACGGGATGCCTACTGGCTGCTGGACAAGAAAGACGGTGACGAGAAAGCCTTCTGCTGCTTCCACACCACGGCGCGCGATGTAGCCCGCTTTGCCCGCCTCCTGCTGCATCATGGTAACTGGCAAGGCCGCCAACTGGTATCGGAAGCCTACATGAACGAACTGATGCGCCCTGCCTCGTACCTGAAAGACCAATGGGGTAAAGATACGCTCAGCTATTATGGCTTCCAGACGTGGATCATGGATTATCACAGCATGCGTTGCCCCTACCTGCGCGGCATGTTGGGACAGTACATCATCGCCATCCCCGAGATGGATGCCATCGTCGTACGTCTGGGACGCAAACGTTGTGATGTATACGACCGAGAAATAACAACCGATATCACACGATATATGGATGTAGCGATGAAGATACTGAAGAATCAGGAAGCAATCTGATGAACCGGATTCCCGGTTTGCTCCATCTGCAACTCTCCATAACGGATGACCGTCCAGTTGCCGTCTTCATCTTCAGCCAAGGCAGACATAGTCTCTACCCAGTCGCCCGAGTTGAGGTAATGAATGTCATCGTACCACGTATCGGCCGGATGATGAATGTGTCCGCATATTACTCCGTCGCACTTGCGGGCACGGGCAAATTTCACCAACTCCTGTTCGAAGTCGGAAATGTAGGAAACAGCAGTCTTTACCTTCTGCTTGATGGCTTGTGAGAGCGAATAATAAGGCTGACCGTGACGCGTACGATAGTTGTTGTAGATTTTGTTCAGCCACAGCAGGAAGGTATAGCCCAAGTCACCCAACTGTGCCAGCCACTTCATGTTTGTAGTAACGGTATCGAAGATGTCGCCATGCGTCACGTAGTAACGCTTGCCGTGACTTTCGTGAATGAAGTCCTTTACAATGCGGATGTTGTAGAAAGTAAAGGGCACCAGACTGTCCAGAAAGTCATCGTGGTTGCCCCGCACATAGATAACCTCCGTTCCCTGTTTCTCCATCATCTTCATGATAACTTTGAAGAACTCCGTATGGCGTGCCTGCCACTTGCGGGTACCCCCCTTGCGTAAAGCCCATCCGTCAATAATGTCTCCATCCAATATCAGACGGCGACAGTTCACCGATTTCAGAAAGTTAGTCACTTCGGTTGTCTTGGAATGTGATGTCCCCAGATGAATGTCGGACAACACAATGGTAGAATAAAATGTACGTAGACGCATCATTGTTCAGCTTGTTGTTTTTCTTGATACAAAGATGAACACAAGATGTGTCAGGGGTATGTACAAAGCGTTACAATGATATGAACTTCCTGTTCAACGAACCAGAAAGTCATAGAAAGGAGTGTAAAGCCGGTCGTTCACCTCCAAATAAAGGAAATCGTTCTTGAAGTCATAGAGCTGGTTGAAGCGTTGCAGGAAATTGTTGCCCAACACGCCGTCCTCACTACCTGCGATGGCTCTGTTGAAGGAATGCTCTCCACCGAATTGGCGCCACTGTTCTCCACACTTCCCGTAAAGGTGGCAAGCCCTTCGATCCGCGACGAATTGGAATTGAGCACCACATCCGTTGCTCCCGTATCCAGCAGAAAGCGCAGGGGACGGTCGTCATGCCCGTTGATATAAACTGTCACATACAAACGGCTGTCAGTACCCAACTCGAAAGGTATCGTGTCGAGTGGCACGACTTCTGCCCGAAGAAACAGGCTCAACAGACAGATGAAACATATACTTAGCCAAACAATCTTTTTCATATTATTCCTTCATTCGAAATTCTTCCATGAGTACAATCTTCTCTCTTGCATCTTCTCCCCATTCTCTCCATACCTCATAAAACAGGCGGTAGCGGGCGGGAAGATTGGGGAAGAGTTCGGGATACAGACGGGCTGTGAAACGATGTTTGGTTCCGGGCTTGACAATGATGCCGATATCTTCGGCATAAGTGTTGATGGGCAAGTAGCACCAGTGGCCGGGAGACTTTTCGTAGGCCAGGGAGTAGTGCTTGCTGCATAAGATGTCCGTATCGCTTTCGTTGCTGAATACACAAGAAAGAGTCTGTGTGGACAAGGGCCGGACTTCCGCTTCGGTCCATAGATGCAAGCCGTACAGATGGTTCACGCCTTCTTCCTCGCAGACATCGTTCCCGTCGTAACCATGAAAACGGATAAGAGGATGGTCGGCCACTTCTTTTCTGAAACGTTCCTGCCATTCCGGTGTGTTGGCTATCAGATAGACGTTCTCATACTCTCCCATACCGTAGCCGATGATATTACAACGAAGCAACGTATCTTTCAAGGAGTGTATCTTGGAAGATAAGGCTGTATGAAGCGCAGCCTCGTTCTTTCTGACAAACGCTGTATCGGCAGTCGGGCGGACAATACTGTCGATAATGTCTGTCTTATTCGTCTGTTTTTTTTTATAACCGGTACAAGAAATTCCCAAGAAAGTAACAAACAATAGACTTAGCAATAAACTCGATTTCATATCCAATGTTTTACTTTCCGGCAAAGATAGTATTTATTTTCTACAACTCATTACTTGAACCGCGACGTATCCACCGCCTCGCGCTTCTTCTCCTTGTAGCCACCGAATTTCCAGGCAAAGGATAGGCCCACGCTGCGAAAGCTGGAGTACTCGTTTGTCACCCACTGATGGGCATAACGTATCTGCGGGCAGGGCATAGAGGTTTGCAGAATGTCGCGACACCAAGCGGTGAGCACGGCATTACCGCCGAGGAAGGTATAGCGCAGCGTGGCCGAAAGGTCGCCACACGTGGGAATGTCGTAGATGCCCTGTATGGCACGCCCCTGCAGACGTCCGTCGATGGTCAGGCGGATGTCGGGCTTGCGACTCAGGGTGAAGGTGTTGTTCAGCACGGCGATGCCTAACAGGCGATGTCGGTCGAAGGGCAGGTCGTAGAAGTCGCTGTCTTTCTGGCGCATCCAAAGGCCTATAAGGGTAAGGCGCGAGTTGAGCCACTGTCCGGCTTTGAAGGGTATGGAGGCTTGCAGGCCCGCTTGTTGTTCAAAGTCGAAGTTCAAGTACTTGTATAGTTCCAGCAGTTCGTCGGGCGACTGGTAGAGCGTCTGCACGGCACGGTCCTTAGTGTGGTTGAACCAGGCACGGAAGACGTACTTCGACTTCAGGATATAAGTCAGCGAAGTGGAATAGTCGATGGCGGGCTTCAACAACGGGTTACCGTGTATCTCGCTGTAGCCACCACCCAGGTACGAGATGACGTCCTGCACCGCCCAATAGCCGGGATAGCTCTTGTCACTGCTGAAGTTGAGCTGGAGGATGTGTCCGTCAGCAGGCAAATAAGTTAGATTGAGGACGGGATAGACGTCCCACTCGTCCCATACGGGTGTCTTGTAGCGCTCCACGGCCAGTGAGAAATCGGTCATCAGTTTCTGTCCGAAGGATTTGCTGAAACCAGCATACAGATTGAGCGTCTGCTCGCGTCGGCGTGACTTGACGTCGTTCGGCAAAACTGATTCTTCATTCTTCATTTGTAATTCTTCATTCTCATACGTCTGGTATGAATGGTCCACGCTCGTGGTGTAGACTGCACCGTAGTTCAGCCCCCAGCCGTTCTTCAGCTGATGTTCCTGCGCAAGAAAGAACTTCCAGGCATTGATGCGCTGTCCGTCTTCGGTATAGAAGTCGAGGGCATCATCACCCATGCGGCTGTGCAGCAGCTGATTGCCCGGTGCGTTGTACCACGTAAACTCCACACCTGCCTTCAGTCCGATGGGTGTCTGATAGTCCAGACGGCCGTTGTGCAGCCAGTCGGTGCTATTGCCATGAGTTGTGGACACCTGCGTGCCCGTCACGCCCGTCCAGTTGTGGGAGGTGGAATAGCCACCGTTATAGACGAAACTCAGCTGATGGTCCTTGGCGATGTTATAGTCCGCCCCTACCCTGAAATTATGGGTATGGCTGCGGCCACGGCCCACCTCATATGTTGTCATGGGGTGAACCGAGCCGTCTGCCAGGGTGTGCACAGCCTCTTTGTCGGTAGTAGAGTAGCCCCGGCCATGGCTGTGCGAGTAAAGAAAATCTGCTGAGAATTTATTTTTGCTGAAGAGCAGGCTGGCGCGTTCCTCAAAGCCTTCGTTATGCTTCTGGCGATACTTGGCATAGAGTTCGCCTTGCCAGGAGTCTGGGCCGCCTGCCGATTGTTTCAAGGTGATATTGATCAGTGCGCCACGCACCTGGTAGCGTGCAGGGGCGTTGTACATCACTTCCGCCTTCTCTATGCGGCTGGCAGGGATGCTGCGCAGCAAGGAATAGAGCTGCTCGGTGCTGAGGGTGGTTACTTTGCCGTCCAGGATAACGGTGACTCCCTGGCCTGCCAACTGCAGCCCGCCATTCATCTCGATGACGCCGGGAAGCTCTTTCACGGCATCGTAGGCATTGTCTACGGGGAGGTTCCGGATAAGGCGGGGCAGGTCGTACACCAGCTTGCCTTGCGCTGCCTTTACGATGGGGCGTTCGCCGGTAATCATCACTTCCGGCAAGGTCTGATAAAGACTGTCCAGACGGGCATCGGTCGTGATAAGGCTGTCGGCGCTGAGGATGCGGTTGTCGTCTGCACCGGAGGTGGTTGCAGTGCCGTTGTTCTCTTGTGCCGAAAGACTGATGCTCAAAGCACAGCATACAATAGGGAGTAAATAGAATCGTTTCATGTTCTTCTTTTTATTTATGTTTATATTCTTCTTCTGCAAATCTTCGTCTGCAAAGTACGGCAGAATCAGCAGAAACTTGTGTTATCAGCGGCTTACCAAGTGTTATCCAGTGTTATCGGGAGTGTTATTTAGTCTTATCGGATGATAGGGTTCACAATATTAATCTTACCTTTGTATGTATAAAAGTAACCGGAAACAAACATGAAACTGCCATTCAAATATATTGCCATACTTGTCATCGTCTCCCTGGCCGGCATCTTCGCCTACCAAGCCTACTGGCTGACGGGGCTCTACCATACCATGCACAGTGAAATGGAAAGGGACATCACCGAAGCCATGCGCATGAGCGACTATAACGAAATGATGATACGCGTGGATAAAATGAAGCAGGACGACATAAACCACGGTGAAGTCAGCGTATCAGCCGGATACAGCGATGACGGAAAATCATTTGTCCGTAGCAGTACCACCATCTCCCGTGAAGATTCTTTGGACAACACCACCCTGCACGAAACCTTCATGCCCAAAGGAGACAGTGTTTACGTGACCCACCCGAACGATTCAACCCGCGTGGAAGTCAGTGTCAGGAAGAACGTTCCTTTGCTCACCAAAGAGGACAGTGTGCTTTTCATCGACCAGCATAGAGAAACGGATAAAGTCCGTTGGATGTCTGCCGATTCTGCCCGAGAGCGTCTGGAAGAAGCAGTCAAGGACTCAGACAGCTCTCCCCAATCCGCATTGAGTGCCAAAGGGGGACTGGATGTGATTTTGCGCGACCAAAACAGTATGCTGGAACTCGCCACCTACCTCCAGCGCGGACTGCATTCGGGACTGGACATCATTTCCGACCCCGACGTAGTGCTTTATGACAGCCTGCTGACTTCATTCCTGCATGACCGTAACATCAATCTTCCCCATAGGCTGCTACATCTTCACAAAGGCAGCAAATGGGACTCTACCATTCTCTATATAGATACATTGGTAAACATCGGTACCCCCGGCTATGTGCCTACCTCAAAAGCCGTGGAATATAATTATTCTTTCGACATCAATACAAATCAAAGCTACCGTCTCATCATGGAACCGGCCGGCATGTTGGTCTTGCGACAGATGTCGGGCATTCTCACCACATCATTCGTTATTCTGATCGTACTCGCTTTCTCCTTCTGGTTCCTGATACGCACCATCCTGAAACAGAAGACACTGGAAGAGATGAAGAGCGATTTCACCAACAACATCACCCACGAACTGAAAACCCCCATCGCCGTAGCATATGCCGCCAACGACGCTCTGCTCAACTTCAACCAAGCGGAGGAAAAGGCCAAACGCGACAAATACCTGCGTATCTGCCAGGAACAGCTTCAGCGCCTCAGTGGACTGGTTGAACAGATACTTTCCATGAGTATGGAACGCCGCAGGACTTTCCGCCTGCACCCGGAGGAGTTTGCAATACGTGATATTCTGGAAACGCTCATCGAACAACACAAGCTGAAAGCGGAAAGCTCCGTCCACATATCGGTGGACATCGAACCGGAAGATTTGAGCGTACTTGCCGACCGTACGCATTTCAGCAACATCATCAGCAACCTGATAGACAACGCCATCAAATATTCGCACGGAGAAGCCGAAGTGGCCATCCATTGCCGCAAGGTAACCGTCGAAGGGCAGAATGAACAGACCGAAATCTCCGTCAGCGACCACGGTATCGGTATTGCTCCCGAGAAGCAGAAGCACATCTTCGACAAATTCTACCGCGTACCCACGGGTAATCTGCACGATGTGAAAGGCTATGGGCTGGGATTGTTCTATGTGAAGACCATGATAGAGAAGCATGGTGGCAGCGTATCGGTAAAGAGTGAGTTGGGAAAAGGAAGTACCTTTACGATAAGGATATGATAACATTATTTGTTAGGGTACTTTACATTACTTGTTAAGGAGCTTTACATTACTTGTAACAAAAGCGACAATTATGGAAAAGATAACTGTACTTCTGGTTGAGGACGAACAGACCCTCGCCATGATTATCAAGGACACATTGGAAGGACAGAACTTCATCATCCACACCGCAGCAGACGGTGAAGAGGGATTGCGCAAGTTCTTCGACCTCCGTCCCGACGTGCTGGTGGCAGACGTGATGATGCCCCGCATGGACGGCTTTGAAATGGTGCGCCGCATCCGGCAGACCGACAAACAGACCCCGGTACTGTTCCTTACCGCCCGCTCCACCATCAACGATGTGGTGGAAGGGTTTGAGCTGGGTGCCAACGACTACCTGAAAAAGCCTTTCGGAATGCAGGAACTCATTATCCGCATAAAGGCCCTGGTAGGCAAAGCTTTCTCCTTTACAGAGGAAAAGCCCAAAGAAACTACCGTTTTTGAAATCGGTGACTACCGTTTCAATTCCGTCACTCAACGACTTGCTTTTGCAGGCAGCACCCCGACTTCACCTAACGCGGATACGGAAGTGGAACTCTCCCACCGCGAGTCCGAGATACTGAAACGTCTTTGCGAGAACCGTAACCAGGTGGTCAACACCCAGAATGTATTGCTCGACCTCTGGGGAGACGACAGCTTCTTCAACTCCCGCAGCCTGCATGTGTTCATCACCAAACTGCGGCATAAACTGGCCGGAGACGAGCGCATCCGTATCGTCAATGTGCGGGGAATAGGATATAAACTAATAGTGAACTAAACTAAAACTAAACTACTATTTATGAGAAAGTTATTATTCATTACTTTTATCTGTTCCTCACTCTGCGCCTATGCACAGAGCGAGATTCCGGAAGACACAATAAAGAACCGGCCTCCCGTAAAGAAAGAGCAGATTCCCTTTTCTCCAAAAGAGAACAAGCGTACGGGCCTTGATGAAAGCCAGCCCCAACAAAGTCTGCAGGGCAAACAGCAGGAAGAGATAAATCTCCATCTCCCTCCCTCCGACTATGTGGAGCCCCTGCCCTGGACGGACATGAAGAAGATACACTTTCAGAAGAACATCTTTGAATGGGACTTCCAGCGCTTCGCCGATTTCCTGCTCTCGCCGGAAGTCGTACTGACGATGTACGGCAGCCATAACACCTATCCTGCAATGGGCTCCATCATGCAGGCTGGCGCAGGAGTCACTTATTACAGTCCCGACGGACATTGGAAACTGAGCGGCGGAGTGTATGCCGCCCACTATTCCATCTCCCAACCTTCATCCATTACCGGTGCCCAGTATGCCAAAAGGGATGCCCCCCGGGGTACTCAATGGGACATAGGCTACAATGCCTCCGTATCCTACCGCATCAATCCCTACATGCGTCTGCATGCCTTCGGCCAGTATTCGGGCTACGGGAGAAGCAACTCCTTTCATGGATATATGAACCCGATGTATCCGCAAAGCGGTTATGGCATGGTACTGGAACTGAAAGTGACAGACTGGCTCGACCTCAACGGAGGGATGGAACGAAGATACGACCCCACCAAAATGAAATGGGTAAATTCGCCCATCTTCGCCCCTACCATTCGTATAAAGAAATAGAAATAATACAAAGATATTTCCGGAAATAGAGGGAAACGAGTATCTTTGTTCAGTCCGCCCCTATGCGGCAGACAGCAACTGAAATTGTGAACAAAGAACTATGAAACGAATCTTCTTCTGCATCATCATTTTACTTGCAGGCATGTCATCCGTCAGCGCACAGAACGGGATGCCTGCCGATACGGTACGTACTGCAGTACGTGGCGAAGCGTCTCCCGAAGGCATGTCTCCGTCTGAAAAGGAGCTTCTGCCGGACGTGAAGAATTACGACGGCTTCCTGCTGGATATGGGGCTGATGAATCTGTCCACCCCCACTCTTCCCAAATTCACTTTGGAGATACCGGATGCCAGCAAAGACTATAGCCGCATCTTCCAGTTGAACCCGAACGTGACTTATTCACAAGGTCTTTCGAACATATTCTCACTCAGCAACTCCCGGTATTTCAGTTCGAATCCCTTCGGACTGACGGGCTTCTGGGGCTCTACCGACAACCTGCAAATGGGAAGTTTCACTTTGAAGAACGGCATGCGCATCCATACGTACGGCGAATATGACAAGGACGGCTGGAAAGTGCCCAACCCTTCCGCACTGCCTTGGGAAAAGAACAATTTCAAAGGGGCGTTCGAGCTGAAATCAGCCAACGGAGCCTTTGGCATACGCATCGAGGTACAGCAGGGCAGACACGTGCCCTATTGATGCCCATCACTTAACAACAGAATCAATGACAAGAAAGAAAATACTGGTGATAGGCGCCAACGGTTTTACCGGCAGACGCATCCTGGATGATTTGTCCCGCAACTTGTCTTACCAGACAACGGGCTGTTCCCTGCACGACGACATCTGTCCCCATTCGGGCGACTATCGCTTTATCCGCACGGATATATGCAACCGCCAGGCGGTGGAAAAGCTTTTCCAGGAAGTACAGCCGGATGTTGCAATCAATACCTCCGCCCTCTCCGTCCCCGATTATTGCGAAACGCACCATGCAGAAGCGGATGCCGTCAACATTACTGCCGTGGAGCATCTGGCAGAATGCTGTGAGGCGGGAGGCAGCCGTTTTATCCATCTTTCCACCGACTTCGTTTTCGGTGGTGATACGGACCGACCCTATACGGAGGAGGATATTCCCGCTCCCGTTAATTATTACGGCTACACCAAACTGGAAGGTGAGAAACGTATCGCTGCCGTTTGCAGGGATTATGCCATCGTGCGCGTAGTGGTGGTGTACGGTGCCGCCCTGCCCGGACAGCATGGAAATGTGCTCCAACTGGTGGCAAACAGATTAAGGAACAATGAGGAAGTGTTCGTCGTATCCGACCAATGGCGTACGCCCACCTTCGTGGGAGACGTGTCGCAAGGAGTGGAGAAGCTGATAAATCACCCACAAAACGGCATCTACCACCTCTGTGGCAGCGAGTGCCTGACCATTGCAGACATCGCTTATCGGGTAGCGGACGTATTGGGGCTGAATCGCTCGCTCATCCGTCCCGTCACCACGAAGGAGATGAACGAAAAGACACCACGTCCCCGTTTCAGCGGGCTGAGTATAGAAAAGGCACACCGGGAACTGGGGTATCGACCGTATACGCTGGAGGAAGGAATAAAGCTGATGTTCGGATGGTAAATAATGCAGTCGGATGGTAAATAATGCAGGTGCGGATGGCAGCAGATTCGACTACAGCAACTCCGGCTCTGCCAGTCCTTTCTCTTTGCGATACACACGTACCATCTCCAGAATCACATCTCCATATTTCTCCACCCCTTTTTTTCCGAAATACGGAATGCGTACAAGCATGGCCTTATCCGAAGGAAGCAGATTGCTGATGCCTAGAATTGCCTTCTGCTGAATGACGGTGTATACGGGCAGCCCTAATGCGGAAGCTTCTGCATTGCGCCATGCTACCAAGCGGTTGTAAAGTTCCGGATGCAGCACATCCGTGGGTACTTCAACAGCCGCAGCATCGCGTTTCCGCTCACGCGGACGTTTCTCTTTATCAGCCTGCTTACTGCTTCCCTGCCCTTCTTTGGCAGAAGCACTTCTCCCTTTGCCTTTACCCTTCTGCGAAGCCGAATCATCAATGGAAAGCAGTGCTTTCTGCTTCAAGTATCCTGCCATATGGAAACCATTCTCCAGCACATAATCCAGCAAATCAGTCTTCATGTCAAACACTTCCTCCAGTTCCTCCATGGCATCCCGGAGCTTCTTCTTCAACTCTTTATTATCAGAAGTTACCGTACTCGCCATCACCGCATCCAGCGGTTGCAACTGCTCTTGAAAATAAGTGGCGGCAGAGTGTATGCGCCCCTGCAAAGTCGGGTCGGCTGCATAGTCCTGCGCAGTATCAATCAGGCGGGTATACTGGATACCGAACTTCTGGGCCACTTTCGTCACTTTGTCGTGAAAACGTTCCACTTCCTCCTTGCAGGCTGCGAGTTGCTTGGGAAAGAGCTTGTACAAGTGTTCGTCTATCAGCCGCACATACCGCCGCAAAGCCTGCTCCATGGGCTGGAAATCGAACAGGCCCGACAGCAGTTCCAGGAAATAGGTCTGCTGCAAGGAACGGAAGCGTTTCTCGTCCGGCTCGTTTCTCCGTGCCTCCATCGTGAAGGTTTCCACCGCATTGTCATTGATTATGGCTCTTGCAGAAAGCGGAGCACTGAGCACCACTCCCTCCAGCGTCTTGCAGCGGCTCAGGGCCACATACGTCTGCCCATGCGCAAAGGAGGCGCTGGCATCAATCACGGCACGTTCAAACGTCAGTCCCTGGCTTTTGTGGATGGTAATCGCCCAAGCCAGTTTCAACGGATACTGCCGGAATGTTCCTTCAATATCTTCTGTAATCTCCTTGGTTTCCTCATCAAGCACATACTTGGCATTCGTCCACTCTTCCTCCTGAAGTAAGAAGGTAGCGTCACTTCCCTTACTGCGCACTTCAATTCCATCTGCCGACACGGCTGTCACCTCTCCAATCATGCCATTGTAGTAACGGTGCTCACCGGAGATGTCGTTCTTCACAAACATTACCTGGGCACCGCGTTTCAGTTCCAGTACTTCATCCGTGGGATAGGAATATTCGGGAAACTTTCCGTCAATCTTGGCACGAAAGGCATACGAGCGTCCCGGAAGTTGTTCCAGCTCATGGTCATTAATCCGTTGGGCCTGATAATTGTGGGTCACCAGGCGGATGTATCCTTCTTCTTTATCTGGTACGAAATTGGGAATATACCGGCGGTTCAAGGCTTCCAGCACTTGCCCGTCACAACGGTTTTCGCGAATGCGGTTCAGTAATTCAAGAAAAGTCCCATCGTTCTGCCGATAGACTTTCTTTAGTTCTATGGTGCAATATTCCGTCTGCTTCAAGGCCTGGCTGGAGAAGAAATAAGGCGTGTCATAGTATTTGCACAGCATCTGCCACTCATCGTCTTTCACTACGGGAGACAGCTGCTGTAAGTCGCCAATCATCAGCAGTTGCACGCCGCCAAAGGGTTTGTTCCGGTCGCGGAACCGCCTCAAGACGGCATCCACCGAATCGAGCAAGTCGGCACGGACCATACTGATTTCATCGATGACCAATAAATCTATGCTGCGTATAATGTTGATTTTCTCTTTCCCGTAACGAAAACGGTAGGTTGCCTTGCCATCTGCGCTGAATGAGCTTTCGGGCACATAAGGAGCGAAAGGTACTTGGAAAAAGGAGTGGATGGTGACACCGCCTGCATTGATAGCGGCAATTCCCGTCGGTGCAAGTACAATCATCCGTTTCGGACTCTCTGCCCTCAGTTTTCGCAGGAAAGTTGTCTTACCGGTACCTGCCTTGCCGGTCAAAAAAAGATGAGTGCCTGTGTTTTCAATGAATTGCCATGCAAGCGCTATTTCGGGATTATTCTCCATTGATATGTTTATTATTCAACCAATCCGCTCTCTCTCAGAATGATACGGATTTCATCAGTAGCCATATATGATAATAGGACAAAGATAGCGGTTATTTCGTTATCCTTGTCCTATTATTCCATTTATTTGTACCCATCCTGAGAAAGCCCTTTACGGGGCAATCCGGACTATTTCAAGCTACCGCCGATAATATCGAGCAGCTCATTCGTAATGGCCTGCTGACGGCTCTTGTTATACTGTTTCGTCAAATCTTGAATCAACTCGTTGGCATTATCTGTCGCCGTCTGCATGGCTAGCATACGGGCAGCATGTTCCGAAGTATTGGAATCGAGAAGCACGGTAAATATCTTCTGACTCAACACTTTTGGCAGAAGTTCCGCTATCAGTTCGCCGACGGAAGGTTCCACAATGTAATCATTATTAAAACTGCGGGCATCCTCCGGTACATCTTCTGCCGCCTCCTGCGCTACTTGCGTCAGGTCAATGGGCAGATAATTCTCGCGGAGCAGCACCTGCGAACCCATCGATTTGAAGTGATGGTAAATCAGCTCCACATGGTCAATCTGCTTTTCCACAAACTCATGCATCAACTTCTCTGCCAGCTCATACGCTTCAACGTACGAAGGCTTGTCTGCCATCACCTGGTAGCTGCCTTGCGGCACATATCCCATTTTCTTGACGGCTTCCTCCACCTTTCTCCCAACGGGATATATCAGAATATTCTCCTTGCCCAGCGACTGGTAATCTTCCAAAGCCCGTTCCAGCATCTTCGCCACATTCGAGTTGAATGCACCGCACAAGGAACTATTGGACGAAAACGCCACGACCGCTACCCTCGTCACGGGTCTTTTCTCGGTATAGGGCGACTCGAAGGAAGCATCCGTACGCAGAAAGTTCGTCAGAATCTCACTCAGCTTCCGTTGATAAGGCAGCATATTCTCAATCCGCCCCTGCGCCTTATGCAGTTTGGCAGATGCCACCATCTTCATAGCCGATGTTATCTGGCGTGTACTCTTGACGGAGCTTATTCTATTTTTTACCTCTTTCAGTGAAGACATATATCTATTTACGATTTAATTATTTACGATTTACGATTGAAGTTACTTTTGCTTGCAGCCGATTTACCACTTACCATATAGAGTAGCCCCAATCGTAAATCGTAAATCGTCCAATCGTAAATTACATGAATTGCCTTGCAACCGCCTCTGCCGTCTCCTCAATCTTCTTGCAGACATCGTCATTGATGGCACCCGTCTTTAAAACGTCGAGTACCTCCATGCGATAGTTCATCTCAAGAGACTCAAGGAAGTTGCGTTCAAACTCGCTGACCTTGTCCAAAGGAACATTCCTCAACAAGCCGTGCGTGCCGCAATAAAGAATGGCAATCTGCTTTTCTACCGGCATCGGGCTGTATTGGGGCTGTACCAGCAGGCGTGTATTCTTCTGTCCCTTGTCGATGGTCAATGCCGTCACGGGGTCCATATCGCCACTGAACTTGGTAAACGCTTCCAGCTCCCGGTACTGTGCCTGGTCAATCTTTAATGTACCTGCCACCTTCTTCATAGCCTTGACTTGGGCATTACCACCCACACGGCTCACAGAGATACCCACGTCAATGGCCGGACGGTTACCCTGGTTGAAGAGGTTCGTATCAAGGAATATCTGCCCGTCAGTGATTGAAATCACATTCGTTGGGATATAGGCGGACACGTCTCCTGCCTGAGTTTCGATAATGGGCAATGCAGTCAGCGAACCGCCACCTTTCACCTTGCCTTTCAGACTGTCCGGCAGGTCGTTCATCTCGCGTGCCACTTCCTCCTGGCTGATAATCTTCGCCGCACGTTCCAACAAACGGGAGTGCAGATAGAAGATATCACCCGGATACGCTTCACGTCCCGACGGACGGCGGAGAATCAGAGATACCTCACGATAAGCTACCGCCTGCTTGGAAAGGTCAT
>OMCA01000633.1_pt1 | contig 19641 bp, 10 predicted proteins | sample 1673621 | NCBI WGS metagenome assembly OMCA01 (sample SAMEA103958117, study PRJEB25191) | human gut metagenome | biome: human-associated habitat [ENVO:00009003]; feature: intestine environment [ENVO:2100002]; material: feces | place: Germany | collected 2013/2015
CGTAAAAAACTTTGTTGATAGTTACTTGATATTTAATCCAAACATAATAACATTTCATTATGAAGCTTGTAAAAATAAAGAAGAAGTAATGAATTTGATAAATTATATTAAAGAAAAGGGGAGAAGAGTAGGAATTTCTGTAAAGCCAGAGACTGATGTGAAAGAAATTCTAGAATTTTTACCATATGTGCACGTTGTTTTAGTTATGACTGTTGAACCAGGAAAAGGTGGACAAGAATTAATTTCTTCAACTATAGAAAAAATAAAAGAGCTTAATTCTTACAGAGAAGAACACAAATTAGACTATGAAATTGAAGCAGATGGTGGAATTAAAGTGGAAAACTCGGATAAAATAGTAGATGCCGGAGCAGATATATTAGTGGCTGGAACAGCTATAATAAATTCAAAAGACTATGCAGAAACAATAAAAAAATTAAAAGAAGATAATTATGATAATTTTATAAATATGAATGATCTTTTAGATAATGAATACAAAGTATTAGAAGTGAATAGTAGTTTTCCTCCAATACTGTTAAAGAAAAATACTAAAAATCACTATTTGATACCACTTGGATATGAAAAATTATTTAGTACGCATATATTAGGATTTATTATTGATTATTCAATTGATGGTATTTCTTATCAACAATTGATCAATCCATTTAAATTTTATGCCACTAGTTCTGTAAATTATCAGGTAATTCAATATGAACCAAATCTTAATCATTGATTTAACGAAAAAATATAAAGAAAAAACGATTATTAAAAATAAATCGCTTACTATTGATGGGGATAACTATAATTTTTTAATTGGTCCTAATGGAACTGGAAAAACCACTTTCTTCTGAAATATCAGGAATAGAAGAAGTCGTAGTTTCAAGGAGGTGGGTCGCATGGTCTAATCGGAGCGAAGAAAGATAGACATTAAAATTGCGACCTGTTTTTTTGGCAAATATTCTGGAAAAATAGGTCGGATTGAAGCCAAAATGTTCGGAAACACTTTCTAGAGTGATATGTTCTCTATAATGTGCTGCCAGATATTCGGTAAAAGAAATCGAATCCTCTAATTTGGATCGGGGGGGGGGTAGTACAAGTCGGAGCAGCCATGCTTTCAGAGAGAAGGATATGAAAAATTTGGAGAACACAGGCATTCATCCCAAGGAGATCAACCGGTTTTTCGGATCGTGAATATCGGTAGATATCCATAAGAAGTTCTATGATTTCTTTCCGATGTCTGTTCACAACATCCTGTTCTATAATAGGGTAGTTTTTACTATCTGGGTTAAAAAAAAGCTGTATGATAGAGACAGGAACAAGCACTGCAAATCCTAGAAAGGAGGCAGAAACTTCAAGTGACTTATGAATAACATTTGGGTTCACAAAAAGAAAATCATTATCTTTTGCATAAGTCATAGTAGAGCCGATTTCACAGCGCAGTGTTCCCGAAATAGAACAGTTAAATTCAAAACTGTTATGCCAGTGAAAATGCGGTGCTGAATTTACATCTTTAGGTTTTTCTAACTGAATCCAGTCAGAATGAAATACCTTGCAAAAGCGTCCGTCATACAAATTGATTGGTTCATATTCGATAATTTCCATATGCTTTGCCCTCTTTTGAATTGTAGATTAACCATGAATAAAAAAGGAAAAATGATCACATACCATAAAGATTGCACAATAACATATTAATCGAAATTCGTTAAAAAGTCTATAAAAAAGTGATATAAAGTAAAAATACTGTATAGATTAGATAAGAAAGCGTCTTGAGAAAAGATAAGAAAAAGTATAAAAATAGATTATAACAAAAACGAACTTTTCTAAAGGAGGAAAAGAGATGAAAAGAAAAACATTAGCAGTTTCACTATCAGCAATCCTTGCAGCATCCGTGCTTTTTGGATGTGGAAGCAATTCCAAAAGTGGGGATACGAAGAGTTCTTCTAACAATGGTAGTGCCAGTGCCAGCGCATCTGATACATCCAACACGGGCTCAGATACTTCTGGTTCAGGTATCCAGTACGATGGAGACGATGTAACGATTACCTATTGGCATACACATGGTGATTCAGAGGAAGAGGTTCTTGTAGATACCATTATTCCTGAGTTTGAAAAACAGTATCCAAATATTCATGTTGATGCTGTAAGAATGCCATACGATGGATTGATGCAACAGATTATTACCAGCCTTTCCAGTGGAACAGGCCCGGATCTGATGCGAATGGATATTATCTGGGTTCCAGAACTTGCTGAGATGGGAGCACTTGCAGCAGTTGATGATCTGGAAGGATTTGCAGATCTGAAAGATAATCTGTACGAAGGACCGCTGAGTACTAATTATTACAATGGAAAATATTATGGATTGCCATTGAACACAAACTGTCTGTCAGGCGTTTACAGTAAGACCATGATGGAGGAACTGAATATTGACAGTATTCCGACAACTTACGATGAAGTTGTTGCATTGAAGGACAAGCTTGGCTCAGATCAGTATCTGATCGCATGCGAGGGGGCAAACTCTTGGGCTATGGCTCCATTGTTTCACTCTTTGGGTGGTGTTTATACCAACGAGGATTATACAAAAGCATCTGGTTATATCAACAGTGAAGATAGTGTAAAGGCACTGGAGACTATCGTTGAGTGGTATGATGAAGGAATTATTGGACCTTGCTTCACAGGTGGAAAGCCGGATGCAGCAAATGGTCTTTACGATGGAAATTATCTGTTTAGTTATCAGGGTCCATGGTTCTTCACAAATGATGATGAAGAAAATCTGGCAAAAGTAGAAGTAGGACTTCTGCCGGCTGGCAAAGCCGGATCTCTTACCGTTAACGGTGGCGAGGATCTGGTTATGTTTGAGAGTAGCGATAAGAAAGAAGCATCTTGGGTATTTGCAATGTTCTTAATGAGTGAATTCTCTCAGACAGCACAGGCTGTAGGCGGTGGACATCTGATCCCGACTGTAAAAACAATTGCCGAATCTGAAGCAGTACAAGCAGTACCGAATATGAGTACGTATATTGAACAGCTTGAGGGAGCTGTATCCCGTACCCCATCTCCGGCATGGGAGAAAATTTCAGATAAACTCTCTGTAGCATTCCAGAGCGCAGTTCTTCATGAGGATACGGCACAGTCCGCACTCGATAAGATTGCTCCGGAACTGGATGCATTGCTTGCAGGTGAGGCATCATAATTCAAGAAAGATGAAACAAATTTCCACAGGCTTTCTTGCCTGTGGAAATTGTTTATAGGGCGATAAAAAGCAGCCCGGAAAGGTATCCGTTATGAAAAACCCTTTATCAGAAAGATTTTCCAAAGGTCTGAAACAATGGTTGGCCGTTTTGCCCTTCCTTGCAGTGGGAATGACCTTATTTATTGTCTTTGTATTATATCCACAAATTAAGAATATTTATATTGCACTAACAAATTATAGCATTATGCCAGGTTCGGAAAATACATTTGTTGGAATAAGTAATTTTGCTAAAATGTTCAAAGATATTTCAACAAAAGGATCTGATGCTTATTTTTTCTGGATTGCATTTCGAAATAATATTTTAGCAGTTCTGGTTACTGTGCCAGGACAGTTGGTTCTTGGCCTGATCGTTGCCGTTTTGATTCATAACCTGAAAACAGGAAAAAATGTATATAAAGTACTCTTATATATTGCAGTTATTTGTGACTGGGTTGTTTTCTGTAATATCATTGATTATATTTTCCAACCGGATGAAGGAAGTCTTGTAAACTACTGTCTGACTACCATCGGAATCTTAAAAGAGCCGGTAGCATGGTTGAAGAATACATGGACAGGAAACTTTGTTATCTGGATCTGCTCAATCTGGAAGGGCTATGGCTGGGTTATGATCATTTACACCGCCGGTCTTCTTGGAATCCCATCAGATCAGTATGAAGCTGCAACGATGGATGGAGCCAATGCGGTTCAGAAATTCTTCCACGTTACACTTCCGGGATTAAGAGGAACTACGCTTTATCTACTGATTAATCTGATTAACGGTGCAATGAATATCTTTATTCAGGTATTCCTGTTGACAAAAGGAGATCCGCTCGGAACAACAGATGTTGTTATGGATTATATTTACCGGAGGGCGTTCAATTATTTCGATTTTGGGTATGCGGCCGCTTGTGGTATTGTCATGGGTATTGTTGTATTTGTTATTTCCATGGGACTGAAGAAATTCCTTCGCTATGGTGAAAATCTTTAAGGAGGAGAGCAGCAATGAAGAAAAAGAAAATAATTAGTCAGATCTGTATTCATGTGATTTTAGTAGCGTTGACAGCAATATGCCTTCTTCCTTTTTTGTCAATGATTTCGACTTCATTTATGAAGGTAAAAGGTGTTTTGCCGAACGAGCCAATTTTATTTCCGAATTTTCCACTTTATCTGGAAAACTATGTAAAAGCGTGGACTGCAAACCATTTTCAGACGTACTTTTTCAACACACTATACGTGTCTGTAGTGGGCCTTATCGTAAATCTGTTAATTTCGATCACGATGGCATATTCTTTCTCACGATTCCAGTTTCCAGGAAAGGAGCCTATTTTTAACTTGCTGTTGCTCACAATGATGATTCCGGCACAGCTGGCTATGATCTCCCAGTACACTGTTTTAAACGGATTGAAACTGATTGATACCTATAAAGGAATTTGGCTGCTGTGGGGAGGCACTTGTGTGGCAGGAAACACCTTCTTCTATAGAGGTTTTTTTGAAGCAGTGCCGAAAGAGCTGGAAGAGTCCATGTACCTTGATGGTGCAACCAGGTTTCAGACCTTGTTACATTGCATTATTCCGTTAAGTAAACCGGCAATTGCAACACAGGCAGTATTGGCGTTTAATGGATACTGGTCGAACCTATTTGATATTCTTACCTTTACAAAATCGACAAACAAGAGAACACTTTCCGTTGCACTGCAACTGTTCCGTGGACAGTATACGACGAACTATGGCCTGATGTTTGCTGCCAGTGTTATTGTTATTATTCCGATTATTGTATTGTTTGTTATTTTTCAGAAACAGTTTATGCAGCAGGGCATTACGGACGGTTCCATAAAAGGATAATATCGGATTCTCTGCAAAATTTCAGCCGGGAGGTGAAGTATGATTACAACTAGAAAAAAACAGTCGTTTGGTATTGCAGCAGTTGAACTTGGTGCACCGGTTTCGGCAGTACCTTCCATTCCTGTGAATTTAAATGAATGGGAACATGCGGTGTTAATGGACACATTTTACAGTGCAGGCGGAAGAGAGACCGTTTCAAGTACAAATCTACGGATGATGTGGGATCAGAAAAATCTGTATCTGTATCTGATTTGCTATGAAAAAGAGGCAAGGGTTTCCCGTCCGTCTGATGAAAATGTGCTGAAAACAGAATGGATGCTTCGCAAAGATAAGATAGAAATTGCATTGAGTAGCGGAAATTTTGGAGAGCGAGACTACGCAGTATTTTGTGCAGACACAGAGAAACAGGCGGGAGCCAGGACGGAAAAGGGAATGACCTATTTCGGTGGCGATAAAGCAATTTTAAATGATTACTTTACCGAAAAAAATGATGCGGTAAAAACAGAAATCCCATCATGGAAATATACATGCAAAATCGCTGTAGAAAAAAACTGTTGGCGTGTCATGTTTGGAATCCCATGGGAGCTGTTCGGTGGATTTCCGGAAAAATATTTTAAGTTTCAGGTTTACCGGAAAAAGAATCAGACCAGTGAAGTGTTGGCTTTGAATCCGTTGGATTTAAATGCAAATTACGAGTCCAGATTTGATTTTGATCCGGAAAGCTTTATTGAGTGCACACCTGGAGGAACACCGCAGGTTATCTATTCCAACAGTGCTTGCGTGATCCTACCGGATGGAACGATGCATTGGCAGCGGCCGGCGACACTGGAATGGCCATCTATAAATGAGCGGGCTGAGATTATGCATTTGCAGAAATCGCTGACACCGACAACACCGGATGAATTGCCAGATCGGATTATAACCGTACAAAGATGGCAGGATGTGTTAATGTTGGAAGGAATGGATTTCTTCCCAAATGCAAGATGTGAAAACTCTTTTGATAAAGTGGATCCTTGGGTACAGAGACGTCTCTGCAACGAAGCACTTCGAAAAGGAGATACTGCGACAGCCTGCAGAGAACTGGATGTCTTGATTGGCTATTTCCGAACGCTCACGGCATGGTGGTATGCAGATCACACACTTGGAGATGCAGACGAAGACAACTGGATTGGATTCACACATCTGAAATCTGTTTCAGATCAGGGGAATAAGATCGTATTAAAGTACGAATATGGTTTGAACACCTGCGATGCCGTATTGATTCCACAGAATCGTGGTTTTCGCTTTTATACAAGAGAAAAAGGAGATTTTGACAGCGAAGCAGTTTCGTATACATTTTCAGAAATAGAGGGAGAATATCAGATCAAAACAGCACATTCTGTGATTGTGATTACAGTGGGAGATGATTGGAAAATCTGTGCAGATGAAAAATTTGTATTGGATGCAGATAACTTCAAGCTCTATGATTATGCAGGAAGCAAAGGTTTCGATGTGTGCCAACCACTTCAGGAAAGAGAAATGGTGTATGGATTCGGCGAACGATTTGATGCTGTAAACCAGAGAGGTCGGGTACTTTCTTTGTGGCACAGAGATGCATTTGAAGGTTGTAATTGTTCTATTGGAAATCAGTCCTACAAAAATGTATCATTTTTACACTCTACAAAAGGTTACTCTTTGTTTATTAACAGTTTTTACAGAATTAGAGCAGATATTGGAAGAGTCAGTAAAGGGCTTCGAATCACAACAGCAGGACCCAAAGCAGATATTTATGTTTTTACGGGAAGCGTCTTAGAAAACATGGAGGAATATACAGCCTTAACCGGAAAACCGTTGCTTCCGCCTGCGTGGGTGTTTGAACCGTGGGCCGGCGGTGGGGTAGGCAGATGGATGGACGGACCGACGCACGATGTAATCCAGGAGATGGAAGGTGTTGTACGGAAGTTTAAAAATCTTGATATCCCACATTCTGGCCTGTATGCAGAGGGTGCTGGTTGGAAATGGGAAGACCATTACAACAAAGAAGAAATTTATAAGATTGCTGCGTTTACAAAACAACAGAAGATGCGGGTTTTTTCGTGGCAGTTTTCACATCTGGATATGGAGCAGGCAAAGGAACTTCTGCCGAACTGTGCGGAAGAAGATCTGCCAATTACAAGAACGCCGGGTTATCATGGAGAAAAAGTTCTTCCATGTGCTATTGATTTTTCACATCCAAGAGCAGAGGAACTTCTGGAAAACCAATGGCATGATCGAATGGATGCAGGTTTTGATGGAACTATGGTGGATTTTGGAGAAATCATTCCAGATGAAGCAGTGTTTTACGATGGTCGTACGGGAGATGAAATGCACAACGCTTACGCACTGGATTATACAAAAGCGTATCGAAAACTCTTTGAAAAATATAAAGGAGAGGATCACGTGCTGTTTTCAAGATCTGCGGCAGCGGGTGTTCAAAAGTATTCCTGCCAGTTTGGTGGGGACCAGCTTTCAAGTTTTAGAGGCCTGACTTATGCAATGAATGGAGGTCTGACACTGGCGGCTTCCGGTTTTCCATTCTGGGGTGTTGATGCAGGAGGTTATTCAGGATTTGCAGATGAAGAAACGTATCTCCGTTGGACGGAATTTGCAACCTTCTCACCAATTATGCGTTTCCATGGAGTAACCCCAAGAGAGCCATGGGCTTACAGCCGATATGCAGTGTCTGTTTATAAATTTTATGCATGGCTAAGAGAAAATCTTCTGAAATATTCGGTTCATACAGCAGAAGAGGCACATAAAACAGGCATACCAATGATGAGACCGTTGCCAATGGTATTTCCTGAGGATAAAGAGGCTGTCTATTGGGAAGATGAATATTTTTATGGTTCAGATCTGTTAGTTGCTCCGGTGCATCAAGAAGGAGAAAAGAGGAGAATTTACTTCCCATCAGGAAGCTGGATCAATTTGTTGGATTTCAGAAAGATGGTTGGTGGAAACCGAATTTTTCAGGTGGATGTTCCAATTGACAAAATTCCTGTTTACATTCGGGAAGGAGCGTGCATTTTATCTGTTATGAATGGAGAATTGCAGCTTGGACAAAGCATGACATATGAAAAAAAGAATACAGTTCTTATGAGTCGAGCTTTAAATGAAACTTCAGGCAAACGGTATGCAGATGGAAAAAAAATTGAATACAATATTTTGGGCAAAACGGGTGAAGATTTCTTTATGCTTCGCCATGCATTTGAGACAGAATTTATTGTTCTTCTTGGTTTTGACAGAAAGCCAGAAAGTCTGGAGTTGAATGGAGTTTCTCTTTCAGAAGGTGCATCCTTGAATGCGTTGAATTATGGTTCCGGCTGGTATTGGAGAGAGGATACAGCAGTTGTTGTCAGTGTTCCTAAACTGGAAAAGACAGAAATTCATGTAATTCACAAAGAACAATAGTATCAAAATGACGAAGTGATCCCTGCGAAGATTCTTGAGAGAAAGTCCCGTCTTCGGTTTAATTTCGAAGAGGGGACTTTCTTAAAAACAAACGAAACATTTCATGGAAAGAGAGGGTGGAAGATGGAAAATACAGGGTTTTATGTAATACCTAATAAAACGCAGTATGAAATTGGGGAAAGAGTCTGGCTGGAAATAAAAAAAACAGGGCCGACGAAAGCAAATCACGTGAAAGTTTCGTTGTTTACGTATCAGGGAGAAAATCTGAAAATGGAATGTACCCTGGAACAAGGAGTGTATATTCCACTTGCGGAAAGCATTTCAGAAAAAACGGGTGGATATCTGGTAAAAATAGAATTCTTTCAAAAGACTGAAAAACTAGGGAGCTGTTACACGGCATTTGATGTTGTGAATTGCTGGACAGAAGCTCCAAGATATGGATTTCTTAGCAGTTTTTCTGAGGAAGATAAACAAAAAGAAGAGTATCAGGAATTTTTCAGGGAAATGCACTTGAATGTGATTCAGTTTTATGACTGGATGTACCGCCATGATGAGTTTTATCCGGAGAGTGATATTTATACAGATATCATGGGAAGAAAAGGTTCGATGACTGCTGTTGCGAAAAAAATCGAAGGAGTGCACGCTTGCGGTGCCAAGGCAATAGCATATGGTGCTGTTTACGGTGCAGAATCATTTCAGGAAGAACATCCGGAATGCAGCTATCGGTACGATAATGGAGAACCAATGATTTTCATTGACAAAATATGGTTGATGGATATTCACAGGGGAACGGCGTGGAGAAAACGGATTTTACAGGAATATGGAAAAGCGCTGGAAAAAGGTTTTGATGGCGTACATATGGATCAATACGGAGATCCGAAAGAGGCATTAATTCTGGAAAATGGAAAATATGTCATTCGAGATCTGGCAGATGATTTTGGTGATTTGATCAATGAAACAAAAGAAAAATACCCGGAAAAACAACTCATTTTTAATGCAGTAAATAACTGGCCGGTAGATTCGGTAAAAAAGAGTCGCGAAGATTGTATTTATATAGAGGTCTGGTCGCCGAATGATACTTATAGAGATCTATATCGTTTGATTGCGCATGCTCGGGAAACAAAAGATGAGAAGAGGGTGATTCTGGCAGCGTATTTGAATCCGTTTAAAACAGAACCAGAAAGAAATCTGAAGGGATCTACAGCGCAGCTTGCAATGGCAACAATTTTCGCTTCTGGCGGATACCATCTTCTATTGGGCGAGGAAGGAAGTGTTCTGACAGAGGCATATTATCCGGACAACTGCAGAATTGGGGAACATTCGTTCCGAAAAACATTGAAAAAATATTATGATTTTATTACCGCGTACGGCGGACTTTTATTTCCGGAAAGTTGGACGGATCTGACGATGCAGTATGCAGGAGGAATCAACTCAGAATTTATATTCGAAAATGTTGATTGGTCACCGTATCCGGAAGCAGGAAAGGTATGGATTCAAATTTATAAGAGAGGACGAGAATTTTCAATACGATGTGTGAATTTTACGGGAATTTCGGACATGAACTGGAATAGAACACATGAGGAATTCCCACAGCGTGTAGAAAAGATAAAAGTGAAGGCAAAACTTCCGGGAGAAAAGAAACAAATATACGTTGTGACACCGGACGGTGAAATTCAGGAGCCAGAAGAAGTGTATTATAAAGTAAAACTAGGGGATGATCAAAGACAGGAAATTATATTTGAATTGGACAAATTATTGGTGTTTTCTGTTATATATCTGCGTTTGGAATAGGATTCTGAGCGTAGGTAAAAAAACAGGAGGGTTTTTACATGAGATTGAAATTAGATAAGAGAACAGGACCCCTTTACTGGTGTACCTATGAGAAACAGTTTACTGAAAATACTTTTATGCCAGAAGAACGGTTCAAAGAAAATATTGATTGGGTAGCAAAGGAATTTGTTCCATATGGATACGAGATGGTATGCACAGATGGATGGATCGAGGATTCTTTCTGCATCAATGAAAATGGATATCTAACTCGTCATCATGATTCATGGAAACATGATTGGAAATATTGGGCAGACTATCTGAATGAGAGAGGAATGGCTCTCGGCGTTTACTACAATCCGACCTGGATCAGCCCGGCAGCGGTAAAGAACAAAGAAATTTTGGTCAAAGGAACAAATATTCCGGTGCGAGAAATTACAGATTTGTCGTATGTTTATAATGGAGAAAATGAGAAAAAAATAACGGGGGATCGTTTTTCTTATCCAAATGGAGAAGATCGAGCATTGTATTGGGTGGATGTAGATCGTTCTGGAGCAAAAGAGTATGTGCAAGGATATGTAAAGTATTTTATTGACTGCCATGTAACTTTTTTACGAATTGATTTTCTTTCCTGGTACGAAGATGGAATGGATAAAGGAAAGCAGATTGGCAGAAATCATGGATCAGCAAATTACCGAAAAGTTCTCGAATGGATCAAGGAAGCAGCAGGGGATCAGATAATGATCAGTCTTGTTATGCCGCATTTGAAAAACAATGGTGAGAATGAGTTTGGCATGGGACAGATGGCGCGTATTAACGAAGACTCCGGTACGGGAGGCTGGGATACTTTTAGTGATCGAAACAGAGGACTGCATTTTGATTATTGGTCTCAGTGCACGACAGCATTTGAAGGCCTGATTTACTGGTCAAAAATTTTTGCTGACCACAACATGATCATGGATGCGGATATGCTTCGCCTGAATACCTTTGCAAATGATGAGGAGTGCAAATCGGCTGTATCGCTGGAACTGATTGCGGGAGCGCCGCTGGATATCGCAGATCAGTATGATACGATCAAAGATCGGGCATGGATTTATCAGAATGAGGAACTTCTTGCGTTGAATAAAAAAGAAATTTTATCCTTCCCATTATCAACGGATACCAAAAATCCGGACAGTACCATCTGGATTGGAAAAGAAGCAACAGGAGAGATTATTCTTTCCGTATTTAATAGAGATGCAGAAGAAAAAGAAGTAGAGATTGATTTTAAACAAGTGTTGTTGTGCAGAGCTGCCAGTGTCAGGGATCTTTGGATGCATGAAGATCTCGGAGAAATGAAGAGCTTTCATACCATGCTTCCGCCACATGGATGCCGGGTACTGAAACTTTCGGAAAGGAGTTAGTATGAATCTGGCTGCTTTTTATCACAGCGGGATGTACCCGGAAATTTATGCACCGGATCGGTTTCATCTGAGATTTTCTTTCCGGGCAGCGAGTGGGGACATAGAAACGTGTACGTTGGTTTATTTTCATAAGAATCACAGAGAAGAAACAACGAAAGAAGAAAGAATGTCAGAGCAGTACCATTTAGGAACATCGGTTGTATATACGGCAGTGGTTTCTTTTCAAAAGCCGGCGAGATATCTTCAATATTATTTTCGAGTGACGGGAAAAAACGGGGATACGCGTTGGTATAATGCGTGGGGAACAGTTGAAAAATGTCCGGATTCCGGCTTTTTCGAATATGCATATGCCAATAAGTGTACTGTAGAGTATATGCCACCCAAATGGAGTCAAGGAACGATTTACTATCAGATATTTCCAGAGCGCTTCCGCAAAGGAAATCCGTCTTATGCGCCGGAGGATTGTGTGGCGTGGGGAAGTAAACCGACAGCTTCCAACTTTATGGGCGGAAATCTGGATGGAATCCGAAAATCGCTTAGCTATCTGGCAGAGCTTGGAGTAGAATGTATTTATTTGAACCCGGTGTTTACGTCTCCTTCAAATCATAAATACGATACGACGGATTACTATAAAGTAGATCCTCATTTTGGAATCAATGAAGATCTGCGAGTTCTGGTCAAAGAAGCACATGAAAAAAACATAAGGGTTATTTTAGATGCTGTGTTTAATCATACTGGAACAGATTTTTTTGCATTTGCTGATCTTTTAAAAAAGCAAGAAAAATCAGAGTATCAGAGCTGGTATCATATTACTCGTTTTCCGGTAAGGGAAGAGGCAGACTGTTATGAATGTTTTTTTGGATTTGCTGGCATGCCAAAACTGAATACAGGAAACGAGAAGGTACAGGAGTATCTTTTGAATGTACTGGAATACTGGGTACGGGAAGTACAAGTGGATGGATATCGCTTTGATGTGATTGATGAAATTGATGAGAATTTTGTTCTCAAAATCAGAGATCGACTCAAACGCTTGAACCCGGAACTTGTTCTGATTGGTGAAACATGGGCAGAGGGAAAACGACTGCTGAACGGATGTGAAATGGACAGTATTATGAATTATTCTTTCCGCCAGGCAATGCTGGACTTTTTTGCAGAACGGAGTATTAACGCCGAAACATTTGGCCATCGGTTGGAAACTGCATTGTCGCGACATCCTGATGAAACTAATATGGCTATGTTTAATGCATTGGACACACATGATACCAAGCGTTTTATCAACAGTTGTAGTCATCGGTTAGATTCCTTTAAACTTGGTGTTGTTGTGCAGATGATGTTTCCGGGTTCGCCGTCCATTTATTATGGGGACGAAGCAGGAATTGACGGAGAAAATGATCCGGACTGTCGAAAGTGTATGACGTGGCAAGAAAATCCGGGAGAAAAAGAGAGTTTCCGTTTTTATCAGAGACTGATTCAGTTTCGAAAAAAACATTCTGCCATACGAAACGGTTCGTTTACAACAGTTTTGGCAGATGGACGCGTATATGGTTTTGCGCGTGAAAATGAAACGGAGATAATAGAAATTTTTGTAAATGACAGTGATGACACAGTAGAGATTACAGTCGAAAACGCTAGATCAATTTTGATTTCAAAGGGAAATTTTTACATTGTGTGCAGAAAAAATGGAGAAATAATAGAAGAAATCTGCAGTTGAAAAAACTGCGGGAAAGGAGTTCTTTATGGGGAAACTGAAATTTGGGGTTTCATCAATTGTTCTGGGAAAAGAACAGAAAACAGAGAATCTGAGATATGATTCTGTGGAGTGGGGAGAAGCGACTACGATACAGGATTTTTTCCGCGCGGGGGGAAATCCGTCCTCTGTTACACCAACAAGATGTAAGTTTCTGTATACAGCAGAAAAACTGTTTGTTTTGTTTGAAAACATGGAAGAAAAAGCTCATCATATCTTGAAAGAGGAAAATACCGTTACAGAGTTAACAGTAAAACGAAAAGATCAAGTAGAAGTTGCACTTTCAGGAAAAGAGTTTTCAAGAAGAGATTTTGCGGTTTTCACAGCAAAACGGGATGGCAGCAACAGTGCTTTTGTAGAAAAAGGAATGACATATCTTAGCGGAGATCAGGCATATCTGGGAGAGGGAAAAGACCAGGGAGAAAAAACGGCGATTTCGAAAGAGCAGTATTCTGTAACAGTAGATATTCTGCAGGACAGATGGTACGCTTTATTTGCAATACCGTGGATGCTTTTTGGTGGAAAGCCGGAGAAAGAGGAGGCTTTTGATCTTCAAGTCTATCGAAAAAAACATCAGTCAAGTGAAATTCTCTGCCCAACACCATTAGATCTGAATGTGAATTATTCGGATCGATTTGAATATGATCCAGAGACTTTTCTTGAGGTATCTTTTGGAGAAAAGGGGGAAACAAAAACGGAGAACGGCATTGTATTTGTCATGCCGTCCGGAATTTGCCACTGGCAGAGACCAGGAGTGTTGGAAAAAACTAGTACGGAAGAACGGAGGGAAATTTATCAGCTACAAAAGAGTGTGGAACCAACAACGAGAGAAAATCTGACAGATAGAATCCGAATTGCACAGCGCTGGCAGGACAGTCTGACATTGGAGGGCTTTGACTTTTTCTTTAACCAGGAAGTTGCAAATCCATGGAAGCCTATGGACCCATGGGTAGAAAAGCGTTTAGTGAATGAGCGGTTAAGAGAAAACCGATGGGAGGAAGCAGCTGCTGAGCTGGATCGTTATCTTACGTTTTTAAGAACTTGCAGTGCATGGTGGTATGCGGATCACAGCTTTGGAAACCAGGATCTGGAAAAATGGACATCATGTAGTGAAATTGGACATGTTCTGGAAACAAAAGATCATGTAACGATTTGTGTTGAATCAAAAGAGAGAACATGGGAGCTCATGATTTATCCTGTGGTCGGTGGTTTCCGAATGGTCTCTGGAAAGAAAGGCTTCTTTGATGGACAGCCGGAAGCATTTTCTGTGGAAGAATCAGAGCATGCATATATAATCAGAAGCAAAGAGCATGAGATGATACTCCAGAAAGAAACACTGGAAATTTCTATTGATAGAAAAGCAATCACAAATCTGAAAAATATTTCGTTTATATTTGAAAAGGAAAGTGTTTCGGCTTCGCGAATTCGATTTTCAATTCGGGAAAACAGTGCCATTTATGGATTTGGAGAACGTTTTGACAGCGTGAACCAGTATGGAAAAACCGTTGCACTGTGGCAGAGAGATGCTTGTGAGGGATGTCTTGCATCCATTGGAAATCAGGCGTATAAAAATATTCCGTTGGTACATACAAGTGACGGTTTCAGCTTTTTTGCAAATACTTCGTATCGGATGCGGATGGATGTGGGAGATGCTGTGCAAGACTATCTTTCGGTGGAAGCACTTGGAGATGTTTTTGATTTTTATATTTGGAGCGGAACACCACGTGAGGCGATGACTGCTTACGGAACGCTCACAGGGCTTCCGATTTTCCCACCGGAATGGGTATTTGAACCATGGGCTGGCGGTGGCGGCGGAAGATGGAGAAACGGTCCGTTACAGGATATTGCGCTGGAGCAGATGGCGGCAATGAAAAAATTCCATGAACTCGATATTCCGCATTCCGGCTTTTATGCAGAAGGAGCAGGAGCTACCTTTTATGGAGAATATAAAAAAGAGGAATTATACAAAGTTGTATCGTTTGGAGAACGTCATGGATTCAAGGTGTTTTCCTGGCAGTTCCCTAATATGACGCAGGAATTGGCGCAGGAATTGTTGCCGGAATGCCCGAAGGAGGAGCTTCCGATTACGAGAAATAAAAATGATGAGGAAGAAAAACTTCCGGTGTATATCGATTTCTCCCATCCGCGTGCGAAAGAGCTTCTGGCAGCACAGTGGAAGGATCGTATGGATGCAGGTATTCGTGGAAGTATGGTTGACTTTGGAGATGTTGTACCGGACGAGGCAGTTTTTTATGATGGAAGACGCGGCGATGAGATGCATAACGCGTATGCCTATCAGTATGCGAAAAATTATAGAGAGTTATTTGAACAAAAATATGGAGATGACCATGTTCTTTATACAAGAGGCGCTGCACCCGGATCTCAACACTTTGCGTGTCAGTTCGGCGGGGATCAGCTGACCAGTTTCCAGGGACTGAAATATGCGATTGCAGGAGGCCTTTCTGCAGCTGCTTCTGGACTTCCATTCTGGGGTGTTGATGCGGGAGGTTATGATGGATTCCCAGATCAGGAAACATATCTCCGGTGGACAGAGTATGCTGCATTTTGTCCATTGATGCGTTTCCATGGAACGGAGCCGAGAGAGCCGTGGGAATACGATGCTTTTACAGTGAAAGTTTATCGTTATTATACGTGGCTGCGGGAAAATCTTCGTCCATATATTGTAAGTGTAGCAGCAGAAGCTCACAAACTGGGAATACCGATGATGCGTCCGCTTGCGATGATGTATCCAGAAGATCAGGAAGCAACAAAGGTGTGGGACGAATATCTTTTCGGAGAAGATCTTCTGGTTGCGCCGGTTTCTGATGAAACAGAAGAGCGGGAAATCTATTTTCCTGAGGGACGGTGGATTAGTCTGTGGAATTTAAATGATGAAATTTCCGGTCCGGTGCAGAGGAGCGTTGAGGTGCCAATTGATAAAATACCGGTGTACATTCGAGAAGGAAGTTTTCTTCCACTTCGACTGAATGAAAGTCTGAAACTTGGAGAAAGTATGAGCGAATCGGAAACCGAAATGATTTTGGCCGTGGTGCCGCAGAATGACAGTATCGTAAAAGAAACATTGTATGAGAGATCCGGTGCCAAAACATGTTGTGGCATGGAAAAAAATGGCGAAACTATACAGCTCCAAATTTCAGGAAGAACAGCAGAGCTTTATGTAATGCTGGCGGGAATTCATTGGAAAAATACAGAAGCTATCGTAAACGGAAGAACATTAACAAAAGTGACTGCGAGAGAAGGTCTGTATTTCACGGAAGGTTATCTGGAGTTGGAAGAGGGTATCTTGGTGAAGATTAATCCATCTGCCGAATCTGTGATAAAAATACAAAAAAAATAAGATAAACATTAAGGAAAATCTGATAAACAGTAGAATGAGAACAGAACATATAAGTCGCGATTTGAAATCGCCCCCATTTTGTTTGGGATACATCGATCTTGGCGTAAAAAAATGTGTGTTGTCATCGTTTGACTGTAAAAAGTAACAGATTTTTCCAAGGTATCTTAATAATTATGAAAAGGGCTGAACAGTCACACTGTACAGCCCTTTTCGATTGTAAAAAATTTACCGCTCTTTCTTCATCTCAAACACCAACGCAATCGGTGCGGAGCCCCGTCTGTATCCTGCCGGGACAGTTATGCAAAGGCCGCCTTCAACTTCTTTAAACGCAACAGTTTCACCATTTTCCACCATACAGATCTCTGAAATTTTCGCCTCGGTATACGGTACGAAAATTTCCGTCTCTACCGATTCCTGTACCGTCGGATACAGTCGGAACACATAGACGGAATCTCCTTTCTGTGTGAACGAAAGGGTTCCGCTCTGGTACGGCGCGCAGACGCGGGTTCCGTAGATGGCATCGCCGAAGGTTTTCATCCACTGGCCAAAACCGTTCAGGCTGTCCCAGGCATCGACCGGGATGCGGCCGTCCGGCTGTGGGCTGACGTTCAGTGCCATGTTGCCGCCTTTGGCAACGATGTTGACAAGCAGGCCGACAAGCTCACGCGGAGATTTATAATGGTCGCCGTATTCGTATGTAAAGTCAACGCCGAGGGTAAGGCAGCTTTCCCACGGAACGTTCAGCGGTTCTTCCGGAATGCAGAGCTCCGGTGTCACGTAGTTTTCGTAAGCACCGCCGATTGTACGGTCAACGGAGAGAATCCACGGCTGAATCTTACGTGCTTCCTCAACGATCTTTCCAAGCTCAATATCCTGGCCGTTGCTCTCAGAGACCCAGCCCGCGTCGAACCAGAGAATATCCAGCTTACCGTAATTCTCGCAGAGCTCCAGAACCTGATTTTTTGTATATTTTTTAAAACGGTTCCACACTTCCGGATATTCCTTTGGATCGTAGGAAGGTCCGCGGGATGTCAGACCATCTTTTCTCAGATCTTCTTTCCAGTAGTCCGGGCAGTGCCAGTCGGCTTTGGAAAAATAAGCACCGATACCGATACCTTTTGCGCGAAATGCATCAAACATGGATTTTACAATATCCGCATTTTTATGTTCATGGAACGGGCAGTCCTCTGCAGTTGTTTTATAATCTGTATATTTGGTATCCCAGAGGCAGAATCCGTCGTGATGCTTTGTGGTCAGAAGAAGATAACGGAATCCGCAGTCCTCTGCCATCTGCGCCCATTCCTCCGGCTGAAAGCGGACCGGATTAAACGAACGATTCAGGCCGAAATACTGTTTTTTAAAGGTTTCGCCGTCCGTCCAGTTTACCTGGTGGCGGGACCAGTCGGAATCCTTGTCGCTTAATGCCCAGGAAGCAACCATGCCGGGCTGGCAGTACAATCCAAAATGCATCATCAGCGCAAGCTTCTGATCCCGGAACCATTCGAGCTGCTGCAGAACAGCCGGATCGGTCGGGCACACATACGTTTCAGCGGCGCTGTAGTTGTGGACACCCTGGGAAACAATTTCCTGTTCTGGATCAGCAGGCGCTTCGTTGCCTGGGATATCGATAATCGGTTCCGTTGTTCTGTTTTGATCTTCTTGTTCTAAGTTCTCTGTGCTCATAAGAGAGTCTCCTTCTCGTCAAGATGAAATTCACACCAATACTCGAAAATACAGCCAGAACCCGTAAAGAGCCGGTTTTGACACTACAATAAAAAACCGCGGCGACCCGATGACGTGCAGGCGGCCGCGGATCGGACAGGAATCCTGTCCTCGAGATAGTGTGTGTACGGACTCCCGACACCGGGGTATCCGTCTGTGTTGTCTATAGAATACCATATAAATGTTAAAAAGTCACCCTTTAATTTTAAACAAAATGTTCATAAAAAATCGGTAAAAGTGAACAAAAAGGATCGCGGAAAAATCTGAAAAAATAACCCCCACAGGGGCTTGCAGGACGAATTTTAGCGTAGTAAAGTAAAAAAAGAAAAAAACAGAAAACGAAAAGGAGGAGAACATTATGCATATGGCTGATGCGCTGGTTGCGCCTGCAGTGGCTGCAACAATGTATGTCTGTTCCGGCGGAGCAGCTGGTTTTTCTGTAAAAAAAGTACGCCTGGAGAGCGACCCGAAAAAGATCCCAGTGATGGGAGTGATGGGTGCGTTTGTCTTTGCGGCGCAGATGATTAACTTTACAATTCCAGGCACAGGCTCGAGTGGTCATCTCTGCGGCGGTATGATGCTGACCGCGTTGCTCGGACCGTATGCCGCGTTTTTAACAATGATCGGTGTGCTGCTGATCCAGTGTCTGCTGTTTGCGGACGGCGGTCTTCTGGCGCTCGGGTGCAACATCTGGAATATGGCGTTTTATGGGTGCTTTCTCGGCTATTTCCTGTTCTGGCGTCCGATGATGAAAAAGGGAATGTCGCGCGGAAAGATTGTAGGTGCTTCCATCCTTGGGTGCGTGGTGACGCTGCAGCTTGGTGCTTTCAGTGTGGCGCTGGAAACACTTGCATCCGGTATTACGGATCTGCCGTTTTCTGTATTTGTGGCAACAATGCAGCCGATTCATCTCGCGATTGGCCTTGTAGAAGGCCTGATTACAGCGGCCGTTCTGCTGTTCGTCTATGAAGCGCGTCCGGAGATGCTTTCGTGCAGCGAAGAAAGGGCAAAGAGCCGCTTTTCTTTCAAGAAGACAATTGCGATCTTAGGAATCGCAGCACTGGTGATCGGCGGAGCCGTTTCTCTTGCGGCATCCTCCAATCCGGATGGACTTGAGTGGTCTATGGAGCGTCTGACTGGTTCGACGGAA
>OMCA01000637.1_pt1 | contig 19596 bp, 20 predicted proteins | sample 1673621 | NCBI WGS metagenome assembly OMCA01 (sample SAMEA103958117, study PRJEB25191) | human gut metagenome | biome: human-associated habitat [ENVO:00009003]; feature: intestine environment [ENVO:2100002]; material: feces | place: Germany | collected 2013/2015
ATCCCATGGAAAAACGCATTTCCCATCAAAGAAGGAGACATCCTGAACATCCGCCACCTGGAGCAGGGGTGGAACAGATGAAACGCGTCAGCTCCCTGGACGTATCCATGAAACTCCTCCCTGCCGATAACATATGAGGAAAAGGATAAAAGAGATAAAGAATATGCAGAAAGAAGTTGATTAGAGCGGAGGAAGGAATGCATATGATAGATACATTAATATGTATAGTTTATATTTTTGTCGGAGCCAAATGGGTTTTAAAAAAGGTAGAAATAGAGATGATATCTGCTCCAACAAACTGGAAAATTATCGTTCTGAAATTTTTAATATGGTTGGTAGTGCCATTAGAAATTTTTATATATATCCATTTTTATGATAGTGGTATGGTGCGAATATTTTTGGGTGTGAGTGTGTTGCTTTTGTATTTGATAGAGACCTGGCTGTTATTTAACGAAATGAGTAAAGCAATTGTGGAAAGTAATATTGATAATAGAGAAAAAGATGTTAAACATATTCTTGAAAAAAGAAAGTTTAGAATTCAACTTGGAATAATTTGTTTTGGTATAATTGCCTTTATTGCGCTATTAGTTGGGATTATGCCAGATTAATATATTTATTATTAAACAGCCTAAACGAACTCAAAGAAATCTTCAACAAGACAAAAGTAGAAGAAAAACAGGAACTTATCCACATGATGAACATAGTGGGCAACCAAATCATCCATGAAGCGGCAGACCACTATGGATGGAAAGAAGGCTCCACAGAAAAACTCCTTCTCCATGGAGCCATAGGAGCACTGACAGGAAGCATGAGCGGAGGGAACGCATTGTCAGGAGCCGTATCGGGAAGCGTGAACGAATTTGCCTTGGCGTACATAGAAAAAACAAAAGGAAGAAACTGGATGGACACCCACCCCGATACCGTACAAGCCATCAGCACCGCCTTAGGAGCCGTTGCAGAAAGCCTGACAGGAGACAGAAACACAGGAGCCTATACGGCACAGATGGGGACGAGATGGAACAGACTGGCAAAAAAACCGCAAGAAGACCTGAACAAACAACTCAAACAAGAACTATCCACAGAAAAGAAAAGTCCTGATGAACTCATCAAACTGCTGACAGAATACATCAATATGAGCGAAGCCGCTGAACATCCCGCCTCGCAAAAAGCGCTGCATGGAGTCTGGAATGAAGAAAAAGGATACACATTACCTAAGGTGACAATAAGCGCGCAGGAATATAAAGCCATAGATCAAAAATCATTCAACCGCGTGGCACAAAAATACAACCTGCCGACCAAATGGAGCAATAAGAAAAACGTACAGGAAAACCTTGAATCGCTGAGAAATGACCTGCAAAGAGAAAGCAGCAAGGGGAAAACCCCATTCCAAAGCAATTGGGCTAAATACGGCGGATATGGATTAGACTTTATAGGAGAAGTATCTAAGGAATCTCATTTGCCGGGTATGTCCGGCTGGGCAGGAACTGCCGGCAAGATGTTAGATATAGGAAAATTTTTAACAACAGATAATCGTGGCAAAGAATCTGCCAGTATTGCTGGTGGAGTGATGGGAAGCCTGGCAGGACAGAGGCTGCTTGTGCCGATTATTGTGGGATATGGTAGTCAATGGGGGATTCCGAGACCGTTATCTTCTGTCGGTGGAGCCGCTATCGCTTTAGGTACAGGTGCTATAGCTGCTTTTACTATGGAAAGTATTTATGATAATAAAAGAAACTATATCTATTACTTGGAAAACTTAAATAGTTCAAATTATGATAAACAAGATTTTGAAAAAAAGATTGAATGGAATTTTGATGTTAAAGATTGATTGGAGATTCAAAATATGAGAATTATGGGTACTTCATTCTTTTTGGGAATAGCGACGACAATTATACTGAGTATTACGCTGTTTAGTATAACCATTTATGATATTTTATATCACAGAATTCATAATGTTATTAAATATCTATTCTTTATTCTTATAGGAATATTATTGATAATTTTTAGTTTGCTGTTTACAGTGACAGGTGGGACGAATCTTTTATTAGTCTTAAGAGAAATAGATATTTACTACGATAAAGAAATAGCATTTGCTTTTGCAATCTTTATGTGTTGGTCACTTTTTATTGCTGTACGATATTATGGTTATGTATTATTGCCAGAGTATTCGAATTTAAACAAAGAATTGAGATTTAAGATATCAAGAAAGACAATTTATCTTTCTTTTTGTACATTAATAGCCGAGTTGCTTATACTATGGTGGTGCTGGCCAATTCTTAGGTATATGATGGATATAATGATCTGTTATTTATAATGTTTTTGATGATTTAATAAACCACAACTTTGACAACAAAGCCGAGTACAAAACAAGCGGAAAAGGAATCTCCTACAACACAGGAGCAGGAATCCCCTTAAACGCCTTGGGACTCCTCTCAAACATGGATCCCACCGTGAAAGACAAAGCAGGAACAACCACGACATCCGCCATATCCCAAGGAACCATAACCATCACAGACAAAGAAAACCAGAAACAGGACATAGAGAAACTGAACAGGAACACAGAAGACAGCTTAAACAAACTCAAAGAAATCTTCGACAAAACAAAAGTAGAAGAAAGAAAACGACTATTGGAAGAACTGGGGATAGTCGGAAACCGGGCTATCCATGAGATAGCCTCCCACAATGGATGGAAAGACGGCTCCACCGAAAAGGCAGCCCTCCATGGCATGCTGGGAGCCATTACCGGAGCCAAGAGCGGAGGAAGCGCCCTAAGTGGCCTGATAGCAGGGGGAGCCAACGAATATGCCATAGGATACCTGGAAAAGAGCAAAGGGAAAGACTGGATAAACAAGCATCCCGATACAGTACAGAACATCTCCGCCGCCTTCGGAGGAATCCTGTCCAAGATGACAGGAGGCAGCGGACACACAGGCGCCTACATCTCCCAGATGGGGACGAAGTGGAATGAGTATTTAACTGCGGAAGAAATAGCAGAAATCATGTTTGCTGATGGACGGATAGAAGAGTATCTGAAACTTAAAGGGAAACCGGTAACGGAAGAAACTATAGAATCAATAAAAAGTACTTTTGTTGAATTGGCAAGCGCGAATAGAGATGCGGACGCAATTATAATAACAGGCAGTGCCGGAGTCGGAGCCGGTATTGAAATGGGTGTGATTTATGACCTAAAAAATTCCAATGGAAGTGGTACTTATATTTCAGGCGGGGGAAACGCCGGGTTATCTATGATGCCTTTGAATATTACAATGGCTGCGATTAGAATTGTCCCATTGGATGACAAGATGAGAAAGGATTTACGAGAGCCTGATACGCGAAAAGATATTCTTTCCGGTCTTAGTATAGGCGGGACCCTATATGTAGGTGTCGGCGGAGGATTTATGGTTCCGTTCGATTCTGAATATAAAGACAGGGTCAGAGTGTATGTCATGGGCATAGGGACCCCGCAAGGAGGGGTCGATGCGGGCAAAGCTCAAAGTCTGAAAGATCGTGCAGACGCTATGCAAAGTGAAATAAAAGATGGAAGCATTATTGTGGATTGAGGCCAAAGATGGAAAATTTATGGAAAGAGCTTTTAGCGTATGTAAAGAAGAAAACTGTGGTGAAAAAGGTTTTAGAATATGTAGAGAAGGACATTTTATTGAAAAATGCTTTAAAATTTGTTCCACGACTTGTAGTGGGTATTGTAGTAATCATTCTTATGGCAGACATAGGTAGTTCCGGAGTTAAATATTTTTCCAGGTCTGTAAGGCAGGATCTGTATGAGCATATTCCGGATATTCATATTTACGGAACGGATACCCTTTTACGCGATGAACTTGTAATTGGAGCGAGAACACCCAACAGAGCATTTAGTTCAGGGGTATTTATTCTTACAGCCAAAGGAAATGTCATAAAAGAGTATTATACAGAGCAGCTGCTGCAGAAGGGCTGGATAAAAGGAAAAAATGAAAAGGGAGAAGATTTTCATTTTCATACCGATCGTTATGATAAATTTCGTTTTTATAAAGATGGATATAGGCTGAATCTGTCTTTTGATATCCCATTGGATCAGGATCCGGATAAACTAATCTGGAGGGACCAAAGAAAGCGATATGTAATCACAATGGCTAGGATTGAGTTTTATAGAGGTTTAAGGTAAAAAAACGGAAAACAGATAAAGCCATTAAAACAGATAAAGCCATTAATAAGAACAGCTGCATTCTGACAACGCCTTTTTATTTTTGGTAAAGAAAGGCGAGTAATGAAAAATAAAGGTAAAAAGCTGTTATGTAATTGAATTATGTTGTCGGTGAATACCGGCATGGGGGCGAATCCCCCTCTCTCCGCCATGAAGTTTAAAGCTTGTCTAATAAGGCGGGCTTTTTTATTTATATCGAATGGTAAACTATGTTTTTATATTTACCATTTCATCCCTTTTACGGTATGGATGATTTTTGTGGCAATCAGTCCGTTTATCAGTCCTGTGACGGTGCCGGATAGAAGCAGGACAGGACTGTACCACAGGAACGCGGGGGTGTTTAACAGAAGAGCGGAGATCAGGAGCTGTGCCAGATTGTGTGTCACGCCGCCGATGATGCTGATACCGACAGGGGAGAAAGAATTTCTGCGGTAAGAAATATACATGGCAAGAAAGCTTGCTATCGCGCCTGTAAGGCTGAAAACGGCAGTGAAGGGACTGCCGCTGAAAACGGAAAGGAAGAATACCCGGAGCAGGGATATGGAGAGGACTTCTCCGAATGGCAGGAAATAAAAGGCAATGACAATAATGAGGTTGGCTATGCCTAATTTGATGCCGGGAATGCCTGTCCGGAAGGGAAGCAGGTTTTCTATGTAGCTGAGTAAAAGCGCCATGGCTGTAAACAGGCCGATGACACTCACTTTTTTTGTCATGGATGATCTCCTTCAGCGAACGGTGCCGTCAATTTTTTTATCTGCAGCGGATTGTATTTCAATGACTAAATGATGAGGAAGGCAGATGATGGCGGAATCGGCGGTGTGGATCGCTCCTTGCCGGAGGCAGTCCTTATGGGGGCAGTCGGCAGCCGTCATTCTTACGGTTCCGTTTTTGATGGTGAACTCATTTTGTCCGTAAGGTGTACCGATGCGGATGGTATCATTTTTATCCAGCGGCCACGAACCGTACGGGGCGCCGTCTACTGTGGCGGTAACAAAACCCGCATCGTGCATAAGGGTTTCTTTTCCTATGAAGAGGAGGGCCGCTGCCAGGAGGAGGCATATAATGAGGTAAAGGTCTTTTTTTATCATGGTTTGTCAGGGAATAAGAACGACAGGAAGTTCAGAAGTAAATATTTTTTGTAAATCGGGAGTGATCATCAGGGTATTGTCATTTCTGAATAGGATCATTTGAAATTCACCGCGGTGTTCTTTCCAGAACAGGGCGGCTTTTTTTTCGCCCATAACGAAGAGAGCGGTGGAAAGAATATCCGCTTTTTCACTGTCTTTGCAGATGACGGTCACCGCACGGAGTCCGTTTTGCGCAGGCTTTCCTGTATGGGGATCAAAAATGTGATGGTACCGCCGGCCATTTTCGATGAAGTACCGTTCGTAGTCGCCGGAGGTGACAATGGACGTGTCGGAGACGGAAAGCGTCCCTGCTGTTTTATCCGTGTCATCAGGGTGGCGCAGGGCGATGTGCCATGGTCTGCCGCCGGGTTTCGTACCGATGACTTTGATATTTCCTCCTAAATCAAGAAGGGCGTTTTTAATACCGGCAGCTTTTAAAATATCTGCTGCTTTTTCAGCAGCTGTTCCTTTTGCCATACCGCCCAAGTCAAGGGCACATCCGCTTTTCAGGAAATATTCTCCTGTTTCTTCGTTATGGGAAATATATTTCATGCCTGTTTTACCAAGTGCTTCCCCGCGCTCGGTTTCCGTCGGCACATGATAGGGGCCATGGGGGAATCCCCACAGTTTGGAGAGGGGCGCGAGGGAAATGTCAAAAGTACCGCCGGTTGACTTGTTCCATGATTTGGCAAGGCTGATCAGGCGGGCGGTGTCTTCTGAAAGGATCAGTTTTCCTTCCTTTGAGAGCCGGGAGATTTCACTGTCCGGATTTTCTGCGGAAAGGAGTGTATCAAGACGGCGTATTTCTTTTTCTGCATGGAGGAAAACGGTTTCGCTGTTTTTCCCATAGGCGGTGATTTTCATGTAGGTGCCCATCGCAAAGAAGGAATGGCTTTGGGGCGTGTTGTCCTGAAAAGGAGCACATGCTGCAAGAATAAAAGGAAAGATAAGGGAAAAAAGAAATTTTTTCATTTTTTTGTTTCCCGCAGGTGATGGTTGGCGCGGCTCTGGATACGGTCGAGAGGCAGGCCGAGGGGACAGATTTTCACACAGGACAGGGATTGGCTGCACCCTGCAAAAAAGTATTTTTCATAGTTTTCTTTCAGCTTTTGAAGATGTATATCCTCTTTGTTCTGTTCCAGTATTTTAAAAGCATGAATCATGGACGCGGCGCCGCTGAAGGTGCTTTCCAACGTGTAGTTCGGGCAGATCTCAAGACAGCAGCCGCACATCAGGCATTGTCCCGCATCATATTGAAGGGAGCGGTCGCCCTTTTTCGCATCGCGGTCTTTTTCAGAAAGCCAGACCTGCATTTCTTTCAGCCGGGCAAAAATTTTTTCCCGATCTACGCGAAGGTCGCTGATGACGGGGAATTTGGAAAGGGGCGCCAGTTCTATTTTTCCTTTCTTCACGATATTGCAGAGGAAGAGGGAGCATGCCAGACGGGGAAGGCCGTTGATGAGCATGGCGCAGGCGCCGCATTTCTTTTCCTGACAGCTGGAGGCGTAATTGATTTTTTCTGTTTCTTTCCCGTCGGCGGTAAGAAGCGGCATGCGGGTATTCAGTTCGGATAAAAAATCGGCTACTGTGAGCCTGCCGTCTCCTGTATAGATGAATTCTTGGGTATAAGGGGCGGATCGGCTGTCTTTTTGCCGTTTGATGATGATTTTAATGTCCATCAGGATCCCCTTCTATCGCTGCTAATGAAATATGGATTCCGCCATTTTTATAAACGGCTACGGTCGTTTTTCGGTATGATTCCTGTTCATCGGGATAATCGCTTCTCGTGTGGGCGCCGCGGCTTTCTTTTCGGTTCAGCACGCTTTTCAAAATCGCTTCCGCAAGGAGAAGGGATTTCGGGAAAGCATCGTTTTCATCAATGGTAGCGCTTTCGTCATAGAGCCCGCCGGCAGCCGCGCGAAGTTCCTGTACTTCAGAGAGGCCGAGGAGCAGTCCTTTTTCATCGCGTTCGATGCCGAGAGATTTTTGTAAAATTCGATTCAGCGCTTTTCGCGCGGCGGGAATATGGAGCCCTTCTTTTTTATCTTTTGTCCAATACGCGGGGGTCATTATTTCTTCATCAGGACGGAAAGAAGAGGTCTGCCCCGACAGATCTTCCATGGCGGAATCAGCGGCTGTCCGTCCTCCATACATGGCGCCTAAAAGAGAATTTCCTCCCAGACGGTTGGCGCCGTGGTACTGGCAGGCCGCTTCACCTGCCGCGTAAAGATTGGCAATGGGGGTGCGGTGGTTCACGTCGACATAAAGGCCGCCCATGAAGTAATGGATACCCGGTGAAACGGGGATCGGTTCTTTTAAAGGATCAAGGGCGAGAAAATCATGGCATGCTTCAAGGACTCCAGCCAGTTTATGGACGCTTACTTCCTTGGGGATATCTCTCATGTCCAGATAAGGCTGGATGCCCTGCTTGATCCACTGCCATTCCTCCCGGGCAATGACGTCACGGGGCATAAGGTTGCCCAATGCAGGATATTTCACTTCCATGAAGTAGAATTTTTTTCCGTCCTGTTCCACGTAAAGTCTTCCGCCTTCGCCGCGGACCGCTTCTGTGATAAGCATATTTTTCCCGTGAAGTCTGGTGGTGGTGGGATGGTACTGGATCATCTCCATGTTAGCTGCAGGAAGACCGTCCGCAAAAAGAGAGGCGGTTACGTTTCCTGTATTGAGGACGGAGCCCGTGGCATTTCCGAAAAGGCCGTTCAGGCCGCCTGATGCGATGATGACGGCGGAAGCGGGAATATAGGAAACCCTGTTTTTTTGTAATTCATTAACGAGGACGCCTTTTGCCTGTCCGTTTTCCGTCATGAGCTTGAGAAAACGGAAGCCTGTGATGTGCCTGATCATGCGTCCGGCTTCAAAAAAACGCGCTCTTGCAGCGAGAGTGTACATCAGCTGTTTTCCCGTACTGGCAGAAGCGAAAGCGGTTCTTTTTTTTGTCTGCCCGCCAAAAGGGCGCTGCTGGATCGTTCCGTCTTCGTTTAGGTTGAGAGACATACCCCATGCAAAGAGGGTGTTCACGATTTTGGGGGCACTGTGAGTCAGGCGGTGAACGGCTTCACGGCAGGCTAAAAAGCGGCCCGCTTTGTATGTTTCCTCTTCATGGAGAGCCGGTTCATCATGTTGCCCCATGGTGTCAAGCGCTGCATTGATACCGCCTTCCGCCATGTTTGACTGGGCGCGCCACGGGGGCATTTCTTCCACGATGAAGGAAGGCACATTTTCCTCAGCCAGACGGATGGCGGCGGATAAACCGGCTGCGCCTGAGCCGATGATGACAACTCTGTCCATAAAGCCCCCTAAAAATTCCAGTAAATGAAATAGGAAATCAAAGCGAAAAGAAACAGTACGGAAAATATGGAATACACAAGAATATAATCGGCTGTCCGTTCTTCGTATTTCAAAAGGCCCCGCTTGATCATCCAGGGTTTCGTGGCGCACAGAAGATGAATAAGAATGGCGGAGATGAAAATGATTTGTGAAAAGAAACGGAGAGTCGTGAATTCACGAAGGAAAAATACGCCGTTTACCGTTGTGGTATACGCGGTTATATGAAACCAGACGGAAAGAAGGATGACAAACCCTGACAGGCGGATCAGCCAAAAAGACGCATTTTCTTTTAAGTACCACCGTCCGGTCCGCATTCCTTCACGCACGGCATCTTTTGACAAAAGAATACCCAGTATGCCATGAAGAAGGAGGGCTGCAAGAAGGATATAAGAAAGGGGCTTCCAATTGGATGCGGTCAGGCGGAGAAGCGTAAAAGCCCCCATGAGTCCATGGAGAGCGAGAAGCACAAGCATGAAACGGGCAAGAAAGGAATTGAATTTCTTCATGGCGATACTCTCTTTTCCAGAAGAACCAAATCGAAGCGGCCGCTGTGGACAAGGGAGCGGAACATAAGAGTGTCATAAGGACGTGTTTCCACGGCATAACCTTTCTCTTTAAAAAGTGCGGCAATCTCTTCTGTGTGGGCGGTATATGCCGCATCTTCTTTGTCATAGGGAATAATCATTTTCGGGTGGATCGTTACTTTTGCGCTCATGTACTCCGAAGCGGAGGCGCCGCCTTCCTTTTCCGTGTTCACCAAAACGGTATAAACCGCTTCTTTTTCATGGAGAGAAAGGATTTCATAGTTATTTGCTGCGGGCGGAAGCTGGAATTTCTGTAAAAAATGGTCATAGCCTCCGCTTTCATAATCCGATTTTGTGGCACTCGAGACAGCATCGGTCTTTACCTCTAAGAAATTTATTGTCTGGAGAAAGAAGCCGGAGAGAAAAATAAAAAAGATTGTCAGAGGTGCGATAAGTTTTCGTGGTTTCATGGAGTATCTGATGCCTGTTTAAATGAAATATAAAAATATACGCTGTCTTATAAGATGGTTTTTCGGGCATGCAAATCAGTTTCTTTGTAAGGCGGCCTTATTTATTTTACAAGGCCTGCCGACTGTTTTTCAGAAGAGAACTATGCATGGCAGTTATGAAAAACATAAGTTTATATCGTATATGATCGAAGTGAACCTGAATCCGATTGATCAATTGAAATTTTAACGCTGATGTTTGAAGAAATATTGACAGAGGAGTGATAAGTGGTTACTCTTATAATATACCACAATATATTTGGCATTCCTAATATAATATATTGGAGTAGTTATAATTTATATGTGGAACATATATGGAAAATAGGAAGACATGGTGAATCAAAAAGAAGAGATATGCACGGACATAGGAAAAGCGATGGGCACGTTTCTTCGTATAACGTCTTATGGAAGGCCGCAGGGAGAGGTGTCCAAAGCGGTGCGGGCGTATTTCCGGAATGTGGAAAATCTTTGCAGCCGTTTCCGAAGTGACAGCGATGTATCCCGTATTTCCGCAGCCGCCGGGGTAAAACCCGGGATGGTTTCTTCTCTTTGCAGGGATGTCTGCCGCTGTTCTTTGCGTGAAGCGGCGTTCACCGGAGGTATTTTTGATCCTACTGTCGGCGCGCTTACTTCTTTATGGAATATCGGCGGGGAAAACGAAAGGATTCCCTCTGAGGAAGAGATAGAGAAGGCAAAGGTCCTCATTGATTACAAGCATATAGAAATCGGTGAGCGATCCGTATTTTTGAAAGAGAAAGGAATGTCTCTCGACCTGGGCGGTATCGCAAAAGAGTATGCCCTTCATCAGGCGGCAGCTCTTGCGGAACACATGGGAGAATGCTCCATGATGATTGACGCAGGCGGAGATATCTGCGTCGTGGGAAACAAGCCGGACGGTTCTGCATGGCGTCTTGGCATCCAGCATCCCCGACAAAGGAGTACGCTCATCGCAACAGTCGCGCTCGGCAGCGAGGATACCGTAGAAACGTCAGGTGATTACCGCCGGTTTCTTTTGAAAGACGGATTGATGCAAAGCCATATTTTCCAAATCAAAAAGAAAATACCGCTTATCAGCGCCACGCTTATTTACAAAAGAAATGGGGAAATGCTCCCGGTCAGCGGCGCGGCGTGTATCGCCGGCGGTCTTGATAAGGTGCGGGAGTGGCTGGAACGGATTCCCCGGCTGGAAGGTATTTTTATCACGGAAGATTTACAGGCCTACGTGACGGAGGGAATCAGCGACCGTGTCCGTATACTTACGAAAGACGCGGATCGGCGGGCTCTCATACGGCATGAATATGAAGGAGAGTGTCATGGAAGTTATTGACGTATTTAAGTCGGGCGGCCCCGTTATGTACGCGCTGTTGCTCTGCTCTATATGCACGGCAGTCATTATGATCGAGCGGGGCATGTTTTATCACCGGGCAGGAAAAAATCTGGGAATCTTTGTGGATAACCTGCCTGATATGCTTTTAAATAAAAGTTGGAATGACGCTTATGCCGATGCGGCGCAGGAAGACAATGCGGCTGCTTTTGTGGTGCAGGAAGGCATTCGTGCCGCGGCGGAAGGAAAGGATTTGCGCCTGGCTTTAGATACAGCATACAGCACGGCCGCCGCCGAGCTTCGTGCCCATTTAAATTATTTATCTATGATCGTTACGTTATCTCCTCTTTTGGGTCTTCTGGGAACGATTGCGGGAATGATCAGTTCGTTCCAGATTTTCAATTTACAGGCGGGACAGCCTATGGCTATCACCGGGGGGATTGGCGAAGCGCTTATCGCAACGGCGGCAGGTCTTTGTGTCGCTATTTTCGCTCTTGTTGTCCATACCGTTTTTGCGCAAAAGATGGATGATATTTTGACCGTTATAGAAAAAGCGGACGCCATCATCTCTTCGGAGGGCAGAAGGAGAGGCATCTGATGAGGGGGAAGCGGAATTTCCATCTGCTCTCGCAGCCGGAGGTCATCATTATCCCGATGATTGATATCATGCTCTTCCTGCTGGTATTTTTCATGGTGAGCACGATTTATATGGTCCATCTGAATACGCTTCCTGTTAATTTGCCCGCAGCGCAGGCGGCACAATCGGAAACGAAGCCGACAGTGGTTTCTGTCACGGTGAATAAGGCGGGCCATGTCTTTTATGATATGGATGCAAAACCGACGGCCGGTATTTCCGAAAGGGTAAAGAAAACGCTTGCGGAAAAGCCGGAGACCATATTTGTTATCCGCGGGGACCGGGATACGAATTATGCGGATATTACAAGTGTGCTTGATTCGTTGAAGGCCGCGGGAGCGCGCCATGTCTCCCTGGCAGCAGAATCGGGGAAGAGGTAGTTATGCATTATCGTACGAACTGGCTTGTCGTTATTCTTCTGGCGCTTGGTCTCCATGGTGCCGTCTTTGGCGGACTGATATTGGTAAGGCCGCTGCTGGACGGATCGGCGGAGGAAGTCGCGTCGGAAGTGGGAACAACCATTGAATTGGAAGATGCACCGCAAAGCGGCGAGGGGGAAGAAACGAAAGATCCCGGCTATGAAGATGGTGCGGAGGGAGGTTCTCTTGTAGGAGAGGCACTTCCCGGCAAAGGGCTGGAAAATATAAAAGCGGCGGATATTTCTAATGAGCCGGCAGCGGAAACGGATATCGTGAAAGTTATGGAGGAACGGGAAAACCCGCCTCCCGATACGGAACCGGAACCTTTGGAAGAGACGGAAGCCGACGTTCCCGAAGAAAAGGCGGATACTGAACCGATCGTTGCGGAAAATGAAAAAGATGCGGTGAAGAAATTCCAGCAACAAATTGAAGACGCAAAAAAAGATCCGAAGAAAAAAATATCAAGTACTATCGTGGTGAAGAAAAAAGGTGACGGCAGTACGCATACGATGGGTCAGCCGCCGAAAATCATCGTGGATTCTTATCCGCCGGAAGGAATGTATACATTTAAAGGCGTTGTCCGTGTGTTTACGACGATCGGAGAAGATGGGAAGGTAAAGAAGACAAAGGTGGCGGTTACTTCAGGGCGGCGCGGTGTGGATGAGCTGGCGATGGCGTTCTGCCGCCGCTGGACGTTCAAACCGGCGCTCGACTCGAAAGGACAGCCCATGGAATGTATCAAATTGATCCGTATACCGTTCAATCTGCCGCCGGAAAAGATGAAAGATCAAATTGACAGGAATACATAGTTCATCCGGGAAATCGGCGGATGATGTGATTAAAGAGGGAGGAGCAGATGAAAAAAAGAACGATGAAATTTTTATATAGTATCGCAGCAGCGCTGTTTCTCTTGCTGACTGCGGCACTGCCTGCCGAAGCGGCACAGAACTGGATGCAGGTCTATGCCCATGTGGAGCAGATGATCAATAAGGGCGTCGAACAATATAATAACGGCGATTTAGAAGGCGCGAAACAAATAATCAATGATTCTTACTATGGGGTTTACGAAAATGACGGGCTGGAAAAAGCAATCAGGACGACTATTTCTTCGAAGAACGCCAACCTGACGGAATATCAGTACAGCGAGCTGAAAAAGGCGATTCGTGAAAATAGGGGTAAAGATGCGGTCCGCGGAGAAGCGGATAAACTTCTTTCTATGATGAAAAATGATATCGAGTCTCTTGACAGCAAAGGGGCAGGCGGCGGGCGGTGGACTTCTTTCTGGCCGGCATTCCTGATCATGCTTCGCGAAGGGATGGAAGCGATTCTCGTTCTTGTAGCGATTATGGCGTATCTGGCGAAGTCGGGAAATAAAAAATACCTCGGCACCGTTTACAACTATTCCATTGCTGCTGTGGCGGCAAGCTTTATCACTGCTTATATTTTCAGCGTTATCCTCGGTAAGTTTACCGGCGGCGCGTCAAGAGAAGCTATTGAAGGCGTGACGGCCCTTATTGCTGTCGCTGTTCTTCTGTCCGTCGGATTTTGGATGGGCGGAAAGGCAAAAGGCGATGAATGGAAGAAATATATAGAAAGTATGATGAAAACGACCATTACCACAGGAAAAGCGAAGGCTCTCGGGCTGGCGGCGTTCCTTGCGGTGTACCGTGAAGGGGCGGAAGTGATTCTTTTCTACCAGGCGCTTTTTAACGGCGCTTCAGGGGATACTGATATGATTTGGTTCGGATTCGGGACCGGATGTGCGGTTCTTGCTGTTATTTTTGCCGTTATCCGTCTGGGGCTGTTCCGTATACCGCTCCGTCCTTTCTTTATCGTCACAAGTATTCTGATGTACCTTATGGCTGTCAGCTTTGCCGGCGGTGGAATCAGCTCTTTGCAGGAAGCCCAGCTTGTTCCCCAGACAGTAATTACCGCTTCCTGGTTCCCAAATATTGACTGGCTTGGCCTTTATCCGACCTATGAGTCTGTGGGGCTCCAGCTTGCGCTTCTCATTGCTGCAGGTATCACGCTGATTGTCCGTGGAAGAAAGCGTGCGTAAATATTTCTTTCGGACTCTTCAGAGGAATAAGAAGGATCCTAAGCAGGGTTATAATTGGGGGCTTGATCTCCAGGCGCCCCATTTATATACAATTATTTTTCCATTTTTTTATAAGGAGAGTGTTAAAATGAACAGTTTCAAAAAAGTTTTTACCGCAGGACTTGCTGCCGCTGCATTATTGGCGGGAGGCATGACGGCTTCCGCAGGATTCCAGGAGTATCCGATCGGCGATGAACAGGAAGATACCGTCAACCACTTCAAAGTGGCCCTCGTATATTTCCAGCCTGTACAGATGGAACCGGAAGGCTCCATGCTGGCAGCGGATAAGGCGGATATCCATATGGAGACCGATATCCATGCCACGGAAGGCAACGAATGCGGCTTCGGTATCGGAGAATGGATCCCGTACCTCACCGTCCACTATAAACTGACCAAAGTGCAGACCGGCGAGTCTATTGAAGGCGTATTCATGCCGATGAGCGCTGATGACGGCCCGCACTACGGCGCAAACCTGAAGCTTCTTGGCGCAGGTACATATGAATGCGAATTTTCCATTGACAGCCCGGCACGTCAGAATTACAGCCTCCATGTAGATAAGGAAACAGGCGTTACCGGTCGCTTCTGGGAAGAACCGGTCGTCATGAAATGGACTTTCGACTATGTTCCGCGCAATTGGTAATGTAAGAGGGGAAGCAGGCGGAACGGTCTTTCCCAAGTGATGTTTTCAAAATGCTGTAAAGAAATCCCCGGGCGGCAGGACAATAAAGAAATATAATATCTGCGCTGCGGAAAAATTTCTTTATCCGGTCTGTTCCGGGGATTTACTTGCAGCCGTTTCTTTTTGTGATTATTCGAAAGGAATTCTCATGATGCAGTTTCAAATGTTTCTGCAGCAGCTTATTCCCGCCATGGAATTCGGTACTGCGCTTATGACGCCGCTGGCAGTGCTGCTTGCTATTCTGTACAGTTGTGACGGAGGGAATCTTCGCAAAACTTTCAGAAAAGCTGCTTATTGGGGATTTTGGGGCTCTGTCTTCATCATGGCGGCCAAACAGGGGACAAGAAATGCGGTCAGCCGTGAAGGGTTTGAGGGATTGATGGCATTTTTCGCCATTATCAGCGAACTTATTCTGGCAGGTGTGCTTCTCGGTTCATCCGAAAAATTCATGAAGCGGCTTGGCATTTTTAAAAAGGGCGTCATTATCAACGTACTGGCTCTTACGATGTACTACGGCATGGAAATATGGCTCATTCCCGTGACCACCGTGCTGAATGTGAATAATCCGTTTTCTGCGGAAATGCTTATCCGCATGCTCGGATTTGCTACAGGATTATTTATTGCTGTCGTGGGGAGCTGGCTTATTTACCATGCGGCAAAATCGCTGAACGACAAACGGCTGTATACTGTATTTCTTATACAGGTTGCGGCGCTTTTAATTCAGCAGATTATTTATCTTGTTCAGATTCTGATGGCAAGGGGAATCCTTCCTGCACGGTACCTGATCAAGGTGATGGCACCGGTTATTGATCATCAGGACTGGTTTATTTTCATTGTGTTTATCGTGGTCTTTGCGGTTCCTGCCGCATTGTTTTCACAGAAATGCCCGGCGAGGCCGGCAGGCTGCAATCCTGCACAGTATAGGAAAATCGTGGCAGACGATATACATAAAAAGCGCTGGGGCAAGGCTTCCGTAGGCGCGCTCATCGTGATGATCATTCTTTCCAGCGTGGGCAGTGCTTATGCAAACAAAAAGGAAGAATTGGTTCCTGCGGTGTCCGTTACCGCAAAGGATCAGATGGTGAGCATTGATATCAATAAGGTGAATGACGGACATCTCCACCGTTTTGCCTATCGGACGAAGAAAGGGACGCAAGTGCGTTTCATCGTGGTGCTGAAAGGCGGCTCCGCTTACGGAGTCGGACTGGACTGCTGTGAAATCTGCGGGCCGACAGGCTATATTGAAAGAGAAGGACAAATCGTCTGCAAACTTTGCGACGTGGTTATGAATAAGCAAACAATCGGACTTCCCGGCGGCTGCAACCCGATTCCCGTAAAATATGGAGTAGGGAACGGACAGATCCGGATCGAGCAGAAAGAGCTGGATGCCGCAGCGAAGTATTTCCGTTAGCAGAAAGGAGGATATAATTGTTCTGGCAAATGGTAAAAGGCGCCATACTCCGGCAGGGGCGCCAGCTTCTTTTCGTGGCGCTTACCGTAGCCCTCGGCATTTCACTGGCAACGGCAATGCTGAATGTCATGTTTGACGTAGGAGAAAAGGTGAATCAGGAACTGAAAGCCTTTGGCGCAAATATCACGGTGACGTCAAAAAATTCCTCCATTCTGAAAGATATTTACGGGCTGGACGATGAATCGGCACCGAAAGAATACTTGAAAGAATCTGACCTGGGGCAAATCAAGACTATCTTTTGGACAAATAACATTGTCGCCCTTTCTCCCCATCTGAACGGCCATGTCACGTTGGACAACGGTGTATCTGTTCCTGTTTCAGGCACATGGTTTGATCATAAGATGGATCTTCCCACCGGTGAAGTTTTCGTTACAGGAGAGCAATATCTCAAGTCCTGGTGGCAGGTAGATGGAGAATGGCCTGAAGAAAAAGAAGAAAATTCCGTTCTTGTGGGGAAGGATCTGGCGGCTTCCCTGCATGTAAAAAAGGGAGACACCCTTTACTATACTAATAAGGATGGAACAAAAGGTTCATTTACCGTTTCAGGCATTCTTACCGGCGGCGGTGAAGAAGACGGTGAAATTATCGCGTATCTTCCGGCTGTGCAGAAAGCTCTCGGTCTGGAAGGAAAGGTGGATACCGTCACTGTCAGCGCCATGACGACACCCGAAAACGAATTGGCCCGCCGTGCCGCTGCCAATCCGAAAAGCCTTTCTATCAAAGAATATGAAATCTGGTATTGTACTTCATATGTAAGCTCCATCGCTTATCAGATCGAAGAGGTCATCCACGGTTCCGTGGCCCGTCCTGTCCGCCAGATTGCCGAATCGGAAGGGCGTATTCTGGATAAGACACAGCTTCTTATGCTTCTCATTACTGTCCTTTCCCTGCTTTCCGCCACCATGGGGGTTTCTAACCTGGTCAGCGCAAATATCATGGAAAGAAGCAGGGAGCTGGGGCTGCTGAAGGCTCTCGGTGCAACGGATGTTTCGGTAATTATCCTCGTCCTGTCAGAAATTTTTATGGCAGGTCTGGCGGGCGGTGTCTTAGGCTATTTTGTAGGGATCGGCTTTGCGCAGATTATCGGTCATGCCGTTTTCGGCTCGGGTATCGCAGTGAACCTGATTGTCATTCCGATTCTCATCGTGCTTCTGATTCTTATGATCCTGCTTGGCAGTCTGCCTGCGATTCGCTCGATTCTCAGGCTCCGTCCGGCAATTGTTCTCCATGGCAGGTGATTTCTATGAATATAAAACGATTACGTATGTACCTGGTCATGGTGACAAACGCGCTTCTGCGGAGAAAGCTAAGAATGTTCATTGCCCTTTTGGCCGTGGCCATCGGTGCGACAATTATTTCGGGCATGATTACGGTGTATAAAGAAGTACCTGAGCAGATGGGGCGTGAATTCCGTGCATACGGTGCAAATCTCCTCCTGCTTCCCGCCAACGGGAAAACAACTATGGAGGAGGCAGCCGTCACTCCCGTTTATGATATGCTGAAGGACAAAGAAATAATCGGCGCGGCGCCTTTCCTTTATGAACGTTTGAAGATTAATGAATCACCCGTACTTACCGGCGGCACTGATTTCAATGAGATCAGAAAGGTAAGCCCCTACTGGCAGATCAATGGAGAAATGCCGAAAGAAAATTCCAAAGAAATACTCCTTGGCTATGAGCTGTCCGAACGCTTTCAGGCGAAACCGGGGTCGCAGGTGATCGTAGCGCTTGGCGACGGAACGAAGGAAGAAACATATACCGTTTCAGGCATTGTCCGTACCGGAGGCAAAGAAGAACAATTTGCCTATGTGGATATTAAGAGCCTTTGGGATTTTCTGGGAAAGCCGAATCTTCTGAGCATGGTGCAGGTGAGTGTTGTGGCGAATTCAGAAGACCTGGAAGCTCTTGCGGCCCGTATGGCGGCCGAAACACCCGATGTCCATCCGCAGACAGTAAAGCAGATTGCCGCATCGGAACAGACCGTCCTCGGCAAACTGCAGGCCCTTGTTCTGCTCGTTACCGTAGTTGTTCTCCTTCTGACGCTTGTCTGTGTGGGAACGACGATGACCGAAGTCGTTTCTGAACGGCGCCGTGAAATCGGTTTGAAGAAAGCCCTTGGGGCAACGAACAGAAATATAGCAGGAGAGTTTTTCGGAGAAAGCTGTATGCTCGGCTTTATCGGCGGAATAATCGGCACAGGATGCGGATATCTTTTTGCACTTGCCGTCGGAGTCAATGTTTTTGGCAGGAGTCTTGAAGTTTCATTTCCCATTGCGATTATGACGATTATTCTTTCCATTGTAGTGACAGCCGTGGCGACGATGCTGCCTGTACGAACCGCTGTAAAAGTGGAGCCGGCCATCGTCCTGCGTGGTGAATAAGGAGCGTATGATGAGTCTTTTAAAATTAACCGATGTGGGCATGCTCTACGGCGGGCGTGTTCCTGCACTGGAACATATCAACCTGACCGTAGAAAAAGGAGACTGGCTCGCCGTCATGGGGCCGTCCGGTTCAGGGAAAACCACGCTGATGAATATCATCGGCTGTATGGATAAACACACTTCGGGGGAAGTCATCCTTGACGGAATCAATCTGAATGAAGTGTCCAAAAACGAACTGACACAGATCCGGCGTGATAAAATCGGCATGGTGTTTCAGCAGTTCCATCTGATTCCCTATCTGACGGCTGTGGAAAATTTGATGGTCGCCCAATACTATCACAGCATTCCCGACAAGAAAGAAGCCATGGAAGCCCTGGCCCGTGTCGGTCTTGAAGACAGGGCGGGTCACCTGCCGAGCGAGCTTTCCGGCGGCGAACAGCAGCGCGTGTGTATCGCAAGAGCTCTGATCAATTATCCGGTCCTCATTCTTGCCGATGAACCGACAGGAAATCTGGATTCTGAGACTGGCCGCCAGATTGTAGAGCTTCTGAAATCTATTTGCGCATCGGGTTCTGCCATCATGATGACTACCCATAACCTGCATCTGCTGTCTGAATACCCCGGTATCGTTTACCGCTTCGAGAACCATCAAATCAAAGAAGTTACAAACGAATACAGCCGTGCAATAAAAAGAGAAAAAGAACAAGAAACAGAGGAAAAAACAACAAATGTGACCATATAAGCCACAGAATAAATGGATAAATGATAAATATTATCGCTAAAATACTGATTCTTTGCAGTCTTATTCGTATATTTGCACGCTAATTATCAATTATAGGAACAATTAAAATACGAAACGAAAAATGAAAGTTTTAAAGTTTGGAGGTA
>OMCA01000659.1_pt1 | contig 19116 bp, 17 predicted proteins | sample 1673621 | NCBI WGS metagenome assembly OMCA01 (sample SAMEA103958117, study PRJEB25191) | human gut metagenome | biome: human-associated habitat [ENVO:00009003]; feature: intestine environment [ENVO:2100002]; material: feces | place: Germany | collected 2013/2015
CTTTTAATTTTGTCTTAATATTCTTTTCCGCATCCACATAGCATCCGCAGATTCGCGTGATCGCACAGTGGGATGGGGTAAACAGTTTTTTAATTTCGGCAATTTCCTTTTTGTTCATATAAAATGCTCCTTTATCAGCAATTTCGTATCTTAGACAAGTACTTTCTATTATAGACCATAGGGAAGGGAAAAGGCAAGAAAGAAAATAGCGACTATATCTTATTATACTTTAAATATAATTTCAAAAATCTTGACAGAGGTACCGATTCTGTTATACGATTAGGTCTAATAAAGGGGAGTAATTTGAGTTTGAAAATTTGCGTTTGCAAGTTTTCCGATTATTCAGCTACTTAAATGGATACGCATGAAATTAAGAAAAAGAGGAGAATGATAGTGGATATAAGTAAAAAATCTGTAAAAAAAATCCGGGAACTTATTGTGTTTACAGCATTTCTTGTGGTCGCACTGTGGAAGTTTAATGTGGTACTCGATGTGTTGAAAGCAATATGGGGGATCGTATTTCCATTTGTACTTGGCGGAGCGATCGCATTTGTGACCAACGTGCCAATGAGCTTTTTGGAAAAGAAAATTTTTGGAAGGGCAAAAAAAGAAAATAAGATCGTCGAAAAACTGGCAAGACCGATAAGCCTGTTCCTCACGATCGTATTTGCGGTTGGCGTGATTGTACTGGTGATGTTTGGTGTGATTCCGCAGCTTACGCGGACAATAGGAACCCTGATGATGAGTATCGCTGATTTTATTCCGCAGATGCAAAGCTGGATCCGGGAGTTTTCCCATAATAACCAGGAAATCATGAAGCTTGTAGATCAGGTACAGTTTAATCCGGATCAGGCGATCAAGTGGGGGATAAGCCTGCTTGGAAATGGTGCAGGAAATATGATGAATACCACAATGTCAGCAGTGGGTTCCATAGTCAGTGGATTGGCAACCTTTTTTATTGCTTTTTCATTTGCCTGCTATGTCCTTTTTCAGAAGGAGAAGCTGCATGTGCAGAAGGACTACGGAAAGCTGATGGAAGAGGCGACGGCGCACAAGCTGCCGGTCTTCGTCATGCCGACGTACACGGCCATGCTGGCTCTGCGCAGCACGATCAGCAAAACGTATGGCTACAAGCAATTCTGGGAGTAAGCTATGGAACTGAACATCTATCATTTATATCCCGACGTTCTGAACCTCTACGGCGACCGCGGAAATGTCCTGTGTATGCAGCGGCGGCTGGAATGGCGCGGCATGCAGGCTAATGTTTTCCCTGTTCCTATCGGGACGAAATTCATTGCAAAGGACTGCGACCTGATTTTTATCGGCGGCGGGCAAGACTTTGAGCAGGAGATTCTGATGCACGATCTCAAGGGCGAGAAGACCGCCGAACTTAAGGCCGCCATCGAAGACGGCATCCCTGTGCTCGCTATCTGCGGCGGATATCAGATGCTGGGCCAGTACTATAAAACATGGGACGGCAAACAGTGTGACTTTACCGGCGCGCTTGATCTTTACACCGTCGGCTCCGAGCAGCGCATGATCGGCAATTATATGTTCACCTGTGAAGAAGCAGACTGCAAAATCGTCGGCTTTGAAAACCACTCCGGCAAGACGTATCTCGGTTCCGGTGTAAAACCGCTCGGCAAAATACTCGAAGGCTATGGCAACAACGGAGAGGACGGAACGGAAGGTGCACACTACAAAAACGTTTTTGCATCCTATTCCCACGGCTGTCTGCTTCCTAAAAACCCGAAACTGGCTGACCTGATTCTCAAAACCGCGCTCGAGCGCAAATACGGCGAAGCAAACCTTCCGCCTCTCGTTGATGAATTTGAAACCGCCGCACACAACTATATGGAAAACCGGTTGAGCCGGAAATAAATTTTCAGGGCCGCTGCGGTTTGCAGCGGCCCCGATTTTTATGTGTTCTCTTTGACCCATTGGGCTGCAAACTCCGCAAATCGGGTAGCAGCCGGGGCATCTGTCGCAGCGGCGAGGGCGATAGTACGGCTAGCTGGGGGATCAATAGTGCGGATCTCCACACCGTCAGTATTTCCACGCAGCAGCAGCGACGGCATAATGCTCACGCCAAGCCCTTGCCGAACCATGGCAATGACGGCATAGTCATCCTTCGTCTCGAACCGGATGTTCGGCTTGACCCTGACGGCGCTGAACGCGCGGCGCACATCGTGGTTGGAGGATTCCAGAAGCGAGATAAACGGCTCCTTTGCCAGTTCCTCGACACGGCAGACCGGATGTTCTGCCAGCGGGTGATTCTTTGGCAGAACAGCGGCCAACGCATCTTCATACAGCGGCGTACACCGGCAGCCCGGGCGGGCAGGCAGCGTTGTAAACGCAAGATCGACGCTTCCATTCCCGAGCCATGTGTCGATATCGTGATAATCTCCGTTGAAAAGCTGGAAATCTACCTGCGGATGCTCCTTTTGGAACTGCATCATCATAGCGGGCAGCCAGTGTGTGGCGACGCTGGTAAATGTCCCGATGCGGATTTTGCCCGTGACGAGCGTATGAAGGCCAGCTGCAGCTTGCCGCAGCAGTCTTTCCTGCCGCACGATTTCATGAATATATGGCATCACCTGCTCGCCCTCCGGCGTGAGCCGCGCACCGGTGCGGGTGCGCTTCAGAAGCGGCAGCTGGAGTTCCGCTTCCATGGAGGCAAGCATATGACTGACGCCGGACTGCGTGAGTCCCAGTTCCTGCGCAGCTTTCGTCAGCGAGGAGAGTTCCACTGTTTTTTCAAAAACCTCATATTTCTTGGTATCCATTTAAAAAACCTCTTGCTTTTTCCACTTTAACGTGCTATCATACGCGCATATCATGAGATTGCTTGATATTATACATGATATTTTGTAATGTGTCAAGGAAAAGAAAAGGAGAAAGCACTTATGAGTGGAGCAAATTTACAACATCTGCTGGCCATGATTTTATATATGGCAGCGGTTATCGGCATCGGCGTTTATTTTGCCGGACGTGCGAATAAGAACGCAGAGTCCTATTTTCTTGGCGGGCGCAGTCTTGGCCCGTGGGTCACGGCATTCAGCGCCGAAGCCTCCGATATGTCCGGTTACCTTCTGATGGGTCTGCCCGGCCTTGCATACTGGACGGGCCTTGCTGACGCAGGCTGGACGTGCATCGGTCTTGCGATTGGTACCTATCTCAACTTTCTGATCGTCTCAAAACGGCTGCGCCGGTATTCCATCGCCGTGAACGCGTTCACGCTGCCGGATTTCTTCTCAAACCGCTTCCATGAGAAGAAAAAGATCATCATGACGATCTGCTCGCTCATTATCATCATTTTCTTCAGCGTCTATGCCGCGCAGTGCCTGTCCACCTGCGGCAAACTGTTTGCGAACCTGTTTGGCTTTTCTTACGGCGGCATGATGATTGTGGCTGCGGCGTTCGTTCTGGTCTACACCTTCCTCGGCGGGTATCTGGCCGAAAGCGCATCTGATTTCATGCAGGGTGTCGTGATGGTCACGGTGCTGGTACTCATTCTCGTCCTGTCCGTCGTCTCAGCCGGCGGCCTGAACACCGTCATTGAGAACGCAAAGAGCATTGACGGCTTCTTCTCCATGGTGCGCACAGCAACGCCCTCTACTACAGAAGTCAATGTCTTCGGCGCAAGCCAGCCCTATGGTGCGCTGTCCATCGCATCCTGCCTTGCATGGGGGCTTGGCTATTTCGGCATGCCGCAGGTGCTCGTGCGATTCCTGTCAATCCGCAGTTCCGAAGAGATCAAGAAGTCCCGTATCATCGCCACCACGTGGTGTGTGGTGTCGCTGGCGTGCGGCGTGTGCATCGGTTTGGTCGGCCGTGCGATGATGCCGACGCAGTTCGTCACGCAGTCCGCGGCGGAGAACATTTTCATCGTGGTTTCGCAGGCGCTGCTGCCGAGCTTCATGTGCGGCATCGTGGTGTCGGGCATTTTCGCCGCGTCCATGAGCTCGTCGTCGTCATACCTGATTATCGGCGCTTCCGCGGTCGGTGAGAATATTTTCCGCGGATTGCTCTATCGCAAGGCCACCGATCGTCAGGTGATGATGGTTGCGCGCATCACATTGCTGGTTATGTTCATTTTCGGCATTGTGGTTGCGTTCGATCAGAATTCGTCGATTTTCCAGGTTGTTTCGTATGCATGGGCCGGTTTGGGCGCTTCGTTCGGTCCGCTGATGCTCTGCTCGCTGTATTGGCGTCGTACCAATAAATTCGGTGCGATTGCGGGCATGCTTTCCGGTACTGCGACCGTGCTGATCTGGCATAATTTCATCAAGCCGCTTGGTGGTGTCTTCGCTATTTACGAGCTGCTTCCGGCGTTCATCATCTCGCTGCTGTTCATTGTGGTGGTGTCGCTGCTGACTCCGGCTCCCGATGCTGAAGTGCTGCACGAGTTCGATCATTATCTTGATGATCCCGATGACCGCAAGGTGGATGACGATTTGGTCGCAGCGGAAATCGCTTCCGGCGAAAAGCGCGCGAAAATCTAATCAAACATAATGTGACACATGCCACTCAAACGCAACAAAGGCCGGATTGCACAATACGCATCCGGCCTTTGTCGATGCTGAAACGCTGTTTAAAGCGTGATTATGGTGTTTCTGGAGCTTTAGTAGCGCATGCCCATGGCGTCGCGCACCTGCTCCAACGTTTCGTTGGCGATGGCGTTGGCCTTCTTGTTGCCTTCGGCGAGCACGTCGCGCACGTAATCCATATCCTTGGCGAGTTCCTCGCGACGGGCGCGATGCGGCTCAAGGAAGCTGTTCACCGATTCGATCACATACGCCTTCAGCGCGCCCGCACCGGAATCGCCGATCTCCTCGGCGATCTCCTTCGGATCGCGACCGGTGACCAAACCGGCGGTCGTCAGCAGTGCGGAAACCTGCGGACGTGCGATCGGATCGAACGTGATGCGGCGCTCGGAATCGGTCGGACTCTTCTTGATGAGCTTGGCGGTCTCCTGCGCTGTGGCGCCCAACATGATGGAATTGCCGTACGACTTGCTCATCTTGCGGCCATCCAAGCCTGGAATCTCCGGCGCTTCAGACAGAATCGCGGCCGGCTCGGGGAACACCGGATGCTTCATGGCGTAGCGTTCGTTGAAACGACGCGCGATGGTGCGCGTGATCTCGACATGCGGCAGGTTATCCTTGCCGATCGGCACCACATTGGCCTTGCAGAACAGAATGTCGCATGCCTGATGCACCGGATAAGTCAGCAGCAGGCCGGTCAGCGCATGGCCGGAAGCTTCCATTTCCGACTTCACCGTAGGATTGCGATGCAGTTCGGCCTCAGTCACCAATGACAGGAACGGCAGCATCAGCTGGTTCTCCGCAGGAACGGCGGAATGCGTAAAGATCATGGTCTTTTCCGGATCGATGCCGGCAGCCATGTAGTCAAGCACCAAATTGAGCACATTGTCTTCGATATGCTCGGTCGTGTCACGATCGGTGATCACCTGATAATCGGCGATGATGATATTCGAATTCACGCCGCGATTCTGCATGGCGACGCGCTCACGAATCGAACCAAAATAATGGCCGAGATGCAGACGTCCGGTCGGACGGTCGCCGGTAAGCATGGTGAACTTGCCCGGATTCTGTTCGATTGCGGCGAGCGTTGCGTCGGAACGCTTCTTCGCTGCGAGGAAGCTCGCGCTCATTTCATTGCCGACAGCGGTGATCTGCTGCTCCTGGGTTTCGTCCGTCATACGTGTCCTTTTCTTAAGAAAATCAGCGATTTTATCGTAAAAGTCTGAGCCGACAACGAAATATGGCACAGCAAGTGGTACTCTCTTGTTTGATGAATTGATAGCACAGTAATCCTCAGGGGGTCAGATGGGCCGCGGACGTCAGAAAGCCAAACAGCAGAAAATAGCCCGAAAGCTCAAGTACCTGACCACCGACACCGATTATGATGAGCTCGCCAAGGAGCTCGGTGCCCAGGAGCCTGGTTCGGGTTCTTTTGATCCTTTCGCCGATATCGAAGCAAAATATTCTCACGATGCGGACGCTGAAGATGAGATTTCTGAAGATGCTCAGGAGTCCGCGCAAACCGACGCCGAGGATGACCTCGACGAGTATGCAAAGTGGGCCGCAGAGGCGGCGGCGAAGGCCCGGAAAGCAGCCGATGAGGCAGCCAAGTCCGCCGCGCCGAAGCCACACAAGCCCATCCCGATGCCGATGCCCAGCGCACTGAAGCCGAAGAAGCAGGACTGATCGGCATATCAGGTACTTTGTGAAACCGCGATGCGGATATGCCTGCCAGGTGTATCCATATCGCGGTTTTGCTATGCGTTTTTGCGCCTGTGACGGTCTTCTCGCAGCCTGTCACACCAACGGCAGCAAGCTACTCAAATCGTCGCGTTCGCCAACGGCCGTGATGCGTCCTGCCTCCTTCTCCTCAGCCCAGCTGGTGATGCCCGTGGCGAGTCTCATCCACACGTCCGGTTCCAGTTCGATCACGTCCGGCGGTGTGAGATTATGCGGATCGGATGCCGGTCCGTCGAGAATCTTGATGGCACCCCACGGCGCGACACGAACTTCCACGCCCGCCCCGGGCGCTTTTTTCTCCAGCAGATGCAGCGAGTAGCGCACCGCCATCGCCCACAGCTGGCGTGGCAATCGTGGAGAGAATTCCAGACGGAAATCGCGGGCCGCGTCGGTATTTGCGGGAATATTGTCGGCGATCATGCGATGAGACGTTTGCAGCCATTGTGCAAATGCGTCATGCCCCTTATGCAGATCTTGTTCTCGAATAACAGCCATACGTGTTATTTTGCCGTTTGCGAGCGACTATGATGGGGTGTTGCAGACAACGTAGTCACAACTGAATAGGGGTGTGAAGAGAGGGAAAATACTTGCGATTCTTGACAGCGTTCGCAATGTTGTTGCATGTCGTTTGCATGTTGCTCGCAACGTTTTTGCAGCCGGTTTGCATTATTTCTGCAAACGAATGCTTGCTTGTAATTGCTTGAAATTTCATCTTTTTATGATTACGTAGTATGCTATGTATGAGAACGTATGCATGATGTTACTTAGTGTTCATGCGGCCGCTAATGCAAGGACGCTGGGGTAAGGCATAATGTTCCTGGAGAGCAATCCGTCAAAGGGAGTCGATTAATGACTGAAATTACCGCACCGAAGTCCGCGGTCACCGCGGAGCAGTTCGCAGACGAGATCCGCGAGCAGCTGAAGTACACCCAGGGCGTCACCGTCGAGCAGGCCAAGCCGGCCGACGTGTACGTCGCCGCGTCCGCCGCAGTGCGCCGCCACCTCATGGATTCCTGGTTCAAGACCCAGTCCGACATGGTCAACGGCAACACCAAGGCAGTCGGCTACCTGTCCGCAGAATTCCTGATGGGCAAGCAGCTGCGCAACGCGCTGCTCAACGCCGGTCTGACCGAGCAGTTCGACGCCGCGGTCAAGGAACTCGGCTTCTCCGTGCAGGACGTCGTCGACGCCGAGCACGAGCCGGGCCTCGGCAACGGTGGCCTCGGCCGTCTGGCCGCCTGCTTCATCGATTCGCTCGCCTCGCTGGGCGTGCCGGCATTCGGTTATGGCATTCAGTACAAGTACGGCATCTTCGAGCAGAAGTTCGATGAAAACGGCAAGCAGATCGAAACCCCGGACTACTGGCTGACCAATGAAGAGCCGTGGGGACACATCGATTACAACCGCGACCAGAAGGTTTCCTTCGGCGGCGAAGTCGTTGAGGAAGATGGCAAGAAGGTATGGAAGCCGGCTTGGTCCGTGCGTGCGGTGCCGGTCGACTACATGGTTCCGGGCTACGCCTCCGGCCGTGTGAACACCCTGCGTCTGTGGACCGCCAAGAGCTACGACGAGTTCGACCTGCTCACCTTCAACAAGTCCGAGTACCTTGACGCCGTCAAGCCGCAGGTTGAAGCTGAGAACATCTCCAAGATCCTGTATCCGGAAGATTCCACCCCGCAGGGCAAGGCACTGCGTCTCGAGCAGCAGTACTTCTTCGTGTCCGCCTCCATCCACGACGCCATCCGCGTCTTCTACCCGGGTCAGGACAAGCCGGATCTGACCACCTTCGCGGACAAGATCACCTTCCAGCTCAACGACACCCACCCGGTCATCGGCATTCCGGAGCTCATGCGCGTCCTCATGGACGAGTACGGCTACGATTGGGACACCGCCTGGACCGTCACCAACAAGACCTTCAACTACACCTGCCACACCCTGCTTCCGGAAGCCCTGGAAGTGTGGCCGTCCAAGCTCATCGGCGAACTCCTGCCGCGTCACCTCGAAATCATCGAGAAGATCCAGGACCAGTTCGCAGCCGAGCTCAAGGCCAAGGGCGTCGACGAAGCCACCATCAAGGACATGGCCATCTACACCGGCGACTCCGTGCGCATGGCCTACCTGGCCACCTACGGCGGCTCCCACGTCAACGGCGTTGCCGAGCTGCACTCCCAGCTGCTCAAGGACGTCACCCTGAAGAACTTCTCCGACGTGTATCCGGACAAGTTCACCAACGTGACCAACGGCGTGACCCCTCGCCGCTTCGTCAAGCTCGCCAACCCGCGTCTGTCCGACCTCATCACCGAAGGCCTCGGCACCGACAAGTGGGTGAGCGACCTCGAACCGCTCGCAGCCGATGACGAATTCGTCAAGAAGTTCGCCGCCGTCAAGCAGGCCAACAAGGTTGACTTCTCCAACTACGCCAAGCGCGAATACGGCTTCGACATCGACCCGAACACCATGATCAACACCATGGTCAAGCGTCTGCACGAATACAAGCGTCAGGCACTGAAGATCCTCGCCGTGATCGCACGCTACGCCGACATCAAGTCCGGCAGGATCGCCGCCGACGATGTCATGCCGCGCACCATCGTGTTCGGCGCCAAGGCCGCTCCGGGCTACTACCTCGCCAAGCAGACCATCCAGCTGATCAACAACGTCGCCCGCGTCATCAACAACGACCCGGATGTCAAGGGCAAGCTGAACGTCTACTTCCCGTGGAACTACAACGTGCGTCTCGCACAGCACCTCATCCCGGCAACCGACCTCGACGAGCAGATCTCCCAGGCCGGCAAGGAAGCCTCCGGTACCGGCAACATGAAGTTCGCTCTCAACGGCGCCATGACCGTCGGCACCCTCGACGGTGCCAACGTCGAAATCCGTGAGCGCGTCGGCGCTGAGAACTTCTTCCTCTTCGGCATGACCGTCGACGAGGTGGACGCCCTCTACGCCGAAGGCTACGATCCGAAGAAGTACTACGAGGCCGATCCTCGTCTCAAAGCCGCCATCGACATGGTCGCGGACGGCACCTTCTCCAACGGCGACAAGACCGTGTACGAAGACCTTGTCCACGATTGGCTCACCAAGGACTGGTTCATGACCCTCGCCGACTTCGGCGCCTACACCGCCATCCAGTCGGAAATCGAGGCCCTCTACGCCCAGCCGCTCGAATGGAACCGCAAGGCCCTCATCAACGTGGCGAACTCGGGCTACTTCAGCTCCGACCGCTCGATGGAGGATTACCTCGAGCGCATCTGGATGACCGGTCCGCTCAAGTAATGACGGAGCGTTATCTGCGTTGTGGAAGGCTTGACGTATCTTCGTACGCTTGCGCCTTCCGCGCCTTGTGATACTGCGCTCGTCATTACTTTCGCTTCGCACGGGCCATATGTGACGTGAATTATCGCGTGATGTATGACTCGTAGCGTTAGATAGGGCGTGATGACGAAGGGACGATTCCGTTTTGGAATCGTCCCTTTTCGTTTTCCAGGGCAAAACAAAAAGCCCTGCGCGTGGGCGCAGGGCTTGAAAGAAAGAGAAATCAGGCAGCTTCTGGGGTGGTGGGAGCGACTTCGGCTTCGCCATCCTCGGCATCCTTGGTCAGGCCAAGATCGACAGGAGACGAGCTGTTCTCCCATGGCTCCTCCCACGGATCGTAATCCGGATTCTGCTGCTTGTACACATACAGACCGACGACACCGGCAAGCAAAGCTCCGAAGAGCAGTGCGAAGAACTTCCAACCGTTAGAAGACTTGTTCTCCATGACGGATCCTTTCCCAAATATCGGCGAACATTGGCTGACCTGCTCGTTCAAGCCAACTCTGTTCACTATATTAATTCCTTGAATGTGTTGATTGGGTGGATTTACGCGCCGGGGATTCACAAGAATGCAATCATTTGCAATGATTTCGCAGATTCGCGGATTCGCACGTTCCAGTAGGGTTGAAACATGGCTTATCAACGTTTCAGTCTGTTTCCCGATTCCCCGTCGTTCAAAGACTTCTTCTCTGCACGTTCCATGCGATACCGTTGGCGTAACGGCGATCCTGTGATCACCGTTACGATCATGGCGATATGCGTCGCGGTCTGGATTGTCGAAACACTATTGAAAATCGTCTGGCCGACCGGCTGCAACGCATTCGTCGGCTCAGGCGTATTCATGCCCGCGCTGGCGACTCACCGCCCATGGACCTTCATTACGTCAATGTTCCTGCACCAGCCGGCCTCCCTATGGCACATTCTTTTCAACATGCTGACCTTGTGGTGCGTCGGGCCTGTATTGGAACGCATGATGGGGCATCTGCCATATCTCGCGTTATACGTGCTGTCAGGACTCGGCGGAAGCGCCGGCATGATGGTCTGGGCACTGTTCTCGCAAGACGGTTGGCTGACATCCGCATACGGCGCTTCCGGCGCGCTATTCGGCCTGTTCGCGGCAATTCTGGTGGTATACCAGCGCATTGGCATCGACATTCGATCCATGCTGATCTGGATGCTCATCAACTTCCTGATGCCAATCATCACGCCGAACATCGCATGGCAGGCGCATGTCGGCGGATTCATCATCGGAGGAGTGTTCGCCTGGCTGTTGGTTTCCGGTCTGCATGCGTTGCGCGGCAAAAGCCTGCAGCAGCGCACGCTGATGTACGGCGTAATCATGTTGGCCGTGATTATTGCGATTGTCGTCGCATGCAATATGAGCAATCCACTTCTCACAAACCCCCTTCTTGGCATGTTCTCCTAGTTGGCAGGAAGGAGAAAAACAGATTTGGGGAATCGCAGACACACTTATCCACAAATGTGGATAAGTGTGTGGATAAGTGAGGGTTGAGCTGTGGGTAAGTCGGGGATAACTCGGTGCATTATCCACAAGGATATTCACAAAACGGTGAATTCCCCGGCTTTTCAACGGTGGAAAATGTGGATAACCCGACTGTGCATAGTGGAAAAATGGGGAAAAACACCATCCTATATATTGTGGACGGTCATAAAACTGCCTACAAGATATAGACGCTATCCACATTCGTCCACAATAATCCACGACTTATCCACATCGTGTGAAACCAGAAAATCCCCAGAATGACGACGAATCAACACAACGAAATCAGGTACGTCACCAATGACAATCATGAATGACGAGACGCGCGAATTCGTGGCGATGCATCGCAACGAGGACGTGCGCGAACTGGCGTTGAAGGCCAAACGTGTGGAAGGGCTCGACCTGCCGTTGGCGCTCGACCAGATTGCCGGATGGCAGATCGCACGCAAAAAACTGCCACAATGGGCCTCCTGCGAGGGAATCGTATACCCTCCGCACATTTCCATGGAACAGTGCTCATCGCAGTTCACAGCCCAATACAAGTCAGAAATCGCACAAACACTGCTTGCGCCGGCCGCAACCGTGCGCGCCAGAGTGTCCGATTCTGGAGAATCGGACAACCAAACCACGAAAAGTGAGCCACAGTTGTCCGATTCTGCCGAATCGGTCATGCAAACGGCAAAAAGTGCGTTCCAGTTGTCCGATTCTCCAGAATCGGACACATTGGTGGCGAGAAGGGCGATGGTGGATCTGACGGGCGGGTTCGGCGTGGACTTCTCGTATCTGGCGCGCGGATTCAGCCAAGCCACTTATGTGGAACGGCAGCGGCATCTGTGCGATCTGGCCGAACACAATATGGCCGCACTGGGACTCGACCAGGCGCGCATCGTGTGCGGCGACGGCGTGGAATACCTCAGGCAGATGGGTCCGGTGGACTTCATCTACCTTGATCCGGCCCGCCGCGACGAGCATGGATCGCGCACTTACGCGATCGAGGATTGCACGCCGAACGTGTTCGAATTGCGTGACCTGTTGCTCTCCAAATCGCAGTACACGCTGGTCAAGCTTTCGCCGATGTTGGATTGGCGCAAGGCGGTCGCCGATTTCGACGGGACCGTACGCGAAGTGCATATCGTGGCCACCGGCAACGAATGCAAGGAACTGTTGCTGGTATTGGGTCAGCAGGTGCATGAGGAACCATCCGCGCCGCGCGTGTTCTGCGTGAACGACAATCAGCGGATCGACTATGATTCCGCCGCATATACGCAGGGCCTGCGCATTGGCGGCAAACCGCTGCCGGAGGCGAAAAACTACTTGTATGAGCCGAATGCGTCGATTATGAAGGCCGGTTGCTTCGATCTGGTGGAGGAACGATTCGGTGTGACGCAGGTCGGTCCAAGCAGTCACCTTTTCGTGTCGGCAACGCCGGTTGCCGATTTTCCCGGCAGAGGATTCGCGATTGAAGCGATCGGCGGCATGAATAAAAAGGATATAAAACGACTGCTGAATGGCACGAAACAGGCCAATATCGCGGTACGTAACTTCCCGCTTACCGCACCGCAGCTACGCAAGAAATTGAAGCTTGCCGACGGTGGTCCGGTCTATCTGTTCGGCACTACCATGCAAGGCTGCGATCATGTGCTGCTGCGCACGTCGAAAATCTGAAAAACAAACCGGAATCGAAAAAAGAAACAGGCGAACCGGGATTGGCAAGGCAGTCGCGAAAGACCGCGTACGTTTGCGAAAGAGCGTGAAACCTACGAAGAAAACCTACGAAAAGATTGCGAGATAATCGTAAAAGGGCATGCGAAAAGGGCGTCTGACCGCACGTTGTACAGACGCCCTCAAATCGCAGGAAAGGCGAAACTACGCTTTAGCGCCACCACATGGTCATGATGAATCCGATCATGATGATCGCGAATGCGATGGCCAGATTCCACGCGCCGATGTTCGGAATCGGGTAGTCGGAAGTCAGGTAGTAGACGACCGCCCAGATCAGACCGATGATCATCAGCGCGCAGAACAGCGGCACGAACCAGCGTGGATTGGACTTGGTGCCCTTGATGGTTTCCTCCACGCGGCGGGTGTTCTCCGCCTGACGGTTCATCATGCGCTGCATCTGAGGGCTCAGGGAGTCCTTATCGGCGGTAGCGTTCAGCACCGCTTCGACGCGATCCATCGGAATGTCGTGATCGTCATCGTCGTCGGAATCAGCGGATTCGTCAGAAGTGGAATCGACGGTGGTTTCCTCAGCGGCATCCTGAACGGTTTCGTTGCTCTCTTCAACGGCAGCGGTGTCGTCCGTGGACTGCAGATCGTTCTGATCGTCCGCGGTGGTTTCGTGCAGCTCTTCGTCAGCCATCAGCATAGTCTCCTTTAATAGGCTAAAAGTCATAATAGTGGGTAGACTCGAAAGCGGCGAACTCACAGCGCAAAACTGTTCATAATCAGAGCAAATGCTTAATGGGAATCAGGAAGGTCCGCATGGCGAAGCACACCGGCAAGCACACCGCGAAACGGTCGAAAGCGGCCGGAGTGGCGGCATTCCTTGTGCTCATGTTCTCCGGATTCCTGCTCGCCACGAACCTGCGCGTGAACCGTTCCGTCGTGGTGACCAACGACACCGCCGAACTCGTGGAACAACGCGTGAAAAAAGTCAACTCCCTGCAGACGGAAGTCGACGCGCTCAGCTCCCGCGTGAACGATCTGAGCAAAACCCTGAACAGCCAGGACGACGCCGACCAGCAAGACAGCGAAAGCGCCGGCAACGGCACCATGCTGCCCGCGGTGGAAGGCCCCGGACTCGTGGTGACGCTCGACGATTCGCCACTCTGGGAAAACATGGTCGATTCCAGCGGCTCCACCTCCAACATCAACGATTACGTGGTGCACCAGCAAGACGTCGAAGCCGTGGTGAACGCGCTTTGGGCGGGCGGCGCGGAATCCATGATGATCATGGACCAGCGTGTGCTGTTCAATTCCGCAGTGCGCTGTTCCGGCAACGTGCTGCTTTTGCAGGGCAAAAAGTATTCGCCGCCATTCACCATTTCCGCGATCGGCCCGGTCGAGACAATGAAAAAGGCGCTCGACAATTCGCAGGAAGTGACCATATACCGGCAGTACGTCAGCGCGTTCGGCTTGGGATGGCAGGTCGACGAAAAAGAAAAACTCCATTTCGACGCGACCGACGCATTGCAACAGCCGCTGCAATACGCGCAGGCGATGAACAACGAAACAGACGGATCGCAGCAAACGGACGAAACGCAGGAATCGCAAGAGGGGAAGTAACCGATGAAGCACGTGGCACCAAAACAGCGTCGCAAAAGCGTGGTCTGGACGATACTTGGCATCCTCGCCGAACTCATGCTGACCGCGGCGGCCGTCTGCGCGCTCTACATCGCATGGCAAATGTGGTGGACGGGCGTGCAGGCCGAACACAACCAAATCGAAACACGCCAATCCGTATCATGGTCCGACCCCGGCCAATCCGACAGCGTCACCATTGCGCAAGCGCAGGAAGGCGACCCGCCAACGCAACCGCAAAGCGCACAGGAAGGCGAGCTCATCGCCCAGGTCTACATTCCGCGATTCGGCAGCCAATGGCAGCGCAACCTCGTTGAAGGCACCTCTCTCACCGAACTCAACAAGCACGGACTCGGCCACTACAAGGATTCGCAAATGCCTGGTCAAGTCGGCAATTTCGCCTTCGCAGGGCACCGCAACGGCTACGGACAGCCACTCGGCGACGTCGACAAACTGCAGGAAGGCGACCCGATCATCGTGCGCACGCAGGATTACTGGTACGTCTACCACTACACCAGCTACAAAATCGTGCTGCCGACCGACATCGAAGTGGTCGCCGCCAACCCCGAAAACCCCGGCGCGACGCCAACCAAACGCATGCTGACCATGACCACATGCGAACCGAAATACTCCACGCCGACACACCGCTGGATCAGCTACGCGGAATTCTCATACTGGGCGAAGGTGTCCGACGGCATCCCCCAGGAGCTCGCCTCCACCGACTCCAACGGCAAAGTCAAATTCGTCAACAACGAAAAATCGTCGATCGTCGCATCCGTCAGCTCACTCAAACCGTGGATTCTCGGCGCGCTCGCCGCATATGCGATCATCTTCCTTTCCGCGCTGGTGGCATGGCGTTGGCCGTATCTCGCCGACGTGCGCGCAGGACGCCGCGAAAAGCCGGAATTCAGCTTGTACGGCGGATTGATGCGATTGCAGCCGGGTGTGCTTCCGATTCGACTTGTGCTCATGGCGTTGCTGATTTTCGCGGCGGCCGCATCGTGCTTTGAATGGCTGTTCCCGTGGGCTGCGACGAATATTCCGGCATTGCAGGAAATGTCGAATTACACGGCCATATAAAGCTGTATTCAGGTGCCTTCCGGCGGTCTGCTGGCAGTTTTGCTGGCAGACGTGAAAGCGATTGCTGCGATCTGCGATTATCACGATTGCTGCGATTGCTGCGTGAGACGCGCGCCGCGTCACGACATGTTGCGCACGTACACTGCTATGCAAACGCAAATATTCGCGCAACGTAAGTATTCGAAGCATTCGAACGCCGACATTCCGACGTTGATAGGAGCATGATGACCGATTCCGCACGCATTTTGGTCGTGGACAACTACGATTCGTTCGTTTACACGATTGTCGGCTATTTGAAGACGTTGGGTGCCGCGGTGACGGTGGTGCGCAACGATGCGATCGATCCGGGCGAAGCCGATGTGATCGACGAATACGACGGCGTGCTTATTTCTCCCGGCCCGGGCGCTCCGGCCGATTCCGGTGCCAGCGAAGGCATGATCCGCCTATGCGCGGAGCAATCCAAGCCCATGTTCGGCGTGTGCCTCGGCATGCAGGCGCTGGCCGAAGTGTTCGGCGCGACCGTAAGCCACGCGCCGACCATCATGCACGGCAAAACCAGCTTGGTGGAGCATATCGACGATGAGATCTTCGAAGGCGTCGCCAATCCGATGACCGCCACTCGCTACCATTCGCTGGCCGTGGAACCTGATTCCGTGCCGGAAGAGCTGGTGGTGACCGCGTGGACGCAGAGCGACCACATCGTGCAGGGCATTAAGCACTGCAGCAAGCCGATGTACGCGGTGCAGTTCCACCCCGAATCCGTGATGACGCAGGACGGCTACCGATTGCTTGCGAACTGGCTGAAGGTGTGCGGGCAGGAGAACGCGGTGGAGCGTTCCGCCGGATTGCAGCCGAAGGTCGCGGCCTGAAGACACGAAAACGCAAGGTGCAAAACGCGGAAACACGCGAAACATAAGGACTGTAGGGAATCACGAAATACGTGAACCGCGCGAAAAAATCGGGAATGAATCTCAGAAAAACGTGAGTGTCGTAAAACGCAATCGTAAGAATGAAGGCCCGACTGGGGATTTCCAGTCGGGCCTTCATCGTGAATTATGGCGGCTATCGCGGTTGTAGCAATCGATCAGTTGCCTTGCTCGGGAGGGGTGTTGCTTCCGCCGTTGTTGTTGCTGTTGTTGCCACTGTTGTTGTTGCTTCCGCCGTTGTTGCCATTATCGGGGTTGGAGGATTTGGTGGTCAACGTGATCGTGGCTCCGCTGTCGGACTGGGTGCCGGCGGTTGGAGACATGTCCGTGACGGTGCCATCCTCCGGACCGGAAACCGTGACCTGGAAGCCGTAGCTTTCCAGCAGGCTCTTGGCATTCGTATAGCTCATGCCGACCACGCTGGGCACGCTGATCTGCTGCTTGCCGGTGGACACCCAAATCGTGACCGCGGTACCAGCCTCAACCGTGCTTCCGACACCCGGATCGACGCGGGTCACAGCGCCGGAAGCGATGGAATCGGAATACTCGTTTTCGATGGTGATTTGCGTCAGACCGGCCTGCTTGAGCTGCTCAATGGCCGAATCCTTCGGCTGTCCTATCAGATTGTCGGGAATCTTGGTCATGCCGGACGAAATGTACAGCGTGATGATCGTGCCCTCGGTTTGCTTCGAATTGGCGGCAGGATCGGTGCTTACCACCTTGTCTTTTTCGATGGATGCGTTGTCGACCGTGCGCACGTTGCCCACTTTGAAACCGGCGGCCTCAAGAATGGACTTCGCATCGTCCTGGCTCTTGTTCGACACATCTGGCACCGCGACCGACTGTGGGCCGGTGGAGAACCATACGGAAACCGTGGAGCCCTTGGCGACCTTCTTGCCGCCCCTTGGATTCTGCTTGGTGATTGTGCCCTTCGGCTTGCTCGAATCGGAATCCTCGCGGGCGTCGAGCTTCAGGCCTTTGGCTGTGAGCTGCTCTTCGACGCGCGCCTTGGATATATTCGCCGTGGCGGTGAAATCAGGTACTTCCACCATGTCGGTTGTGGAGTCGCTCTTGTTCAGCATGAAGAACACGCCCAGAATGACCAGCAAAGCCACCAGACCGCCCACGACGGAGCCGATGATGATCTGCTTCTTCTTGCGTGCCTTCGCGGCCTCCGCACGCTGTTCCGCACGGGTTTTCGTGGCAACGCCGTTCTGCGGGTTCGGCACGGCCTCGAACTGGCCTGTGACGGGATTGAACGCCTGCGTTGCGGCCGTTTCGCCGGCAGGGGTCATGGCCACGGTATTCGCGGTCATTTCGGCCTGCTTGCGTGCCTTCATATTGGTCAGATCGGTCAACGGATTGAATGCGGCCGCCATCGGCACACCGCCGTTCATGAACGTCAGCAGATCGTTCTTGAATTCGGAAGCCGTGGCGTAACGGTTCTGACGATCCTTCGCCATCGCCTTCGCGCAAATCGAATCCCACATCTTCGGCAAGCCGGGAACGACCGAACTTGGGGGAGTGGCGACCTCCGAAACATGCTGGTAGGCGATCGCAACCGCGGAATCGCCGGTAAACGGCGGCCTTCCGGTAAGCATTTCATACAGCACGCAACCTGCGGAATACAGGTCGGAACGCATGTCGACGCTTTCGCCGCGTGCCTGCTCGGGAGACAGGTATTGCGCGGTTCCGACCACACCCTGCGACTGCGTCATCGTGGCGGCGGAATCGTCGAGCGCGCGGGCGATGCCGAAGTCCATGACCTTGACCACGCCCTGCTCGGAAATCATGATGTTGCCGGGCTTGATGTCGCGGTGGATGATGCCCATGCGATGCGAATACTCAAGCGCGTTGAGCACGCCCATCATCACCTGTTCGGCGTCGCGCTGGCTCAGAGCGCCATTCACTTTGAGAATGTCGCGCAAGGTCTGGCCCTTGACATATTCCATCACCAGATACGGCAGATGTTCGGTCTGGCCGGTTTCCGTGGCGACGACCTCTTCGCCCGAATCGTAGATGTTCACGATATTCGGATTGTTCAGCTGCGCCACGGAATGGGCTTCGCGACGGAAACGCTCAAGGAAGATCTTGTCGTTGGCGAAGTCGGCGCGCATGATCTTGACCGCGACGGTACGCCCAAGGCGCGTATCGAGCGCCACGTGCACGTCGGCCATGCCGCCACGGCCGACCAGTTGGCCGAGCTGGTAACGTCCACCAGCCAAAGAGGTAGGCATGTTGATGTTCATCCCTGTTCCTTCCCATCAGTGCTCAAGGAGATATGAGGTCTGCTGACCACGCGTCGCGGAAGTCTTCCGCCTGTAGGCACCACCATCGTGTCAGCCAATTGTGTCTGCTGGTCGAGCAGACGGCGTTCGATGCGGGACAACGTGCGCGACACCGTCAACGCGTCCTTCGGACGGTCAAGCGGGTCTTTGGACAGCATCGACATGACGAATTCACGCAGCTGCACGTCGACGGAGTCTGGCAGCGGCGGAACCGGATTGTTGACATGTGCTGCGGCGATGTCGACCGGCGTGGCACCCGTGAACGGACGATGCCCGCACAGGCCCTCGTAGGCGACGATGCCAAGCGAATAGATATCGCTCCGTCCGTCCACCGGAAGGCCCCTGGCCTGCTCCGGCGAGATATAGTGCACGGAGCCGAGCGCCTCGCGCGTCAGCGTGCTCTGTGCCGAGGCGAT
>OMCA01000674.1_pt1 | contig 18891 bp, 12 predicted proteins | sample 1673621 | NCBI WGS metagenome assembly OMCA01 (sample SAMEA103958117, study PRJEB25191) | human gut metagenome | biome: human-associated habitat [ENVO:00009003]; feature: intestine environment [ENVO:2100002]; material: feces | place: Germany | collected 2013/2015
TATGCATTCGATTTGCATTACCTTTGCGGACATAAAATAATTTGGCACATGGATTTACCCGTATCTTTTGCAGACCGTACCCGTCTCCTCCTGGGAGATGAAGAATATAATAAACTGGCTGACGCCTTAAATGGCGAACAGCCCGTAAGCATACGACTGAATGAAGAAAAACTACCCGATTCTTCATTCAGTCTTTTTCATACCTCTTCCGGGCGTGTGCCCTGGTCTTCCACAGGATTTTATCTCGACCGTCGGTTGACGTTTACCTTCGATCCGTTGTTTCATGCCGGATGCTATTATGTACAGGAGGCATCTTCCATGTTTGTGGAGCAAGCATTAAAGCAATATATTGGTGAAACGCCTTCCGTGATGCTTGACCTTTGCGCCGCTCCCGGTGGAAAATCTACCCATGCCCGCAGTGTATTGCCTGCAGGCAGCCTGTTGGTAGCAAATGAAGTGATCCGTAACCGTTCGCAAATCCTGGCGGAGAATCTGACGAAGTGGGGGCATCCCGGTGTCGTGGTGACCAATAACGATCCGGCAGACTTCGCTGATCTGGAAGGCTTCTTCGATGTCATATTGACCGATGTTCCCTGTTCCGGTGAAGGTATGTTCCGTAAAGATCCCGTTGCCGTCAGTGAGTGGAGTCCGGAGAATGTGGAAATCTGCTGGCAACGTCAGCGACGTATCATCTCCGATATATGGCCCAGTCTGAAACCCGGTGGATTGCTTATCTATAGCACTTGCACGTATAATACGCAGGAAGATGAAGAAAATATCCGCTGGATGCGTGATGAATTCGGTGCAGAGATACTTCCGGTAGATGCTCCGGCAGCGTGGAACATTACCGGAAACTTGCTTGCTGGTGAAGATTTTCCTGTATATCGTTTTCTGCCTCACCGTACAAAGGGTGAGGGCTTTTTCCTTGCCGTACTTCGTAAACCGGAAGGAGAGACGGTACGAATCCGTTACAAATCCACTGTTTCCCAAGGAAAGAAGAAAGCTGGTGCCTCAGCATCTAAAACTAATGCCGGAGCATCTAAGGAACAATTATTGGCCGTCCGTGCCTGGCTCCTTTCGGCAGACGACTATGAGATTTCTGCAAATGGAATGAATATTGTGGCTTTCCCTAAAGAATATATATCCGGATTGTCCGTCCTCCAACAATCTCTTCGTGTCATTCAGGCAGGCGTTACCCTTGCCGAAGTGAAAGGCAAGGACCTGATTCCCAATCATGCCCTTGCTATGAGCACTGTGCAGGCTTCCGATGTTTTTCCTCGTGAAGAAATTTCGTATGAACAGGCTATTGCCTATTTGCGTAAGGAAGCTATTGTGCTTCCCGATACTGCTCCACGCGGTTATGTGCTGTTGACGTATAAGGATGTTCCTTTAGGTTTTGTGAAGAATATCGGTAACCGGGCTAATAATCTTTATCCGCAGGAGTGGCGTATCCGAAGTGGATACTTGCCGGATGAGATACTGGTGATGAAATAAAGAAATCATCCGGAATTTCAGTTGCGTGAGTTGGAAGTAGCAAATGCCCTTCCTCACTCTGTGTTTTTAGCATCTATATATCGGTGGTGTTGGATATATAGATGCAATACATTGGATATATAGATACAACACGTTGGACATATAGATGTTGCACATCCAATATATAGATACTCCCCGTCCGATATATGCAGCTAATTCCCGGGAAAGTTTTAACTCATGCACTGGAAGTTTCAGATGAACCAAGTTTAAATACCTTTTTGGGCTTCCAGATCTTTCAGCCCTCACCGGATTTTCCTCGTTCATTGGTCTTTCGGCTGAAACTTCTTTTTACTTCTTTGTAAGATAATAGAAAAACATCATCTTTTCAGCTTACAAGAAGTTGGGAGTTTGTCAACAGGAAGTTAACTTCTTGTCGGCAAACTCCCAACTTCTTGTAAACAAAGAATTAATATTTTGTATTCTTTTGATTATCAGAAATAAAGCGTTAGTTGAAATCAGTGCGTTTGTATATAAATATCATTGCTTTTGTCAGACATTGGCAAGTAGTTGTTCGAAAGAGTGGAATTTGTATTCCTTTCCTTTATGCAGTCTGAAATCTTCGGCAGACAATACCTGTAAGTATGGCAAATCGACCGTCCCTGACGTAGAAATGGGAGAACAAGCATAGCCATGCCGGTTGAGTGCATTTGTTGTCCAGTGCAGCAATACTTCATCATTGGCTTCCACAATGATACAGCGGTTACTATCCACTTTGGGATAATATACTCCGTGCGCATAATCAAACCGGATATCGTTGCGGGAAAACAAGCCGTCCATCCGGTGACTTAGAATCATATCTTCCGTTACTCCACATTGCAGTCCGTTTTCTTTTGAAAGTAACCAAAGTTTATCTGCCAGTACCAATGCCTGCTCTATGTCATGGGTGGAAAGCAGGATTGCTTTCTTTTGTTCCACTGCCAGGCGATGAAGCAAAGTCATAATTTCGATGCGACTCACTACATCTAGGAAAGCTGTCGGTTCATCCAGCAGAATGAGCGGACATTCCTGTACCAATGCTTTGGCAATCATGACCTTCTGTCGTTCCCCATCTGATAGCTCTGCAGTATAACTGTGTGCTTTATGACTGATGCTTACAGCTTCCAGAGCCTCTTCAATGATGGAGTGATCCGTTTTGTTCAATCTGCCGAAGAATCCCGTATGAGGTTGTCGTCCCAGAGCTACCAACTCATATACAGTCAGTCCGCCTGCTTGTGTCTTGTCTGTCAGTACTACTCCGATGGTACGTGAACGTTCTTTTTCGGAATAGGCAGACAATGGCTTTTCCTGTACAAATAATTCTCCTGACAAGGCCGGTTGCGAAGCCGCCAAAGTGCGGAGCAGAGTTGATTTACCGGTTCCATTAGCTCCCAGAAGGCAGGTCAGTTCTCCGGGATAGAGCCGGAAGGAGAGATGTTCATGTATCCGTTTCTCTTGCTTTCCCTGGCGGTAGCCGATGCATAAATCGTTTGCGGTGATAACAGCTTTCTCCATCAGTTGAAGTATTGTATTTTACGTTGGTTGACAATGACATAAATGATAACAGGCGCCCCCAGCACAGGGGTTACCGCATTGAGGGGAATAATACCTGCTTCACCCGGAAGGATGCAGATCAGATTGCAGAGCAAGGCAATTACACCACCTGTCAGCAAAGTGACGGGAAGCAGTGAATTGTGATTGGACGTACCCAGCATCAGGCGGGAGATATGTGGAACGGCTAGGCCGATGAAAGCAACAGGTCCGCAGAAGGCGGTGGTGACGGCTGTCAGTAGTCCGGTGGCAATCAGTAACAGATTTCTTGTGCGACGGATGTTTACTCCTAAGTTTTCAGCATAGCGTGTACCCAACAGCAAGGCATTCAAGGGTTTGATAAGCAGGATGGAAAGTAACAAACCTGCCAGACAGAAAATGGAGAAATAGGGGAGTTGTTGCAATGAGACACCTCCGAAGTTCCCCATGCCCCATATCATATAAGAATGTACCCCTTCGGCAGTAGCAAAGAAATTAAGTAATGAAATAGCGGACGAAGTGATATAACCGATCATGATACCCGCAATCAGCAGCATGATGTTGCTTTTTATCAGTGTCGAAAAGAAAAGGATAAGTCCCATTACCACCATCGACCCGATGAAGGCACCGAGTATCACGGAAAAGAAACCGGATAAGGTAAATACTCCTGTAGCAATGCTTCCTCCACCGGCCAGCATCACCAATGCGACACCAAGACTTGCTCCTGAGTTAATGCCCAGGATGGATGGACCTGCCAGTGGGTTGTTGAATGCCGTTTGTAGCATCAGTCCCGAAGCTGCGAGTGCGGCACCACATAGTAATGCCGTGACGGCTTGCGGCAGACGGGACTCCCAGATAATAAAAGCCCAGCTGGTTTTTTCTACTTCATTTCCTATGAGAGTATTCCACACAGCTCCGGCGGGGATATTGATTGAACCGAACCAGAGATTCGCAGCCATCAATACGAGAATGAGGACCGACAGTGCTATGCCATATATATATCCTTTTGCTTTCGTTCTTATCATCAGTTCTATTCTGATAGTTTTTTGTAATACCTCAGCTCATAGCCTTCCAACAGTGAAGGGTGAAATATTTTAATCAAATCTTTCAATAACCAGTCCGGATGGAAAGGCGTTTCTTCGTAAAAAGGAACCCGGTTGGTATTACATCCGTAGATGTTCCGTTCCTTGAAAGCACGGAAACCTGCATAAGGGGCAAATTCTTTTTCCAGTTCCTTGTATGTTTTATCTATAGGTTGGTTATAGCGTATCAGCCAGAAATCCGTTTGCTGACCTTTCTCAAAGATAACTTCGAAAGGATAGGGGAGCGAGCCGCTATGTGTATCTTCTCTGAAAATATAGTTGGCGCCTGCATCAGCGTATAGCCTGGCAATGGTGCTGTTGCCACCCGGAGTGTACCAGGTAGAGCTTGTTTTCAAATCACACATCACGGAGGGAGCAAAGGAGATGGGTTTTACTAATTCCTGTAAATCCTTATAGCTTCTTTCTACCGAAGCAAACATAGCATCTGCTTCCGCTTTTTTACCAAATAGTAGACCGTAGAAACGCATCCATTCGGCACGTCCCAATGAAGAGGTTTCCATATAGTCAGCACATTCAATGATGGGTACATTCAACTTTTCCACACGCCCGTATCCGCCGCTGTTTTCAAAAGGAGAAAGTAGGATGGCATCGGGGTGCAGGTCTATGATTCTTTCGATATTGGGGTTCATGCCATCACCTACATCGGTGATGGTTCCGTTTCGGCATCCTTCCTCGATTTCCGGTAGTTTGATGTACTTCAAGTCGCATACGCCACCAATACTATTTAAAGCACCGAGGTCTTTTAGCAAGCTGCAATGAACGGATGAGTAGATGACTGCTTTACTAAGTGGGGTGCGGACAAGAGTACCTTGAGGCAGTTCTTGGGGTAACGGCTGCTTTTTGTCTACTAATACATAGGTGTGTAGTATCTTTGTTGTATCCCAGGGATTGCGTAGCTGTGCAACGATATAATCTTCGTAATCTATCAGAGAGAGATTAGAAGAATAGTGCAGAGGGATGCTGTCTCCTTGTGCAGAGCCGGAAACAGTGCTGCTCTTTCCGCCGCAGGCGGAAAGAAATAACACTGTCACCCAAAGGGTTATAAAGACAGAAATTTGTTTCATTGTAAGAAAATCATTTTGCTTGGGTTGATACCTCCACAATCAAACTTTTCAGCAAAAGTTCCATCTTTCTTAAAACGGTAAATATCACCATTGGAAACATAGTCAGAAGTACTGATATAGAATTCTCCCGTTTCAGGGTCGATATTAAAACCATATATACTTGATGATAATAATTCCTGAGGGGCATTCTTTAAGAAATTTCCTTCGGTAAGTTTATGTGTTTTTGTATTATAAGTGGAAAAACTATGCTCGTATCCGTCACTTTTCCAGTCAGAATAAATGAGAAAAATCGTATCATCATGTTCTGCAAAGGCTGATGCTACTGCTATTGATTCCACAGTATCATCCGATTTTATGCGCTGGAAGGTGTAGCCTTCACCCAATACATTGGTCCAGATACCCCATGATAAAAGGTAGACTTCATCATTTGATTCAAGTATGCGATTGGGATTTTTTACAACGGGTATATCTTTTTCTTTTTTGAAAGTATTCAGGTCGATTACAGAAACATCTGTTCCTTCCCCATATCCGGAATTCGCTACATATAGTTTGCCTTCATTTTCAACAATCTGTTCCGGGTTGGCATTGACATCGACATAAGCTTCTATTTTCATAGTGCGAGAATCAATACGTGCAACCTTTCCACTCCAAAGTGTAACGTAGATTTTGCCGTCTTTAGCTGCCATGTATCGTGGTTGACCATCAGAACTACTGAATGAAAGGCGTGCTTCTTCCACTGCCGCAGCGTTCAGTTTCAGCAATAGGCTTGAGCCGGACACAATGACATAAATATTGTCCTCATATTCTAATATATCCTGGCCAGTGTCTCCCAACTGTTTTTCATTTTGCTTAAAATAGATGTTGGCAATAAAATTATTATTGCTGTCATTAGCATCTCTATTAGGGGCATAAAAGGCAATGCCTGCATTGTTGTTATCAGCTTTTCCTTCATTCAGGATGAACATTCGTCGTTGTGGTAATTCTACTTTAGTACCTTCATCGTTCCATGGGGCATCGTCATCATCGCTACAAGAGGTGAATGTTACAGAGATTGCGAGCATACAAAGAGTACTGAATAATAAGCTTCTTACTTTCATGTTTTGTTTTTTTAGGTTGTAATTAATTAGAAAAATAGGCTACCCGTTATCCGAAATGAGCGTCCCGGCATTGGGTAATATTTGATAATATCATATTGTTTATTTGTCAGGTTTATTAGTTCGGCTTGGAGGCGAAGTCTGCATTTTCTTAGTTGGAATACGCGGGATGCTGACAGGGTATGCTCCGTATATCCATCAATGCGATTTTCTTGTATGTTCTGTGGCAGGCTGTATCGGTCGCTTACACAAGTTAAGGCATAACCTATATTTATCCAGGAGCTTTCTGCAAGTATGGAAGCATTGCCACTATGTAGAGGAGTATAAGGAATCTGGTCTTTATAATTCTTACTGCTTGATGAAGTTACGTCAATAGCTTTCTGATAGGTATAATTGCCTGTTATTGATAAATCAATATTACGGTGGATCGGGATAGAGGTACGTAAAGTTATATCTGCCCCGGTGATATGTACTTTCCCCAAATTCATCATCTTCCAGACATAGGTTGTGGGTAAGGCGACAATTTTATCATTTACTTCATTAAAATATCCATCAACAGTTAGCATTACGTAATTAGTGAAAGAGAATGGAGTACCACTCCAGGTAATACCTATATTGTATTCGCGTGCCTTTTCAGGTCGTAGGTCAGTATTGCCCATACGTTGATAATAAAGGTCATTGAAAGTTGGTACGCGGAAAGTGTCTTTGTACATTAATCGCAGAAAGAGGGAGTACTTCTCCCAAGGGCGATATATAAATGAAAGGGTAGGACTGAAACGAGAACGATTATCAGGGCGGTTGCCTGATTTCACATCCTCGGCAATCAGCGTATGTACTAATGTTCCTGTGGCTGTAAGCCCTTTCCATTGATAGCGTAAATTAAATGCAGATAACCATGTATATCGTGTTGGATTAGGATTGTTGGGCAAATTATTATCTAGTGTATTAAGTACAAGGTCATTTGCCCATGAAGTAGAAAATGTACTGCAAGGCTGCCATTGTGTAGTAGCTGATAGATAATATTCTTGCTGCTTGTTAATGTCTGTTTGTCTACCTCCTTCATATTTCACGTCTGTATCTTCATATTTATTCCACGAATAGTTATATTTAGCTTGGCCCTGCAAGGTCCATTCCGAGGTAATGTCTTTTAGGTATCGGGCTTGTATGAAGATATTTCTGTCCCATAAACGCTCATTGGCTTGATCATTGTAGAGAATTACTGAACCTGGCAATCCACGTTCTGAATCGAAATAATATGCTTTTATGTTCAGTTGGCTACTATCTTTCAATGTATGAAACAGATTTGCTTCTGTGTGCCATGATTTTATATCAGAATTTTTTCTTTTTTCATTCGTAGTATATTTGCCGTTTATTAATTTAAAAGGATAATTTCCATCTGCTTGTAGATAATTACTATTCAAGGTATAACAGGTTCGTTGTGTTATACGTTGTCCCCATGTGAGAGAGGGATTTATTAAGCCAAAGGAACCACTTTTAATTTGTCCTTTGAAGGTATATGCTTTGTCCGTTCCTTCTAAAGGATTTTTACTGTATATAGAAAGTATTCCTGCTGAAGCGAAAAGCCGTGCAGGTTGCAGTAAATCATGATTTTGCCCAACAGACAGAGATAACATGTCTATATCATCCAATGCAAAACGTCCTATATCTATTTGTCCCGCTTGGGTGTTGCTCACAGCCACTCCATCGTAGACTACTGCTGTGTGTGTAGCGCCAAGGCTTCGGACGGAAACAGTCTTTAATCCTCCTATACCACCATAATCTTTTACATTGGATCCGGCAAAACGGCGAACAGCATCAGCTATATTCTGAAGTCCGAGATTTTCTAATTCGTTTTTTTCAAGTACTTGTATGGGCATCGCTACAGATATACGTTGGGGTACACGTCGCCCCTTTATTCCCACTTCCGGAATGGCATGTACCTTTCCTGTAATGGAGTCTCCCGCCTGCTGTGCCTGTAAATTGACACAAAGGCAGCATGTGAAACAATATAAACAAAACCGTAGCCAGATGCATCGGCATGGATTATCTTTGATCATAACAAATAGCTGTAAAAATATAAGTATCTCATGCCCTTTCCTCGAAGGCATAAAATTTGATAGGTTTTGCAGGTCTTCTGACTTACTCCGGATTTACCGCCTTCCCACCGTGCGAATACCGGCAGTGGCATAGGTGATTGGTAAATCCTTGACAATGAGTTTACAGCAGCGGGACTGTTTGGGAGTTACACCCAATTCCCTTTTCATGAAGCATACCGAAAGGCATACTTCAACAAAACCGAAAGGCAAAGATAGGAAAGATTTATGTTTTATTTATTATAGGATGCAGTATTTCATAAATTTATGCATTTATTCTAACAGAGTAACTTAATAGAAAACTAATACTATAATGCTTATGCTAAAGAAAACTATTGCTGCGCTAAGCCTACTCAGTATCCTTGCAGCCTGTCAGAATGATGAGAATCCTTCTCAACCGGAACCTAAACCACGTCAAGACATCAATCTTACCCGTGCGGAACAAGAGTTTATGGACAAAGGTACAGACTTTGCTTTCCGTTTCTTCGATCAGGTGTGCAGTACCGAAAAAGAAAAACCGAATGTTTTTGTGTCTCCATTGAGTGCATCACTTTGTTTATCCATGATTACGAACGGGGCTACTGATAATACGCTTGCTGAGATGCAGAATGTATTAGGATTCCCTGCCAATACTTTCTCTCTTGATGATCTGAACAACTATAATCAAAAGTTAACTTCAGCTTTGTTGGATTTGGACAATACAACTCAACTCGGAATAGCTAATTCTATCTGGATAGAGGAAGGTTTTAAGGTTTATGACTCTTTTGTTGATGTAAATAAGAAAATGTACGATGCTCAGGTGCAAGAACTTGATTTCACATCTCCGACCGCCAAAGATGTGATAAACCAATGGTGCGCCACTCAGACTAATAATTGCATAAAAGAGGTTATTCAGGAAATACCTGCGGATGCTCGTATGTATCTGATTAATGCACTCTATTTTAAAGGTATCTGGAAAAGCCAGTTTGATAAGTCGGCTACTGGACAGGATAACTTTACCAATGTTGACGGCAGTCAGCAGAAAGTAGCTATGATGAACCAGACCGCAACGTTCAGTTACACCCAGACTGATGATTTCTCTATTGCGGAATTACCCTATGGCAATGAAGCTTTTAGTATGGTGATACTGTTGCCATCCGGAGATAAGACCTTGGATGAAAGCTTATCCAGCCTGAATTATGAGAATTGGAAACAGTGGAGTAAGAATATGGTAGGAAAAGAGTTACAAATTAAACTTCCTCGTTTTAAAGTAGAATATGACAAAGAGCTGGAAGAGGACATGATAGCTATGGGGATGAAAGATGCTTTCGATGCTTATAAAGCAAAGTTTGCCAATATGTCCGGTGCAGAACTATATATTGGCCTTCTGCAACAGTTTACTTATATAAATGTGGATGAGGAAGGTACCGAAGCGGCTGCGGTTACAGTAGGAGGAATGTTTGATAATGCTGTCGGTTTTCCTTCTCCTGTTCCCTTCTTTGTGAATCGTCCTTTTGCCTTTATGATTAAGGAAAAGAGTACGGGAGCCATCCTCTTTATGGGAAAGATTACAGAACTATAGTTTGGTATTTATAAAGAAAGCGAAGAATCAACTCCTTCAATTGTGGGAGCCGATTCTTCGCTTTACTTTTATGATACAAGAATAATATTCTTATAGCTTACTCTTGTATATCTGTGCCATTACCTTCTGATACTGATTTTCCAATTGAAGTAGATTCTGCTTACTTTGATAAATCACAGAAACTTCTACAAAATATTCTATCACACTGATTTGTCCACCGGTGAGAGCTTGCTTCAGTAATGCAAGATCTTGTTGTGAACTGAATGCCTCCCTGTATTCCTGAATGGAAGTCTGCAATGATTGTGCTTCGCTGTATAGTTTTGCCAAGGCTGCTTCGGCTTGGAAAGCAGCGTTCTCTTTCTGATAATCGAGGTTCAGAGATTGCGCTTTGGCTATTTTAACCTTATTGCGATTTTCAAACAGCGGGAAGGAAAAGCCTACTACAACTCCATTGAATGGAGTACCGGACTCTGTATTACGGCGATATCCAAGTTCCAATTTAGGTAACCAGCCTTGTTTGCTTGCAGAAATCTGTTTGCGGGCGGCAGCACTTTCACTGCTTAATGACAGCAAAGTCTGATCGGCTGCCAACACTTCCGAACGTAACTGTTCATAGTTAGTAGGAAGAAGCGGCAATGGATAGTCGTTGATGGAGCGGAAACTGCTCAGCTCATTATCTTGCAAAGACTGGTCTCCGTTGAGTGCAAGGAGAGATTTCCAGGCGTTATCAAGCGCAGTCTGATTGGTACGGAATTCTGTGCGTACATTCAGTAACTCCAGATTGATCTTATTTGTTTCCAATACATTGGCATCACCTGTCTCCAGACGTTTCTTATAGTATGCAGAGAGTTCCTCAGCCTGTTTCATACGTTCATTCAGAATCACTTGCTGGTGCTGCAACATGATGATGTCGAAACAAAGCTCTTTAGCTTGCAATAACAGTTGTTGACGGAAGGCGGCAGACTGCGCATCAAGCGCACCGGTTTTGAGCCGGTTTACTTTTCCGCGTGTAGCATACAAGGTCGGGAAATCAAAGCTCTGAGAAACAACAAGTTCACCTATCGTCTCACTCTTATCTTCCGATCCCCACAGATGGGCATACGAGAGAGTGGGATCAGGCAAATTGTTTTCCGACTTGTTCTCCAATTTCTGTGAAGTGATGAGTTGCGCATTGGCCTGCAACTCCTTATTGTTTGCTTCAATACGGTGCAGCACTTCGTCTATGCCGACCGATTGGGCACGCATTCCCGCATATAGGAAAAAAGTGATAAAACTAAATATGAGAATTCGTTTCATTGTTTGATATTGTTAATGGTTGTTTTTAGGGTGCATCATCAGATAAACAATCGGAATGATGAAACCGTTCAGGAACGTGGAAGTTAAAAGACCACCAAGGATAACTTTCGCCATCGGACTTTGAATTTCATTACCCGGCAAATCTCCTCCCAGTGCCAATGGAATAAGAGCGAGAGCCGAAGACAATGCTGTCATCAAAATCGGATTCAAACGGTCCATTGAGCCACGGATTACGCTATCGTACACGTTTATTCCCTCTTCCTGTTGTAAATGGTTGTAGTGGCTGATCAGTAACATACCGTTTCGGGTGGCGATACCGAATAGTGAAATAAAACCGATAATAGCCGGAATACTCACCTCTCCCGTTGTCATCAACAAAGCAAACACACCACCGATCAATGCAAGCGGCAGGTTGATAAGTATGATTGCACTCTCTTTTACACTACGGAATTCATGATAAAGCAGTAAGAAGATCACCGCAATACTCATTAATGATGTGAGTAACAAGGTGCGGCTTGCTGCCTGTTCACTCTCAAATTGGCCACCGTATTCCAGATGATACCCTTCGGGCAATTTAATATCCTTGTCCACACGGGCCTGAATATCATTCACCACACTGCGCAGGTCGCGGTCGGCAACATTGGCAGAGATTACGATTTTTCGCTTCACGTTCTCGCGGCTGATCGTATTCGGTCCCATGGCAGAACGCACTTCTGCGATGTAGTTCAAAGGTATTTTCTTTCCGTCACTGGTATCTATCATCAAGTTGCGTATCTTCTCCATTTCGTCGCGAAGATCATCACGTACACGTACGGTAAGGTCGAAGCTTTTACCTTTCTCGTATACCTGTGATACGGTTTCACCAGCAAGACATACATTCACGAACTCAGAGAATTCCGGTAATGAGATACCGAACTTAGCCAACATTTCCCGCTTGGGCGAAATGATAAGCTGAGGACGTTCTATTTGTTGTTCCACATTCAGGTCGGCAATACCCGGAATATCCTGGATGGCACCTTTGATTTCATTACCCAAGGTAAACATACGGTTCAGGTCGTCACCAAACAGTTTAATTGCGATGTTGGCTTTCGTACCACTGAGCATAGCATCGATACGGTGGCTGATCGGTTGTCCGATCTCGATGTTTGCTCCGGTGATAGTACCCAGCTTCTCGCGTACTTCGGCAACCAACTCACTACGTGAACGTTCTTTCAATTCGAACGGAGCTTCTATTTCCGAAACATTCACACCAAGTGCATGCTCGTCCAGTTCGGCACGTCCGGTCTTGCGGGCAACGGTTTGTATTTCGGGAATGCTGAGTAGCAATTCCTCTGCACGGTGTCCCATCTTGTCACTTTCTTCTAATGAGATGCCTGGTAAAGAAGATATGTTAATCGTAAACGAACCTTCGTTGAAAGGTGGCAGGAACGAACGTCCCAATGTGAAGAAACATACCAGAGCAACTACGAACAAACCGATTGTACTGCCCAGTACGATCTTCTTATGTCCCAGTACAAATGCCAATGCAGCACCATACCACTGTTTCATCTTGCGTGCTACGAACGAGTCGCTGCTCTCTTTCCGTTCCTTCTTCTTGTCTCTTCCTAAAAGATAGGAGCAAAGTACTGGTGTAACTGTCAATGCCACTACCGTAGAAGCTGCCAGTGCTACAATGAATGCAATACCCAGTGGAACCAGCATGCGGCCTTCCATACCGGTGAGGAAGAACAGTGGTACGAAACTGACTACGATAATCAGCGTAGAATTCAGAATAGGCATACGTACTTCTTTCGATGCGTTGAATACTACTTCCAGTATGGAAAGGCGTTCTTCCACAGGCTTCAACTTATTCTCGTGGAGTCGTTTATATACGTTCTCCACGTCCACAATGGCATCATCCACCAGCGAACCGATAGCGATGGCAAGTCCACCGAGACTCATTGTATTAATTGTGAAGCCCATATAATGCAGCGTTACCAGTGAAGTAATCAATGAAAGCGGTAGTGTAACCAATGAGATCACCGTTGTACGTACATTCGCAAGGAATAGGAATAGGACAATCACAACGAAGATACCTCCTTCAAACAAGGACTTCTGTACGTTTCCAATAGAGCTTTCGATAAAGCGGCTCTGGCGGAAGATGTCTGTGCTGACTTTTACATCCGGTGGCAGGTTCTTCTGCAAGTCTTTTAAAGATGCTTCTAATTTATCCGTTAATTCCAGTGTGCTGGTGGCTGGTTGCTTGGTTACTGTTAACAGTACGGCGGATTTACCCCGTTCGGATGCTGTACCCAGTTTGGGTAACTTTGCTCCGATATGTACATCTGCAATGTCTTCCAGTAAGATAGGAGCATTTCCCGAAGCGGTTCCACCACGTACTACGGCACGTGCCAGTTGATCTACACGGTCGGTAGAAAGTACTCCACGCACAATGTATTCATTACCATATTCATATAACACGCCACCGTTTGCGTTCAGATTCATTTCGCGGGTTACAGTCATGATTTCATTCAGCGTAACGCCGTAATGCCGCATCCGTTCCGGGTCTAATTGTATCTGATATTCCTTTATATCACCGCCAAGTACTGCTACCTGTGCCACACCGCCCGTAGAGAGCAAACGCGGCCGGATGGTCCAGTCGGCTATTGTACGCAGGTCGAGCATGGAGGTAGAGTCGGCCGTCAATCCGATAATCAGCATTTCACCCAGAATGGATGATTGTGGGCCCAGCGTCGGTTTACCTACACCGGTAGGCAGGCTTTCACTTACGACGGCCAACTTTTCGCTGACAATCTGCCGGGCCAGATAAATATCCGTATCCCAATCGAATTCTACCCATACTACAGAGAAACCGTTGGTAGATGAAGAACGTACGCGGCGCACACCTGTTGCACCGTTCACTGCTGTTTCTACAGGAAATGTAACGAGTTGTTCCACTTCTTCTGCTGCCATGCCGTTTGCTTCGGTCATGATAACAACCGTAGGTGCATTGAGGTCAGGGAATACGTCCACTTCCGTGTTCATGGCGGTGTAGGTTCCGCCTATCAGTAACAACACCGAGGCTACAAGTACCAGGATGCGGTTATGAAGTGAGAAATGTATGATCTTATTTAACACGATGATATATTTACTATTTTACTATTTATTATTTACTATTTGATACACCTTGTCTTTTACCATTTGACATTTACTATTCTTATCATCAGCTTCACGCATTGCGCAGCCAAATAGTAAATAGTAACTTGTCAAATAGTAAATAAGTTTAGTGTTCGTGACTGTGTGCCGGTATCGCATTCGTAGCGCTTGCCAGTTTCACTTGATAAGCACCTTCGGTTACCACGCGGTCTCCGGCTTTTACACCTGAGAGAATCTGTACGCTTTCACCGTTATCGGCTCCGAGAGTCACGAGTTGTTTCTTATATCCTTCTTCATCCAGTTGCAGGTAGACAAAGAAACTGCCTTGTTCTTCAGTCAATGCTGAATGGGGCAGGGATATTACGTTTTCTATAGGGGAAGACAATAAGAAGATTTCTACAAACGAACCGGGGATAATATCACCTTTGTTGTCGAACTCAAAGGTTACAGGTACGTAATATCCACCATCACCACCGGAAGCTTTGCCATAAGAGAGAAGACGCCCGTCTAAGTCTTTCAATGTATATACCTTATTATTATAAGGAGTGCAGAAGTTAGCAGAACCAATAGTACGCAGATATTGGTAATATTTCTCAGATACATCAGCACGCAGGAACAATTTGCGGTTTTGCGTAATGCTGACTAACGGTTGCCCTACGGCTACATAATCACCTTCTTTCACTAACAGGCTTTTTACATATCCGCTGATAGGAGAAATTACCGCTTGTCCGCTTGCTGAACTATTTTTAGCTACGGCTTCATAGCTGATACGTGCATTTTCGTATGCTTGTTCCGCTTGAGCGAAATCTTTTTCAGAAACAATTTTATTTCCTACGAGGGCTTTCATGCGCTCATATTCTTTCTTGGAAACTTCATAAGCGATACGTGCCCGTTCTACGGGGTCACCATCCGCCATGTTCTTGGAAGATAATGTCACCAGTGGTGTACCTTTACTGACACTCATACCTTCGATTACCTTTCCACGGAAAGATACTACACCAGCTACGGTTGCTACAGCCACGCTCTCATCTCCTTGTGCTGCCATTACCTGACCGCTGGTTTTTATAACCTGATGGAAAATCCCCGGTTCTACAACATTGGATTTTACTCCGGCAGCCTGTGCTTTGGCAGTAGGCAGAATGATTTCGTCACTATGTCCGGCCGCTGTTTGTTCATCGTGGCTATGTCCATCGTGGTTATGTCCATCGTGGTTATGTTCGTCACCTTCGTGATTGTGGTCTTCGCCTTCATGATCATGATCACAACCTTCGTGCTCATGTTTTTCTGTTTCATGATTATGACCTTCGTGTCCGTCGCCGGATTTACTATTGCAAGAGCCTAACAGGAATAATCCCATGACTCCCATAAAAAGAATTTTTTTCATGATGATATTTTAATGTTCTTACTTTTATCTGTGTGCAAAATTAGAGATAAAAGCCTGCAATAAAGTTGCAGACTTTACGATAAAGTAAGAACACACGGAGGTGCGCGAAGTCCTGTGGCACGTGTGAGATACGTGCCATGAAGTGACTCCTGGTATATGCAGTCCTGTCTTTGCCCGCTTTCTTCGGGGAGGACCAATAGTCTGAGAAGGGGTTCGGAGAATAATGTGATAACCAGTGGAAAATCCGGATGTGTCCATCCGTTGTCCGAGCTGGGAGTTTGCTGGAAAAAGTGAGTAGTAACACATCCCGTATCGCAACAGCAATGTTCGCTATCCGGGGTGTGTTGTTGTCCGCAACAATTGGGAGTTATGTCATTCTTCATACATATCAACCCATTATTGTGATGGTGGTGAGGAATAACCGGTACCACCAGCATGACCATGCTGATGAATATAAAAAAGAATGTTATGTACCGTTTTCTCTGCATCCTTATTTTTTTATTGCGGACAAAGATAGAAGTTAACGGCTTAATTACCAAATGTTAGTTATTAAAAAGCCTTGAATAATTCATTTAAACCTTCACTCATACTGGGATGGGTGAATATGAAGTTACGTAAAGCCGAAGATTTCTGTCCGGTTTTCATGACAAATGCTACTAGATTGATAAGTTCCGGTGCATCCACGCAGAAGAGTGAGCAGCCCAGTATTTTCTCTGTATCCGTATTTACAATAGCTTTTAGCATCCCATCCATATTCTGCAAAGTACGTGCACGAGGGATGGCGGAGGCGGGCAGACGTGAAATCTTGATGGGATATCCACGTTTCATAGCTTCTTCTTCCGTCAGACCGATATGTGCCATAGGTGGATCTGTGAAGATGGCGTAAGGTACGGGATTGCGGTCATCAACAGAACGTTCCTTATTACCGAAAAGATGATTTAAGATGATACGGGAATCGTCAATTGAAAGGTAATCATACATTTCCCCACCTTTGACGTCTCCCAAGGCCCAGACGTGTGGTGCAGTAGTACGTAATTGCTCATTGACAATGATCCCTCCTTGTGCATTAACCTGTATTTTTGCTTTTTCCAGATTCAGATCATCTATCATAGGTTTACGTCCTGTTGCAATGAGTAGGGCATCGCCTTCAAGAAAGTAAGGTGTGCCGTCCGAGGCATCCGTATAGGCGGCGGTAATGCCGTCCGCTGTATCATGTAAGGATTGTACGCGTGCATTCAGACGTATCTCTATATTTTTTCTTTTCAGACTTTCCTGCATATATTCGGCAATCTCCCGATCAGCTTTCGGCAATAAGCGTTTACCGGCTTCCAAAATAGTGACCTTGCTGCCGAATCCGGCATACATGGTGGCAAATTCCAGTCCGATGGCTCCGCTTCCTATTATCAGCAAGTGTTGGGGAAGGATCTCGCTATGCAGCAATGTCTCACTTGTATATATGTATCGGCTGTTTTTTAATCCATCAATATCGGGTAGGATAGGTGTAGAACCGGTATTGATAAAGATTTCTTTTCCTTCCAGTTCAAAGTAATCTTCACTTTCCGGTGAAGGAACTACCTTTACCGTGTCCGGACAGAGAAAAGATGCAGTTCCGTCATACAATGTTATATTAGGGTTATTCGTCAGATTTTCGACGTTCTTTTCTCGAAGAAAGGTGACCAACTTATCCTTGCGCCTTAGGGCGAGGGAATATAACTTGGATTGTTTCTTATAATCGTCTTGATAGATACGTTCGGCGAATTCCGATTCGTTTATCATGGTTTTAGTAGGAATACATCCTACATTTATACAGGTTCCACCGTACATGTCTGGGGAACGTTCGATGACCGCCACTTTCCAGTTGCGGTTGGCTAATTCGACCGCCAGTAGCTTGCCACCTTTGCCGAAGCCTATTATTATAGCGTCATATCGTTTCATTGTTCTCGTAATTAGAGTTTTATAAAAATGAAACAATATGACGCAAGAAAAGTTGCGGAAGCCCTGTTAAGGAACGTTTACCTTTCCAGTTCGCGGAGTGACTCCATCTTCTTCTTTTCCAGGAATTCGTAGATGCCGCTTAAGTGTTCCTTTACTTGTTTATTACCGAATTCGTAGACCTTGGTAACCAGTCCGTCCAGGAAGTCACGGTCATGGCTTACTACAATCAGTGTACCATCGAAATCCAACAGCGCTTGCTTCAGAATGTCCTTGGTCTTCAGGTCGAGGTGGTTCGTCGGTTCATCCAGAATCAGTAGGTTTACCGGTTCCAACAACAGTTTAATCATGGCGAGTCGTGTGCGCTCTCCACCGGAAAGCACTTTCACTTTCTTCATGGATTGCTCTGGTCCACCGAACATGAAAGCACCCAGCAGGTCACGTATCTTATTACGTATTTCTCCCTTTGCCACATCATCAATCGTTTGGAATACCGTTAGGTTTTCGTCCAGCAGGGAAGCTTGGTTTTGTGCGAAATAACCGATCTGCACATTATGTCCGAGTGTCAGCGTGCCATCGTGTTCAATCTCTTTCATGATACATTTTACCAAGGTGGATTTACCTTCGCCGTTTTTGCCGACAAATGCTAATTTGTCTCCCCGTTCCACGGTCAGTGTAGCGTTTTTGAATACTACATGATCGCCATAGGTTTTACCTACGTTTTCCATGATTACAGGATAATTGCCGGAACGTGGGGATGGCGGAAATTTCAACCGTAGTGCCGAAGTATCTTCCTCATCCACTTCCAAAATTTCCAACTTTTCCAACATTTTTACGCGGCTTTGTACTTGCAGGGTTTTGGAGTAAGTACCTTTGAAGCGTTCAATGAATTCTTTGGTTTCGGCAATGAACTTCTGTTGTTCGTCGTAAGCCTTTTGTTGTTGTTCACGACGTTCTTTGCGGAGTTCCAGATATTTGGAATAATTTACTTTATAATCATAGATACGTCCCATCGTCACTTCAATGGTACGGGTAGTGATATTATCTACAAACTTGCGGTCGTGGCTGATGACAATAACAGCTTTACCATTATTGATAAGGAAATCTTCCAACCACTGAATACTTTCGATGTCGAGGTGGTTGGTAGGCTCATCCAGTAACAGTACATCCGGCTTTTGCAACAGTAGTTT
>OMCA01000676.1_pt1 | contig 18874 bp, 10 predicted proteins | sample 1673621 | NCBI WGS metagenome assembly OMCA01 (sample SAMEA103958117, study PRJEB25191) | human gut metagenome | biome: human-associated habitat [ENVO:00009003]; feature: intestine environment [ENVO:2100002]; material: feces | place: Germany | collected 2013/2015
ATTCCAACGATTCCAGCAGTATTTGCAGGGCGCGGGCCACGTCCGGCCCGCCGACTTGCGCAAGATAGTCCAACATCGCCGGTGTTGCGGAAGGATTGGCGACCAGCCATTTGCGCAGTTGCGGCGCGTATTCCGCGATATGCCATAGCACGTCCTGCGGTGTGTCCGGACTGCACGCCACCAGCGGCGTCAATGGAATTGGGGGAGACGGCGGATCCACCAGCGGTTTCGGCCGCGGTTTGGGCTGGTATGGCGGCGGTTCGCGGCGCGTCCGCTGTGCACGGTGTGCGAGATTCCGCGCATCCCGATGCGTCTCGCGATGCGTCCGTGGCCTGCGTTTTTCTTGGATTCCGAGCAGTCTGCGGAATCCGTTTGCTCTGTCGGCACCTATCCTGTCGGCGTGCGTCGCGCGCCGCGCCTTATGCCTGCTATGCGCTGCGCTCATATTCGTCGCTTCTTCCGTCGATCGCAAGAATGTAGTTGCGCGCCTGTGGCGCGTTGCGAATATGCTTCGTCTCCTGCATGATTTGCATGCAATCGTTGGAGCGGAAATGAAATTCCTGCATGAGCATGCAGATGATTTCGGAAACCAACGATTCGCTTTCGGGGGTGCAGTTCAATGCGAGATCGCATGCGGTGCGAACAGGCGTGGTCACGATGATCGGACCGACTTTGATGGTGTGTTCGTTTGGTGCGAGACGGTTGAAAACGTTGATTTTACGGCCGTAACGTAGCGCTCGATAGTGGGCTTTCGCGATAATGTCGATGGATTCGGGGAAGGTGCCGCCTAGCCAAACCCATGCGGCGGTGCGTGAACATGCCACGGACCGGCTCGGCAGCAATGTCGCGATGATGCAGGACCGCCCGTACAACGTGTCCGAATCGTGGCATGAATAGGCGTTCGCGCTGTCGAGCTTGCACAGCGCGCCGGATGAGGCCAGCAGGTTCAGGCACATCGGGCCCGGAAGGTCATCGTTGCCCAGAAGGGGTGGTGGAGTGTCCATGACGGTACCGTAGCGGATTCGAATTCCGTTGCGCCACCAGCCCCCGAAAATCTGTGGATATGTGGAAAATGATTGTTACGTAATGCAACAATGTGGATAGATCGGCAGATATGCAAATTATGATGCAAACTATTTCAAACGATTGAAATCGATGATCGCACGTCCATCCTCCAATAAAAATCCAACTACCGAAATACATGGAAAATGCGGGATATGGCGCTTTGTATAATCGGGCACCATGAGTCATATTTTGGTGAATGTTGCTTGGCCGTATGCTAACGGCCCCCGTCATATCGGTCACGTCGCCGGATTCGGCGTGCCCTCCGACGTATACGCGCGCTACGAGCGCATGAAGGGCAATGACGTGCTGATGGTGTCTGGCACCGACGAGCACGGCACCCCGATCCTGGTGGAAGCCGACAAGGAAGGCGTCAGCGCACAGGAGCTCGCCAACCGTTACAACCGTGTGATCGCCAAGGATCTGTGCGATCTCGGCCTGAGCTACGACCTGTTCACCCGCACCACCACCGGCAATCACGAGCAGGTGGTGCAGGAACTGTTCAAGCAGTGCCTCGCCAACGGCTACATTTATAAGGGCACCCAGAAGGTCGCCATCTCGCCGTCCACCGGCCGCACCCTGCCTGACCGTTACATCGAAGGCACCTGCCCGATCTGCGGTGCCGACGGTGCCCGCGGCGACCAGTGCGACGCCTGCGGCAACGAACTCGACCCGGACGAGCTCATCAATCCCGTTTCCAAAATCAACGGCGAAACCCCGCGCTTTGAGGAAACCGAACACTTCTTCCTCGACCTGCCGGCGCTCGCCGAAGCCAATCTCGCATGGCTGAAGACCCGCGAAGGCTGGCGTACCAACGTCATCAACTTCTCCATCGGCCTGTTCAAGGAAGTCAAGCCGCGTGCCATCACGCGTGACATCGACTGGGGCATTCCCGTTCCGGTTGCCGGCTGGATCGACAATCCGAACAAGAAGCTGTACGTGTGGTTCGACGCGGTGATCGGCTACTTGTCGGCATCCATCGAATGGGCTCGCCGCAAGGGCGATCCGGAAGCATGGCGCGCATGGTGGAATGATCCGGAAACCCCGGGCTACTACTTCATGGGCAAAGACAACATCACGTTCCACTCCCAGATCTGGCCGTCCGAAATGCTCGGCTACAACGGTCAGGGCTCCAAGGGCGGCGAAACCGGCAAGCTCGGTCCGCTGAACATGCCGGAGCAGGTCGTGGCTTCCGAATTCATGACCATGGAAGGCAAGAAGTTCTCGTCTTCGCGTGGCATCGTCATTTATGTGAAGGACATTCTCGCCCGCTACCCTGTGGATGCCGTGCGCTACTACATTTCCGTGGCCGGTCCGGAAAGCTCCGATTCCGACTTCACATGGGCTGAGTTCGTGCGCCACAACAACGAGGAGCTTGCCGCTTCCTGGGGCAACCTCGTCAACCGTGTGGCCAATCTGATGAACAAGAACTTCGGTGAGATTCCGGCGCTCGATGAGAGCGAAATGACCGATGAGGATCGCGCTCTGCTGAGCGAAACCAAGGCCGCGTTCGACACGGTCGGTTCGCTGATCGAGAACCATCGCCAGAAGAACGCGCTGAGTGAAGCCATGCGCGTGGTCGGCGACATCAACAAGTACATTTCCGCCACCGAACCGTGGAAGATCAAGGACAATCCGGCTCGCCTCGGCACCGTGCTGCACGTTGCCGCCCAGGCCGTGTCCGACGCGAACCACCTGCTGGCCCCGTTCCTGCCGCATTCCGCGCAGAAGGTGTGGGAGGCTCTCGGCGGCACAGGCACGTTCTCGCCGTTGCCGCGCTTGGAAGAGGTCGAGGATCTCGACAAGCCGGGCTTCATGTATCCGATCATCACCGGCGACTACAAGCTGGGCGAAACCGTGCATCCGTGGGCTTCCGAGCCGATCGTGGCCGGCACTGCAGTGCCGAAGCCGCATCCGATTTTCGCGAAGATTCCGCCGGAGGCCGTCGAAGAGGAGCTCGCTCGCTTCGATTCGGAGCTGAAGGCTCGTCGTGAGGCCGAGGCGGCCCGTCTTGCCGCCGAAAAGGCCAAGCTGGAAGGCTGATTCGCTGATTCACCTGGGGATTCGGCTTGATTTGGCCTGATTTGCCGCTAAGGTGAGTTGTTCTGATTGCCGGTGCAAGGAATTACGAAGTTCTTGCACCGGCTTTTTATATCTGATTTTGCAAATCCGACTTGTAAATCTAATGTGCAATATTCGACTTTCTATATACGATTTTACAAATCTATAGTGCAATCCGGATTGAATCGATTTCAAAATCCGTAACAATCGCTATTTCTCTTTGCCATTCCTCTCGTTACAATGGGGAAGTTGAGGGAAATGCGATGCTGCAGGGAGGCTCTTATGTTGGACGTCAAGCGAGTGCTGAAAGCCGCGCCTACGAAAATGCGTTCCCAAGAGCCGCTGCAGCAGTTGTGGACGCCTTGGGGCGAACAGATCGCCGGCGAATGGCTGTCTTCCAACGACGCCCACAAGGCGTTCTGCCCTGCAAAAGACGGCGAACGCAAACTGGAAAACGGCCGCACGCCAATCCTGAACGAGCATCCGCGCCCAACCATGGTGCGCGGCAATCACACCATGCTCAACGGATTCTGGGATTACGCGATCGTATCCATTCCCGAAAGCGGCAACGGCTCGAAATGGCGCAAATCCGCGGCTGTGCTCACCCGTGACGAAGCGGTGCAGGCAGTGAAGGAAGCGGCCATCCCCGAAACGTTCGACGGCAAGATTTTGGTGCCGTTCTCCCCGGAATCCGCGCTTTCCGGCGTGCATCAGACGATTTACCCAGACAATATGATCTGGTATCGCACGGTGGTGCATCCCGTGACGCTTGGGGGAGGGGAAGCGGTTCGGCAGATCGGCGATGCGAACCGCTTGATGCTGCATTTCGAAGCGGTCGATTACGTGTGCGCCTGCTTTATCAACGGGCAGTTTGCAGGGATGCATGTCGGGGGATATTTGCCGTTTGACGTCGATATTTCGGCATTCGTCGATCCCGATGATGCTTTCGAGATTGCGTTGTGCGTGTACGATCCGAACGATTCGGGTACGCAAATGCGCGGCAAGCAGAAAATCGAGCGCGAGGGGATTTGGTACACCGCGCAAAGCGGCATTTGGCAGAGCGTGTGGATGGAGATCGTGCCGGAAGCGTACGTGCAGACGCTTACGCTGAAGGGCGCCGCCGACGGCAGATTGTTTATTCGCGCGGAAATCGGCGGAGACAAGCCGAATGCCAAACTGCATATCGTCGTAGCCGATCCCGCGGACGGCACGATCGTCGCGGACGAATTGCTGCCGGCTGGCATGCGCAAGGTGCGCACGGAAATCGCAACGCGGGCCGAACACTTGTGGTCGCCGAACGATCCGTATTTGTATGACGTGACGGCGACGCTGGAATTTGGTGCGGCGAAATCGCAGGGAAAGCAGGAAAAGCTGCAGCAAGAATCGCAGGAAATTCAAGAGAAACCCGCGAAATCGCAGGAAAAGCAAGATATTGTGCGCTCGTATTGCGCGTTCCGCACGGTTGAGATTAAGCCTGATTTGAAGGGTATCGCGCGCTTCCATCTCAATGGCAAGCCGGTGTTCCTCAAGGGTGTGCTCGACCAGGGCTATTGGCCGGACGGCCTGCTGACCGCGCCGAGTGATGAAGCGCTGGTGCATGACATAATCGCCATGAAGGAATCCGGCTTTACTATGCTGCGCAAGCATATCAAAATCGAGTCGGCGCGCTGGTACTACCATTGTGACCGCCTCGGCATGCTGGTATGGCAGGACGCGGTGTCGGGTGGCGGCGAATACAACGCGTGGGTCACCAACCGCAAGCCGACGCTCATGCGTGCCACATGGAACAAGTACCGCGACGACACGGCGAAGCATTTCGCGGCGCTCGGTGCCGACGATTCGACGTACCGCCGCGACTGGTCGCGCACCTGCGATGCCATGGTGCACATGCTTGCCGGCCACCCGTCGATCGTCACGTGGGTGCTGTTCAACGAAGGGTGGGGGCAGTTCGACGCGTGCGATGCGGCGGAACGCATTCATGCGCTTGACCCGACGCGCCCGATCGACGCCACGAGTGGCTGGTACGACCAGCGTTGCGGCGATTTTCACAGCGTGCACAACTACTTCCGTCCGCTGGAAATCTACCCGGATAAGGGGCCATTGCGTGGGTATGTGGCCGAATATGAAAAGCGGCATAAGCGGCGTCGTCGTGCCGCGCATTACGCGGTGTTGCCGGTTGCGCAGCATGGCGTTCGTGCGTTCGTGATTTCGGAATTCGGAGGATTGGCGCAGTTGGTTGCCGATCATGCTGCGGTTTCGCGCGCGTACGGCTACGGTGAATACGATTCGATTGAGGATTGGCGCACTGCCGTCCGTTCCGTGCTTGATTCGGCGGAATCGTTGGAATCACGCGGATTGGCGGGCTACGTGTATACGCAGGTTTCCGACGTCGAAGAAGAGCTCAACGGCCTCATGACCTACGATCGCCGCCTCAACAAATTCGCGCAATGATTCGCCGAGATTGAGTGCGGTCATGGCTGTCATGGAAGCGTTCTGCTTCTTGCGTTTCGGTGGCGCGTTCGGTACGTTGGGAACGGCGGCTATTATGGCGCCATCACAGCGAGCCACGGCGGAACGGAGCGAGGAGATGTGCGTTGCGTTTGCATTGGCCGCATTAACCGAGGGGGTCTTGTGACCATGAATCATGTTCCGGAAGCGCCGCAGTCCGCAAGCGGCGATTATGCGTGGTTGGGAGCCGAGCCGGGTTCCGTAGCCGATCAGCTGTATATGTCGGCGGCCGACGAATGGAATCAGGCAATCAATTCGCGTTTTGTGAATGAATTGCTGGATGATACACTTCCAGAATCGATTTTGAAGTCTTATTTAATTCAGGATTTCAAGTTCTTTAATCAGGGCATCATGGCACATGCGATTGAACTTGCGCCGCGTCAGGAAACCAAAGATATGCTGGCGAAACAATCGCAATGGTTTGCTGACAATGAAGCAACATATTTTACCGGATTCCTTAAGGAATACGGAATTACTGACGAAGAATACAATAATTCCGAGCAGACTCCGGCAAATCGTGAATATTGCGAATATCTGACCAAGCTGGTTCAGGGAACTTGGGAAGAACTCATTACTGCGCTGTGCTGCATGGAATGGATTTATCTTGCCTGGGCCAAGCGCACCATCGACGCTGGCGTCGTTCAGCAGATTCCGGCGCACAAGGGTTGGGTTGATTTGCATGAGGGCGATTATTTCCGCGCCTGGACGGGCCGCCTGATCGCGCTCGTCAACGAGTATGCGTCGGTGGATGGCTCGGAGGCCGACGTGTTCCGCACCATCGTGCATCTCGAGCGTCGCTTCTTTGAGGATTCCTATCCGCAGCGGTGAGCGGTGAGCATGATATGAGGCAATGAGCGCCAATGCAAATTGGCGGTAACGCGGTAACGCAATAACGCAAGCAGGGGGTCCGCAGAATACGCGGACCCCCCGTAATTGTTGGGGCAACCGGCATGCCCCAACGTGTCAGATCAGCTCGATATCCACATCCAAGTGGAGCGGCTTATCGGCTGGAATGTGGTACTGCGGGTGCACCGGGCTCATCCAGGAATCGTCGCCGCCGACGCCCATTTGCGCGGCGAGTACGCGCAGGAACATGTGCTTCGGAGCGGGCAGTTCGTCCTGATGCTGGGCTTCTTCCAACATGAATGCGCTGTACGGCTGCAGGCTGAGCGCGAACGCTGATTCGCCGTGACGGCTCACACGCATGCCATGACCGGCATCATCCGTGATCTCAGCCCAACGCACATCCTCATGGTTGCCGGTTTCCTGCGGCATGAGGTACGGCGCATGATCGTCGTAAGCGTTGGTGTTCCAAATGCCCAGCTTGGCATGCTTGCGGTCGGCGTAGGTTTCGTCGGGTCCGGGGCCGTAGAAGCGCAGGTTGGAGTATTCGACCGGCAGCGTCCATTCCAAACCGAAAGCCGGAATGGTCGGGGCTTCCTGAGTTTCACCCGGATAGTCGACGCTCAAGTGCAGCTTGCCGGTGGTGTCTGCCACATACGTGATGGTGACGTGCGTGCGCTGCGGAGTGGCGAGCTCGTACTCGTATACGGCTTTCAGCGTATCGTCATTGACCTGTTCGATGGTGTTGTTGACGCACTTGGCGTAACGGCCTGCGCCGACCCACTGCGCGCGGTCGTAACCGTGGCCTGCACCGCGATCGTTGTCGGTCAGCGCGCGGAACGTGGTGAGCGTGGGCTTGCGCAGCACGAATTCACGGCCGTCAAGCGTGTACGAAACAATGCCGCCCTGCGTACGCGACAGCAGAATCTCACGACCGGATCCCTGCACGCCAGCATTCCAACGGCCAACGGTCACGATGCCGTCAACAGGCTTCGTCTCGCTGGCAGCAACCGGCTTGGAGCCTGCAACCACGGTCTGGCCGAACGACAGCTCGTAGCCCTTCGACGCCCACTCTTCCGCGGCGGCAAGGCGTTGGCTCACTTCGAGCGTGAGCTCGTTGGCTTGGCCTCGGTAGGCCTCCAACGGCCATTCAATATCGAAGTGCTTGGTTTCGCCAGCCGGCACATCAAAACGCTGTTCGGCCTGCCATACCGGCTCGCCATCCGCAAGCACGCGCGTAACGAACACATAGTCGGCGGTGGAAACGAACAGATTGTCATTCGCGATCTCAACGCCGGTTTCACCCGGCACAATGCGCACGTTGGCATACAGCTGCTTGACGTCTTGCGCCTTTGGCGACGGCGTGCGATCGGCGAACAGCAGGCCGTCACCAGAGAACTCGTAGTCGCTCGGGCGGTCGCCGAAATCGCCGCCGTAGCAGAGACGTTCATCGCCATCGGGCAAGCGCACAAGAATCGCCTGATCAATGAAATCCCAAATAAATCCGCCCTGATATTGCGGATAGCGTTCCAAAGCCGTGTATTCGTCCATGTTGCCGACGGAATTGCCCATGGCGTGCATGTATTCGCAGGAAATATACGGCTTCTTCGGATCGGACTTGAGATATTCCTCGATTTCGTCGGCGTGCGCGTACATGCGGCTTTCGATGTCGGTCACATCGTCAAACGCGCGATCATGCACGGAACCCTCGTAATGCACCGGACGGTTCGGGTCGATCGCATGCGCGTGGGCGTGCATCGCGCGGAACACTTCGCCGGCGAACGACTCGTTGCCGAGCGACCAGATGAGCACGCTCGGATGGTTGTAATCGCGGCGCATCATGCTGTTGATACGGTCCACGCACGCGCCCTCCCATTCGGGCTTGCTGCCCGGAACGGCGGAATCCTCGGTGACCACGTCTCCCGGCAGGCACCAGCTGCCGTGCGTTTCAAGATTGGTTTCGTCGATCAGGTAGATGCCGTATTCGTCGCACAGGTCGTACCAGTATTCCTGGTTGGGGTAGTGCGAGGTGCGGATGGCGTTGATGTTGTGCCTCTTGCAGAACATGATGTCGTCGATCATGTCTTGCCTGGTGATGGCGCGGCCGCGCTTCGCGTCGAATTCGTGGCGGTCGGCGCCCTTGAAGACCACGCGCTTGCCGTTGAGCTTCATGATGCCGTCTTCGATGCGGAAGCGACGGAAGCCGACGCGCTGCGTTGCGGTTTCAACGATCGCGCCATCATGGCCGATCACCACAACTTGCAGTTCGTACAGTGCCGGGCTCTCGGCGCTCCACGGCTTGACGTCCAACGAGCCGGAAACGATGCCGGTTTCGTCGGATGCGGCCAATGCGGTTTCCCACACCACATTGCCACTCAAATCCTTCAGCGTCGCCGACACGGTGGCGGCATTCTTCGCATTGCGCACCGCGAGTAGCGCGTCGAGCGAACCGGTGGCGGTTTCCGGATTCCAATCCGCTTCGACCTTCATATCTTCAATGTGCACATGCGGCTGTGCGGCGAGTTCCACGGAACGGAACAGGCCGTGCAAACGCCAGTAATCCTGATCTTCCAGCCAGGATGCGCTTGCGTATTCGTAGCAGGCGACGGCCACGACGTTTTCGCCGTCGTGCAGCGCTTCGGTGATGTCGAATTCGTTCGGGGTGTAGCCGTCTTCGCCGTAGCCGACGAACACGCCGTTGACCCACACGTAGATCGCGGTGGCCATGCCGTGGAACGTGATGCTGACGGTGCCGCCATTTTGACGGGCCGTATCAAGACGCTCGGCGACGGTGAACGTGCGGCGATACAGTGCCACATGGTTGGTTTCGGGAACGTTCGGCTCCTGCGGATTCTCATGGCCGTCCCACGGGTACTGAATATTCACGTACTTGTGGTTCATGTATCCCGCGTTCTGCAGGTGGGAGGGCACGTCGATGCGGCCGAAAGCGGAATCGTCGAAATCCTCGGCTGCGAACGGCTCTTCCTCAAGATCGATGTCGGAGGCCTGCACCATTTCCACGCGCCATTCGCCGTCGAGGCTTTGCTTCAAATCGCTCGGCTCGCCGATCGCGGGAATGTGAGAAAAGGTTACGTGATTGGAATGTGCCGGCGTGCGATTCACTGCGAACACCGTGGGGTCGGTGAGCCACGCGGCGGATGCGGTGGTGATCTTATCTGCCATGATTTCCTCGTTTCCGAAACATAACTTCGTTGTTGATGTAGGTTTAGTTGGTGTGTACTTTTGTGTACTCAGAGTAATAAACTCTTTTGCTAGCATGGTAAACGTTGTTTACTTAAATTGCAAATCTGCGTGTTGCTTTATTTGCAACTGAATTTACTTATATGGCGATAGGTGACGGCAAATGGCGGTAGTAATCATGATTGCAGATGTCAGTATTTGATAATCGTAAGAACTGCGATTGCGACACGCCGTTTGGGGGCTTTGTTTACTAAGGAATTTTACTTTTGATAGTAAACAACGTATACTCAATTTTCGAGGTCAACGGGTGATCTCATCAAAATCTTCTAAGGAGAAGAGATAATGAGCAATACGACCACTACTGCGAACGGCACGGCTCGTTGCGGAAAGCTCGGCCAGCGCGTAGCGTACGCGTGCGGCAACCTTGGCCAGTCCGCGTTCTATAACGCACTGAGCACCTACTTCGTCGTCTATGTGACGAGCTCCTTGTTCGCTGGTGTCGATAAAGGCGTCGCCACCAAGCTGATCGGCATCATCACCGGCCTGGTCGTGGTGATCCGTATCGCGGAGATCTTCATCGACCCGCTGCTGGGCAACATCATCGACAACACCACCACCAAGTGGGGCCGTTTCCGCCCATGGCAGTTCCTCGCCGGCGCGATTTCGTCCGTGCTGATCGTGCTAGTGTACACCGGCCTGTTCGGCTTGGTGAACGTGAACACCACGTGGTTCATCGTACTGTTCGTCATCACCTTCGTCGTGCTCGACGTGTTCTACTCCCTGCGTGACATCTCCTACTGGGGTATGATCCCTGCATTGAGTTCCGACTCCCACGAGCGCTCCACCTACACCGCACTCGGCTCCTTCACCGGCTCCATCGGCTACAACGGCATCACCGTCGTGGTCATCCCGATCGTCACCTACTTCAGCTGGGTGTTCACCGGCAAGTACGTCGAAAGCCAGTCCGGCTGGACCTGCTTCGGTATTATCGTCGGCCTGCTCGGCCTCTTGACCGCATGGACCGTTGCCTTCGGCACCAAGGAGAACGAGAGCGCCCTGCGCTCCAAGGCCCAGAAGAACGGCAACCCGATCGAAGCCTTCAAGGCCATCTTCCAGAACGACCAGCTGCTGTGGGTTGCCTTGAGCTACCTGCTGTACGCCATCGCCAACGTGGCCACCACCGGCGTGCTGATCTTCCTGTTCAAGTTCATCCTCGACAACCAGGCCGCATACTCCCTCACCGGCGTGATCGCACTGGTCGCAGGCTTGGTTATGGCTCCGCTGTACCCGATCCTGAACAAGCGCATTCCGCGCCGTTACCTGTACATCGGTGGCATGATCTCCATGATCGCCGGCTATGTGATGCTCGGCATCTTCTCCGACAACATCATCATGGTGTTCGTGGCTCTGGTGCTTTTCTACGTGCCGGGTACCCTCATTCAGATGACCGCCATCCTGTCGCTGACCGACTCCATCGAATACGGCCAGCTCAAGAACGGCAAGCGCAACGAGGCCGTCACCCTGTCCGTCCGCCCGATGCTCGACAAGATCGGTGGCGCCATGTCCAACGGCATCGTCGGCATCATCGCCGTGGCCGCTGGCATGACCGGCAATGCGACCGCAGCCGACATGACCGCATCCAACATCCACATCTTCAAGATCTGCGCCTTCTACATTCCGCTCGTGCTCATCATCCTGAGCCTGATCGTGTTTCTGTTCAAGGTGAAGATCACTGAGAAGATGCACGATGAGATCGTCAAGGAGCTCGAAGTGAAGCTCGCCAACGGTGAGATCGAAGCCGACGACGCTCAGACCGTGGAAGCCGTCGAGGCGGTTGCCGTGGCTGAAACCGCTGGAACTGCTGGAACCGCGACTCCGGCGGGCCAACCTGAATCCCGATAACTGAAATTCCCCTTCCTTTCCGACAACCAGGGCCGCCTGAAGCACTCCATCCGCTGCAGGCGGCCTTTCATTCTTTTCGTCTCCATGCCTCTCATCCCGTCCGGGTTTCTCCACTCACTGGAACAATCTGGACGATAAAAGGCCTGTCAGCGGGAGGATTCCTCCGCTCACTGGAGGTTTTTGGACAGTACGGGGGTATTTTGCGGTCCGGATTCTTCCAGCGACTGGAGGAATATGGATGCTTGGAGAGTTGCAGACGGGGCGATTCTTCCGGTGGCTGGAGGTTTTTGGACGTTAGCAGGTCTGTTAGCGGGTAGCTTCCTCCACCGACTGGAGGTTTTGGGTCGCGCTAAGGCGTCCGGAGCTATGCTTCGCCGATGAGGGAGCCGCGTTCGTGGATCGTCGGTACCAGTGTGCGGATCACGATGGTGGCCTGTCCGCGCAGGGTGAGATCCTCGCCTTGCCTGCAACGGTGAATTTGCGGCGCCTCCTGATAATCCGTGGTCACGGTGCGGCTGATTTCGTTTTCCATCGCGTCGATGAATTGAGTATTGACGATTTCCGGCGCACCATATACCGAAATGTCGCGCAGATCCAACAATCCTGCCGGTATGGCCATGACGCGCCCGAGCAACGCGCCCGCTTCGGTGAGAATATGCGTACGCGCGGCGGGATCCTGCGAGATGCGTTGCTGCAACCTGTCACCGGAAACGAATGATTCGAGACATCCCTGTTTGCCGCATTCGCAGATTGGCCCGTTCGGGTCGACCACCACGTGTGCGATTTCTCCGGCAGTGAAGGAACTTCCTTCGATGATGACGTCGTTGAGGCATAATGCCGCGCCGACGCCCCGCCCGATGGAGATGAGCATGGAATTGGGGGAGCAGTCGCCGAAGAATCGTTCCGCCACAAGTGCCGCATTGGTGTCGTTGCCTACGATCACGGGCACTCCGGTGGCGTTTTCCACTTCGGTTTTCAGCGGCAGTTCGCTCCACCCCAAGTGCACGGATTTGCGCACCACGCCGTTGGGTTCCACAATGCCGGTCACCGCGATGCCGATGCCAAGGGTCGGCAGTGGCGTTGAGCTGATGAGCTGCCTGCAGAGGTCGATCACGTCATTGACGCTGCAGCCATGGTCGACGGGAAGCTCGGTGCGGTCCACGATTCTGCCGGAAAGATCCGCCAGCGCTCCTTTGACGAGCATCGGATTCGACAGGTCGACGGAGACGATTCGCCAGAAATCGGTGTCGATGGCGAGCACTTGTGAACGTTTACCGCGCCCTTCGCGATTGTCGGGGCCGAGTTCGCGCAGAATGCGATTGTCGACCATTTCGCCGGTCACTTCGCTGGTGGTGAAGCGCGAAAGTCCGATGAGTTTGCCGATATTGGCTCGCGACATTTGCGTTGCGGGGAAAAGCTGCTCGAATGCGGCGGTGATATTGCTGATTCGAATGTCGGAAGGTGATGCCTTTGCTTGGGTACCGCTCACGATGTCCTCGCTTTCTTGTGTGGAGCCGATACATATTGTAGTTTGTGGCGATACAAGTGCGTTATGTAATTTTTATTGGCAATAAAGATTACTAAACAAGAGTATACGGCATTTTTCCTCGAATTGCGATTGCTTTACGATTGTTACTAAATGGCGGAATTTCAGCTTTTTTGTGGAATAGCAATCGCGTGCCGGATTTAAATGTAAGGAAACTTGACAAAAAAGGATTACGTAGGTATGCTGTGACTATCCGGTGCAAGGAGGTGCCGGAATAATCTCACGAAGGAGAGAGATATGCGATCCCACACTCAGCGTTTGATGGTTTGCGCAGCTTCTTTCGCGGCTCTGTGCATGGGTCTTGCAGGATGCGGTTCCAATACGGCCAGCACCGGCGGGGATTCCGGGGAGGTCGTCAACCTCACGTACATGCACCGTCTTCCGGATTCCGAAGGCATGACCTTGGTCAAAGACATTGTTGCCAAGTGGAACAAGGATCATCCGAACATTCAGGTCAAGGCCACCAAGTTCGATGGTGCCGCACAAGATATGATCAAGAAGCTGGAAACCGACGTCAAGGCCGGCAATGCTCCGGATCTTGCACAGGTCGGCTACGCCGAAGTGCCTGAGGTGTTCACCAAGGGCTTGCTCGAAGACGTGACCGAAGAGGCCGCGAAGTACAAAAGCGACTTCGCCGAAGGCCCATATTCCATGATGCAGGTTGATGGCAAGACCTACGGCCTGCCGCAAGATACCGGCCCGCTTGTGTACTTCTACAACCAGAAGGCTTTCGATGAGCTGGGCATCAAGGTTCCCAAAACCAAGGATGAGCTGATCGAAGCGGCAAAGACCGCGGCCGCGTCCGGCAAGTACATCATGGATTACGAAGCCGATGAGGCCGGCAACATCTTCGCAGGTTTGGCAAATGCTTCCGACCCGTGGTACACCGTCAAGAATGACGCTTGGGTGGTCAACACCAACGGCAGCGGTTCGCAGGCTTTTGCTGAAACCTTCCAGGAACTGATCGACAACAAGGCCACGCTGACCAACCCGCGTTGGGTGCCGTCGTTCGACGCATCCCTGCAGGATGGCACGCTGATCGGCAACATCGGCGCCGCTTGGGAGGCTCCGCTATTCAAGGACTCCGCAGGAGACACCGGCAAGGGTGACTGGCGTGTCACCCAGATCGGTGACTGGTTCGGCAATGGCACCAGCACCGGCCCTGACGGTGGTTCCGGCGTCGCAGTGCTCAAGGGTTGTGAGCACAAGGCCGAAGCCATGGAATTCCTCGACTGGTTCAACACTCAGGTTGAGGATCTGACCTCCCAAGGTCTGATTGTGGCCGCCAGCACCGAAACCGCGAAGACCCCTGAATCCTGGAACGAATTCTACGGCGGCCAAGACGTGATGAAGGAATTCGCTACTGCCAACGACAACATGGTCGCATTCAACTACATGCCGGGCTACTCCGCGGTCTCCGCAGCTATGCAGGAAGCCGCCGACAAGGCAGCCGACGGTTCCGGCAAGGTGGCGGACGTGTTCCCTGTGGCACAGCAGACCTCCATCGACACCCTCAAGAACTACGGCCTGTCCGTAGCGAAGTGATCGACGTATGGAACCAGGGATCACCCGCTCTGATTCCATAACCCCTCCAACGACGGTGTGGAGCCAACGCAACACACGGCTCCACACCGTTCCTTATGAAAATATTCCTTGTGAATATTCCCTATGAATCGATCTAGCTGATTCGACGGAGCGGCTGAAACCGGCACTCCTCTCCCGTGATGACGATTTGGATACGGCGATTCGAACTGTGAAAGATGCCATCAACGATGAATGGCATCCGATGCGAAAGATAGGTACATCATGACTGCAACAACGCAAGCGGCGAAACCAAAGCGCACTGATGCGCAACGCCGCGAGAATCGAACAGGATGGGCGTTCATGGCGCCATTCGGCATACTGTTCGCCATTGTATTCATCATCCCGATTTTCTATGCCATCTATTCCAGCTTCTTCCGTCAGGTCACCGAGGGCGGCGGCGCGTACGGCGGCGGCGAATTGGTGAATAAATTCGTAGGATTCCAGAATTTCGAGTACGTGCTTACGTCCGGCAATTTCTGGTCCGGTGTGGGCAGGGTGCTGATTTACACCCTCATTCAGGTGCCGCTGATGATCATCATCGCGTTGGCTTTGGCGATGGTCATCGATTCGTTCGTGGTCAAGCACATCACGGGTTTCCGTCTCGGCTACTTCCTGCCGTACGCCATTCCAGGTGTGGTCGCATCCATCATTTGGGTGTACCTGTATAACGGTCAGATTTCGCCGATCGTCAAAGGTCTTGCGGCCATCGGAATAAACGTTGATTTCTTCAGCAAGAACGTTGTGCTCGCTTCCATGGCAAACATCACCACATGGACGTTCACCGGCTACAACATGCTGATTTTCTTGGCCGCACTGCAGGCGATTCCGCACGAACTGTACGAAGCCGCACGCATTGATGGCGCAAGTGGATGGCAGATCTCCATGCGCATCAAACTGCCGAACGTGCGTTCCGCGGCGCTGCTGTCCATGTTGCTGTCCATCGTCGGCACAATCCAGCTATTCAACGAACCGCAGATCATGCAGACCGCCGATCCGGGCATCTCCAAAACCTATACGCCAATGATGATGGCCATGAACACTTCCCAAGGCACGCTGACTCCGGGCGGTGACGGACCCGCATCGGCGGTCGCCATCGTCATGGCACTGATCGCAGGCGTTCTCGCCATGATCTACGCACTGGTCGAGAGGAAGGCGAACGAACAATGAGCAATGCAGTCGCAGCAAGAAAAGACGAACGCGCCCGCAGAAAAGCGGAACGCATGATGGAAAAGCAACGCGAAGCGGCCGAACACGATCTGCCGCGCTCCATGCGCCCATCGCCGATCACCAAAACCATTACCGTGATCGTGCTCGTCGTAGCGCTGATCTACTTCCTCTTCCCAATCTATTGGGCCATCATCGCATCCACCAAAACACCATCGCAGCTGACCAGCAGCAACGGATTGTGGTTCGCCGTCGGACTTGACCAGATTCCCGACGCCATCGCAACCAACTATTCGAAGCTTATGGGGTGGACCCGTGGCCAATTCTGGCGTTGGGTGTTGAATTCCCTGATCTACTCCGGGGTTTCCGCACTGATCGGCACCATCATTTCGGTGATGGCAGGCTATGCCACCGCAAAATTCAACTTCCGTGGCAAGGCCATCGCCATCGGCGTGGTCATGGGATGCATGCTGATGCCGGTCGCACTGCTCACCATTCCGCAGTACTCCATCTTCCACGCACTGCACCTGACCAACACCATGCTGGCGATCATCATCCCGTGCTGCGTTTCGCCATTCGGCTTCTTCCTCGGACGCGTGTACGCGCAAACCTCCGTACCGAACGAACTGCTGGAAGCGGCCCGCATCGACGGCGCCGGTGAAGCGAGAATCTTCTTCACCATCGTGCTCCGACTGCTCGCCCCAGCCATGGTGACCATCTTCCTGTTCCTCTTCGTAGGAACGTGGAACAACTTCCTGCTGCCGTTGATGATGGTTTCCTCCGACACCCTCAAGCCGGTCACGCTCGGCCTGTATGGCATGGTATCGCTCGCAACCTTCAACGATCGTGGATCGCTGATGATGGGCGCACTGCTCGGCGTACTGCCGGTGATCGTGCTCTTCCTCGGCTTGCAGCGCTACTGGCAGGCCGGTCTTGCGGCAGGCGCGGTCAAGGGTTGACGGGCATCCATCCAACTCCATGCGTGGCATGCAAACGCCACGCATGGAGTTGGATCAACAGAACAACCGTAATCCGGGCCCCACTATTTCAGGCAGGTACATGCAATGAACGCAAGACTGCACCATAACGGCCGTTCGCAAGGATGCGTCGGCATCGACATCGGCGGAACGAAAATCGAAGGCGTGCTGCTCGACGCAACAGACCGCGTCATCGACGTCTGCCGTATGCCATCGCACTCCGGTGAAAGCAATGTCGTAACCGACATCGTGCGCGTCGCCCGCATACTGTCCAACGAAGCGCTGCCCATCGGCATTGGCATTCCAGGGCAGGTGAACTGCGCGACCGGGCAAGTGAGCAACGTCGTCAATCTTGATATTGAAACGTTGGAACTTGGCGAACGCGTCAGCGCAATCATGCACGCTCCGGTGCACGTGGAAAACGATGTGAACGCGGCTGCGGTCGGAGCCGCGGAATTCGTGGAACAAGTCGACGGCAACGCAACCGTCGTATTCCTCAACTTCGGCACGGGACTGGCCGCAGGACTCGTGCGCGGCGGGCAAGCCGAACACGGGTACAGCGGATCCATCGGCGAAATCGGGCACCTACCCATCGACCCCAACGGATTCGAATGCCCATGCGGGCAGCGTGGATGCTTGGAAACCGTGGCATCCGGCGGGGCCGTGGCAAAACTTTGGCCCTCCGCAAACCCGCCCATGCCTGATCTCATCCGCAAAGCGCGGCAAGGAGACGGGCATGCCAACGACGTGCTCACCATGGTGGCCCACGCCATGGGCGACACCATCCAAATCGTCGCGCAAGCCTACGATCCGCAACGCATCATCATTGGCGGAGGCATGGCGAAAACCGGTGACGCACTCATCGAAGTCATCCAAGCCGAACTGAGCCGCAGAGCCGAAGGATGCCGATTCCTGACCACACTCGACATCGCATCGAACATCAGAATCGCAGCCATTGACCAACCAATCGGCGCAATCGGCGCGGCGCTCGCGGCAAAACGAGCGCAACCGCAATCGTGAATGCGTGATACTTCAGGCAGACTGGAACAAGCGCAACAATTCCGGAAATCCAGATCCGGCAATCCCGGCAATCCGAGAATCACAATCGAGAATTGAAATCGATAATCGACAATCGAAAGGCGAATCGATGGCAAGCGAGAACACCAGCAAATGGGCGATCATTCCCGAACCGAACAGCATGACGGTCGGCGAAGGCACGGTGCTGTTGCCCTATGCGGGGCGCGTGAACGAATCCATTGCGATTGGCGATGGCGATTTCCTGCTTGCGCATCAGCTTGTTGCCGACATACGTTCCGCGACAGGCACTGATTGGGATATTGCGACGGGCGATATGTGGTCGGGCTTCATCAGATTGCGTATTGCGGATTCGTGGGATTTCGATTCGCAGGATGGCGGTACCGCCGGCGCATACACGCTGACTATCAACACTGACGGCATTACGATTACCGGTTGCGATTTCGAGGGTGTGCGCAACGGTGTGCAGACCCTGCGTCAACTCATACGGCAAAACGGTGCCGTACTGCCGGAACTGCAGATTGCAGATGCCCCCGCATGCCAAATCAGGGGATATTATTTGGACGCGACGCGCGGCCGAGTGCCAACGCTCGCATGGCTCAAACAGTGGGCCGACAAACTCTGCCTCTACAAATACAACCAACTGCAGCTGTACATCGAGCATACGTTCGCATTCGACGGCATGAGCGAAACATGGCGCGGATCAAGCCCGCTCACGCCGGCAGACACACTCGAATTCGACCAATACTGCGCGAACCTTGGCATCGAACTCGTGCCGTCAGTCTCCACATTCGGACACCAATATGTGGCCATGCGCACGCAGGAACTGCGCGAACTCGGCGAATTCCCCGAAGACGCAGACCGGCCGTTCAGCTTCATCGAACGCATGAGGCACCACACACTCAACGTCGCCGACGATCGAGCCTTCGCATTCTCTGCGCAACTGGTCGACTCGTATCTGCAACTTTTCCGTTCGAAGCGATTCAACATC
>OMCA01000685.1_pt1 | contig 18588 bp, 23 predicted proteins | sample 1673621 | NCBI WGS metagenome assembly OMCA01 (sample SAMEA103958117, study PRJEB25191) | human gut metagenome | biome: human-associated habitat [ENVO:00009003]; feature: intestine environment [ENVO:2100002]; material: feces | place: Germany | collected 2013/2015
TCCGGGGCGAGGGAGCAGAATCCTTTTACAATCTCCTCCGGTGTGAGAATTCCGCGGTCGAACTGGCGCCAGTAAGGGCCTTCGAAGGTTGCGGCGGCGATTGCTTTCGTCTTTTCCGGACCGAAAGCAAAGCGTTTCAGATAGGACTCGTAGTCCCAGTTGACGAGTACGCGGCCTACATCAAAAATAATGGTATCAATCATGACTGTTTTTCTCCTTTGTCTGATTTGTCGTTCTCATCGCGGTGCGACAGAACCTTGGCAACCAGCATCATGGCATAGATGAGCACTGGTACGGTAATCGCACAGTAGAGGCAGACCGTCAGCGCCTTGTGTGCAAACGGCGTGTCGATAAACGCAAAAATCATGGCGCCAAGCCCGAATCCGATCAGGACCGCGATGGCGAGAAGGGCGCCGATCTGTTTGAGTCGTTTCATAGATGGGATTCTCCAATCAAAAAATAAATACATGGTATAGTGTAGCACAGCTTCCTTGAAACATCCATGAAAAATTGAAAAACTGTCTGCAGGAAAAAACAGAGCGTGTTTGAAAAATGCGACACTGCAAAATTTAAGGATTCTTTAGAAAAAATTAATGGCGCTTTCGATTGCTTTTTTCCCTCAAAAGGGATAGAGTATTGGCATATACTTTGAAAAAGGAGAAACGAGAACAAAATGGATAAACTGAAAGAAAAACGCAAATAAGCACCGGGCGCTGTCCGCCCAGCAGACCATTCCCTATATCGCCATGCACCCGGACGGGATCTGCCAAATCCCCGGCGGGCTTTACACAAAGACGCTGGAATATGAGGACATCAATTATGCCGTGGCGTCCACGGAGGATCAGACTGCCATTATCAGCGGGTGGAGCGCGTGCCTGAATTATTTTGACAGCTCTCTGCCGTTCCAGCTTTCCTTTGTCAACCGCCGCAGCCGGAACGCCAACCGCTACAAAGTGAATATCCCGGCGCAGGAGGATGACTTCAACAGCATCCGGGGTGAGTATGTGGAAATGCTCAAAGGCCAGATCGCCAAGAGCAACAACGGCATTGAGCGGTACAAGTACATCACCTTTGGCCTGCCCGCCGAGGGCGTGGCAGAGGCGCGTCCCCGGCTGGGGCGCGTGGAGGCGGATGTCATGGGCAACCTAAAGCGGTTGGGCGTCCAGTCCCGCCCGCTGGATGGCCGGGATCGGCTGGCGGTGCTGCATGGGCAGATGCATCCCGGCGGGCGTGAGCTGTTCCGCTTTGCGTGGAAAGACATTCCCAAGACGGGCATGGGGACAAAGGACTACATCGCCCCGGACAGTTTCGACTTTCGGCAGAGCCGGACTTTCCGTGTCGGCCAGATGTGGGGCGCGGCGTCCTATTTGCAGATCATGGCGTCGGAGCTTTCGGATAAGCTGCTGGCGGAGATTTTGGAGCTGGACGCCGAGCTGACCGTCACCATGCACATTCAGACGGTAGACCAGCTCAAGGCCATTAAGACGATCAAGGGAAAAATCTCCGACATAGGCCGCATGAAAGCAGAGGAACAGAAAAAGGCTGTCCGTGCCGGGTACGACATGGAGATTTTGCCGCCCGACCTCATCACCTTTTCCAAGGACGCCGCCGAGCTGCTCTCCGACCTGCAAAGCCGCAACGAGCGAATGTTCCTGCTGACCTTTACGGTGGTAAACCTCGCTCCCACCCGGCAGCGGCTGGAAAACGATGTGTTCACGGTGAGCGGCATCGCGCAGAAATACAACTGCGCCCTGCGCCGTCTGGACTGGCAGCAGGAACAGGGCTTTGTGTCCTCGCTGGCGCTGGGCTATAACGGCATTGAGATCCAGCGGGGCATGACTACCAGCTCCACGGCCATTTTCATTCCCTTTATGACCCGGGAGCTTCGCATGGACGGGCAGGCGCTTTACTACGGCATGAACGCTCTTTCCAATAATGTCATCATGGCTGACCGCAAAAAACTCAAATCCGCCAACGGAATGTACCTCGGCTCTACGGGCAGCGGCAAGAGCTTTGCCGCCAAGCGGGAGCTGATCAATGTGTTCCTCGCCACCAATGACCGCATCATCGTGGTTGACCCGATGGGCGAATATGCCCCGCTGGTGCGGCGCTTGGGCGGACAGGTCATTGAGGTTGCCCCGGACAGCCCGCACCACATTTCGCCTATGGACTTGCAAATGAATATCAACGACGAAGATAGTCCGCTTTCCATGAAGGCGGATTTTCTGCTGTCATTGTGTGAGCTGATCGTAGGCGGAAAGGAGGGCTTGCAGCCCATCGAGAAAACCGTCATTGACCGCTGTGTGCGGCTGGTCTACCGGGAAATGGCGCTGGGACTGGAACCAGCGAAAACGCCGCTGCTGCAAGATCTGTATGAGGAGCTGCTGCGCCAGCCCGAGCCGGAGGCGCGGCGGGTGGCGACGGCGCTGGAGCTTTACTGCACCGGCTCTCTCAACCTTTTCAACCATCCGACAAATGTTGACCTCAATTCCCGTGTGGTCTGCATCGTCCTAAAGGGCTTGGGTGAAAATCTCCGCAAGATCGCCATGCACACCACCAACGAATTTGTCACGGCGGCGGTGAACGCCAACCACGCCGAGGGCGTGGCGACTTGGTGCTACTTTGACGAGTTCCACATCCTGCTCCGTGATCCGCTGACGGCCAGCTACTTTGTGGCGGTCTGGAAAATGCTCCGCAAAAAGGGCTGCGTCCCCTCGGCGCTGACGCAGAATGTGAAAGACCTGCTGGCCAGCCGGGAGATTGAGAACATTCTGGACAACACGGACTTCATGGTGCTGCTGTCGCAGGCGCAGAGCGACCGTGCGATCTTGGCAAAGCAGCTTGGCATTTCCGAGCATCAGCTCTCCTATATTACGCACTCCAATTCCGGCGAGGGCTTGCTGTTCTATGGAAATGTCACCATCCCGTTTGTAGACCGTTTCCCCCGTGGAGAGATCTATGACCTGCTGACGACCCGCCCGGAGGATCTTGCCCATGAGCGAACAGACGAGTAACCCCACTTCGGGACAAAATGTCCCGAAGTCCAAGTTCCGCAGAAAGAGCCGGCAGGAGCAAACGGCGGCGTCCAAGCTGCGGATGGAGCGCCGGGGCGAGAAGCTGGACGCCGCCCGGGAGAAGCTGGCAAAACAGAAGCCGCCGAAAAAGCCCGGTGCGGTCAAGCGCCTTGCCCATACTGCCGGACACGGCGTCCACGGCTTTGTGCATGGCAAGCTCTATGAGGTCGAGCGTGAAAATGTCGGCACGGAGGGCGCACACCGTTCCGAGCTGGCGGCGGAGTCCGTGTACCGCTTCGGCAGGCGCAAGCTCCGCAAGGCCATCCGGGAACACCCGGCAAAGGCGGTGGAGCGTGCCGAGAGCAAGCACATTAAGGCCACGGCGGATTATTACTACCGCAAAGCCGTGGAGGAACACCCGGAAATGCAGGAGAGCGGCGCGGTGTCCCGGTATTTGCAAAAGCAGAAGATCAAGCGCCAGTACGCAAAGCAGGCGCGGGAGGCGGCCAAACAGACCGCCAAGGCCACCGAGGGTACGGCGTCCGTTACGGGCAAGCTGGCGGAAAAGGTGTCCGCCTACATCAAGGAACACCCCGGCGGGGTGCTCCTGCTGCTGGCGGCGTTTCTTCTGCTGGTGGTGCTGCAATCGTGTATGTCCTCGCTGGTAACGGTGGGCAACGGCGTGGCCGGAGCCATCGGCGCGTCCACCTATGCCGCCGAGGACGCTGACCTGCTGGGGGCGGAGGCCGCCTACTGCGCTCTGGAGGACGAGCTGCAACGCTACCTCGACACCTACACCCGCACCCATGATTACGACGAATATCATTTTGACCTCGGCACCATCGAACACGATCCCTATGTGCTGCTGTCCATCGTCTGTGCGCTCCATGAGGGTGAGTGGACGCTGGACGAGGTGCGGGGGACGCTCCAAATGCTCTTTGACCGCCAGTACATTCTGACCGAGGATGTGGTGGTGGAACAGCGGTATTACTTGGAAACAGACACTTGGACGGACGAGGACGGCAACACCCACAGCGACACCTACCAGGTGTATTACGATTATTACATCTGCACCGTGACGCTGGAAAACTTCAATCTCTCCCATCTGCCCGTTTACATTATGGGCGAGGAAACCCTGTCCCGGTACGCCCTCTACATGGCGACGCTGGGCAATCGCCCCGACCTGTTCCCGTCCTCGCCCTATGTGGGCAAATACACCAATAAGCCCCCGGCACATGAGATCCCGGAGGACTACCTTGCCGATGAAACCTTTGCCGCCATTCTGAAAGAAGCGGAGAAGTATGTGGGATACCCCTATGTTTGGGGCGGCAGCAGCCCATCCACATCCTTTGACTGCTCCGGCTTCGTCAGCTATGTCTACAACCAATGCGGCTGGGACTTCGGGCGGCTGGGGGCGCAGGGGCTATACAACATCTCCACACGGACAAGCAGCCCCAAACCCGGCGACTTGGTATTTTTCACGGGGACTTATGACACGCAGGGGATCTCCCATGTGGGCATCTATGTGGGTGACGGCTGGATGCTTCATTGTGGCGACCCCATCAGCTACGCCAACCTCAACACGAGTTACTGGCAGTCCCATTTCTACGCCTACGGAAAATTGTTTTGACAGGAGGTTTTTATGGCTATCTCCAAAAGCGCAAAAATTCAGGCCGAGATCGAAAAGGTCACGGCCAAGATCAACGAGCAGCAGGCACGGCTCAAGGAACTGGAACAGAAAAAGCTGGAGGCCGAGAACAGCGAGATCGTGGAGATCGTGCGCGGCATGAGCGTTTCTCTCACCGACCTGCCCACACTGCTTCAGACCATCAAGAGCGGCGGCACTTTGGGACAGAATGTCCCGAAGTCCGATCCCACAGACAAGGAGGACAGCGAATGAACAAGTGGATGAAGAAGCTGACGGCGGCGCTCTGCGCCGCTGTTTTGATGTGCGGCATGGCGGTCACGGCCTATGCCGGGGGTGGTGATATGGGGTACCCCGCAAAATCGGAAGATTTTGTGGGGAGAGGAGGAGCAACGGAGCAGAGCGAATGCTCGCCGCAAGGCGGGCGCAGCGGCGCGGAGTTTGTGACGACGAGGGACGGCCTTGCCCCGGTGGAGCCGCTGCCCACGGAAACCGTTGACTCTGGCGAGGGCTTCACCGAGGACGGCAACCTTGTGACCCGTGACCTGCTCTACGATAAGGCCACCAACAAGCAGTTCATCACGGTGCAGACCAGCGGCGGCAACACCTTTTACATCGTCATTGACTATGACAAGCCCACCGACGAGGACGGCGAGCAGTATCAGACTTATTTCTTGAACATGGTGGACGAGGCTGACCTGCTGGCGGCGATGCAGGCGGCGGGCGGTGAGCTGCCGGAGTGTTCCTGCGCGGACAAATGCGCCGTGGGTGCTATCAACACAGATTGCACCGTCTGCGCCGTGAATATGGGCGAGTGCCAGGGCAAGGCTCCCGAGCCTGCGCCCGTGGTGGAGCCGGAGCCTGACCCCGAGCCGGAGCAGCCCAAGGCCACGGGCAACGGCGGTATGCTTCTGCTGGCGCTGGCCGTGGTGGTCATTGGCGGCGGCGCTGGCTGGTACTTCAAAATCTACCGTCCCAAGAAGCAGCGGGCCGCTGAGTCCGAGGCCGACTACGGCGGCGAGTATGACGGCGCGGAGGACTATGACGAAACCGATCCCGAGGATGACGGGCCGCCGTGGGACGAGGACGGTGAAGAATGAGATTTACCAATAGTCCCTATGAGGACTTTATGAAAGAAAAAAGCTACTTTAAGGGCGCTCCGCCCAACCTGCCGCCCAAAGGCTCCCGCTGCGATGGCTGTCCCTACTGGCACGGGATCGGCTGCGTGTTGTGCTACCGGGAGCAGCTCAGGGTAAAGACAGGGGGCAAAAATGAGCCGTGAATTGACCCGGCAGGAAAAGGCGGCGATCCGCTCCCTTGTGAAGCGGTGGTGCGCCAACTACGATAAAGACTATGGCTGCTTGCTGCTGGACTGTCCCTGCTATATGCTGGGCAAATGCTGGACGGGTGCGTATTGCCGGTATTTCCGCTCTGCGGTGCTGCCCCTTGATCCTGTGCTGGAAAGGTCGCTGACCGTGGAGCGTATCACGGAAACCCGGCCTTGCCCGGTGTGCGGCAGGGCCTTTCTCCCGGATGGGCGGCAGCGGTACTGCTCCCCGGCCTGTGCCGGGGCTGCCCTGCGGGAGCAGAAGCGGGCGTATATGCGCCGCAAACGGAGGTAGTGCGTGGAAAAATAGTCCCGGAAAACGCCTGTATTTACAAGGCTTTTCCGGGGCGCTTTCGGGGTGGGCGGTATGTTTTCCCGTCCGCCCCTGTTTTTGCAGAAATGCTTTCCACATCCAAGCGCCGGGGCTTTGGGACATTTTGTCCCGAAGTCCCGGCTGAAAGGAGGAATTATGCCTAAATATTATGAGATCAGCGAGGCGGCGGCAAAGCGGGCAAAGGACATGAACAGCTATTCCGACTATGCCCCCGGCTCGGCCACGGCGGGCTACCGGGCGATGGTGGATGAAGCCTATGTGCTGGCAGAGAAGCAGAAAGCGCGGGTCGATCCCATGTACCATGATAAGATCGATGCCCTTGTTGACTGCTACGCCCGCAGGCTGGCGGAAAACCTCAATGAGCGCAACGCCATTGACGCCCGTGTGCCGTCTATTCTGATCACCGGGGGCGGCAATTTCCCCGTAGCGAAAAAGGCCAAACAGAACGCCGCCCGGGATCGCAACTACGGCGAGTATGCCGAAATTGAAAAGCTGCTGGACAAGATCCGCTCCACAGGCCAGGGCGGTATCAGCGCCGACGATGACCTCGCCGTGGAAAAGCTCACAAAAAAGCTGGAGGGAATGGAGTCTCAGCAGGCCATGATGAAGGCGGTCAACGCCTACTACCGCAAGCATAAGACGCTGGAGGGCTGTCCCGAGCTGACGGCGGAGCAGGTGGAAAAGGTCAAGGCGTCCATGTCCCAAGACTGGCGCAAAGACCCCGTTCCGTTTCCGTCCTATCTGCTCACCAACAATAACGCCAACATCCGCCGTGTGCGCCAGCGCATCGAGGAACTGAGCCACAAGGCGGAGTTTGTGGGTTGGACATTCCCCGGCGGGGAGGCCAAGGTCAATGAGGCGGAGAACCGTTTGCAGCTCATTTTTGATGGTAAGCCGGACGCCGATACCCGGCAGGCGCTCAAAAGCGAGGGCTTCAAATGGGCGCCCAGCCAAGGGGCATGGCAGCGGCAGCTCAATCAGAACGCCATCCGTGCCGCCGCAAGGCTGGACTTCCTGCGCCCGGAGGACGGCAAAAGCCCCTATCAGCTTCAGCCCTTTGCGAAACGGGCGGAGAAAGATGTATCACGGTGAGGAGGTAAAACTGTGGAGATCAATCAAGGTTATGCGATCCGCCGTGTGATTGCTTTTGACAATGAGTGCGGTTTTGTGCTGGGCGAAAATCCGAAAGCGCCCGATCCCTATGTAACATGGCAGTTCAATATGCGTGATGGGGAGCGCAATTACTTTTGGGGGCATTACTGCGACGATGCAAGACTGGCGGAGTCTGACCTCAAAAATCGTGCCGAGGACTACCAGCGGCGCTATTATGTAGAACGGATCGAGCAGCCCCCGGAGCAGGAAACCTATAAATACTACTCTACCCAGCGTCCCATCGATGTAGGCACATATCCCAACAGCCGTTTTAACGGCGTTGTGGAAATGACGATTTACCCGGAACGGTGGCGCGTAGAGGGCGAGGCGTTCCGGGCGTGGGGCGAGATCGACTATGCCCAGCCGCTCCTACCCTGTGAGGTAGCGGATTATGAACTGCGCCCGTCCCGGCATAACCCGGATATTCGCCGTGATATGGACGCACAGGCACAAATCGTTGGAGCATGGGAGGATGCAAAGCGCGTCCCGGAACAGAAGCGGCTGACATGGTTTTACCCGGACTTCGGCAGCTATGTTCTCAAGGAGCATATCACGCCGGAGCAGCTTGCCGCCGCTGCCCGTGGTGTGGAGCGCCAGCAGACCAGCCGTGCCTATAAAGAAAGTAAGCGCCCCATTTCCCAGCAGATGCAGGATGCCGCAAAACAGGCCGAGGCTGACCGTGGGCAATCCGCCCCAAAGAAAAATGCCCCTGACCGGGGCGACAGATAGGAGGGCATTTATGGATCAGGAACACAATCCCAACAAGAACGCCGAGCTTGCGATGGAGCAGAACGGGAACATGATCGACGGCATCATCAACAATCTGCCTGTGCCGCCCCGGTCGGAGAAGCCGCTGGATAAGGTGCGGGAGCATCCGCCCAAGCGCCGCAGCCGGGAGCGTGAGGAGCGTTGACAAAAAAGCGGCGGCGCTCTGTCCATCTTCATGTGATGGTGACGCCGGAGGAACAGACATTGATCGCTGACCGCATGACCGAGGCCGGGATCTCCAACATGGGAGCCTATATGCGGAAAATGGCACTCAACGGCTATGTTCTCCATGTTGACCTCTCGGACATCCGGGAGCTGGTGGCCTTGCAGCGGCGGTGTGCCAACAACCTAAACCAAGTGGCCGTCCATGCCAACACCTACGGTATCTATCCCTCAGAGATCACGGCGCTCCAAAAGGACTATGCCGACCTTTGGGAGCCGCTGTCCGAGCTGCTGAAAAAGCTGTCGGCTGTGGTGGAAATGTAAATATCAAAATACTTAGAGCCTTGTGATGTCGCAAGACGGCATCGCAAGGCTCTGCTATTAAATGCAGATAACGCTGTTTGATTAGCCGATTTATCTACTTGGTTTTTTTGAAATTTTAATTTTCTTGCCACCTTTTGACTGTACAACAAGTTGCCTAATTTTGGCACTATATATCTCTCTCAATGTTCGCGATTGGATTCGCTGTAATGTTGCATCTGTTGTATAATACTTCTGACGGATTCTCTCAATCGAATCGTTCATTTCTTGGAGCTCTTTTTCCAACTCTAGAAACGATGAATTTTCATGCATAGGCACAATAGAAATAGACTGCTTATTTGTTGCGTCTATAAGGGCTTTTTTGCCACCTGCAGAAATAACTACCTTTTTTGATTTTTTCATATAGCTACCTCTTACCCCCCCTACATTAACTAGGTGGACTGTGTTCCGGCCAATAGAGCTTTTTCCATCTTATGTAATAGTAAGAAAATGTTTGCATAGGGGACTAGGAATTTATTGGAAACTTCTTCAACCTCGTCTTTTGTAATACATTTGAATGTTGTTTTATCCAATCCTACAATCTCTAATAATCCGACCATTTTCTTGTTGTCGCAAAAAACGGGGATTCCAACATACAGATGGTATTTTCCGCGGTTCTTATTTGACTCCTCTTTGGAATTATAAGCAAATATCTCATCAACCTCATCAGTTCCAACCCGAATATCCGAGTCGGATTTTGCTCTGTCAAATAGGCAGAGATCATGATATGCGTTTTTTAAATCAACACCTTTGAATTTTCTTCTCTTTTTGAAGATTGTTGGCTTATGCCTATTTTGGTTGGCATAAGCAATCATTTCAACTTCATCCTCAATGTTTCCACCTTCGACTAGCTTAATATAGGCCACCCCATATTTTTTGCTACCGGATAATCTGCATATATTATCATAAATCCGTTCACATACAAGTTTACAAGCCTTCTCATAGTTCCATATATTAGGGTCAATAATGTGCCTTTCGTTGACTAAATGAATACACGTATTAACGTCAGATGCAGTAGTTTCACAAATAGAAATAATGCTAATTACTAAATCTTCAAAAGTGTCTACTTGATGCTGTAACACCTCATTCGAACGTCTTTGATTAACATCATTTTTAGCATAGAAACCTGTGAGAAATACGTATGCGCCAATAGATATAAAAAACGCAATCTTTTTAAAAATAAAATAAGATTGCGTTTTATCCCAATTTCCGAGCAGGGAAGTAATCCAACCAATAAGTGTAGTCAGCGAGGCAATAATTATCGCTCGTGTAGTAGGCTTTGTGATAAAGGCTTTCATAAGATTATCCCTCTTATTATGCAAAACAAATTGTCGAAAAATGTCAAGTTTAATGTTGTCATTATATAGCGGTTATCGAAGAAAAGCAAGAGCTTTTGATTATTGCTTGAGATTTGTGGTTAAAGTTTTGCTTGTTCGACATCCTTGTGTGCCTATTTTCCCAGCGGTATAATATGGGCAGAAGGACAAACCAACCAGATTTTTTGATGGAGGTAGCTGCTATGATTGTTCTCAAAATCCTTGCCGCCCCCGTGATGGTGGCGCTGTCCCTGCTGGCCGCTATGGTCACGTTTCTATTCTGTGTGGCGTCCGCCGTGTGCGAGCTGGGCTGCATTGTGCTGACGCTGCTCTCCCTGATCCTGTTCATCGGCGGACAGATGGTGGGCGGGATCGTGTTCCTCGTCCTTGCGTTCCTCGTTTCTCCCTTTGGCGTTCCCGCCATCGCTGAGTGGCTGGTGGACAAGCTGCACACGGCCAAGTTTGCCCTGCGGGATTTCATCACCGGCTGATACGTCGGGACAAAATGTCCCAAAGCTGAAACGACGGCGGCTGACAACAGCCGCCGTTTGTCATATCGGAAGGAGGGCTGCCTACGGCCACGACCTACTACAAGAAGCACAAAATCAGCAAGGGCGAAACCATCGCGCAGTCCTTGAAAGAGCGGTTTGACTACGGGCAAAACCCGGACAAGACCGAGGGCGGCGAATTGATCTCGTCCTACGGCTGCGACCACATGACCGCCGATGCCGAATTCCTTTTAAGCAAAGCAAAGTACAAAGCTGCCACAGGCCGGGAGCAGCGGCGGGACGCGGATGTGCTATGCTATCAGATCCGCCAGTCCTTCAAGCCCGGGGAGATCACGCCGGAGGAGGCCAACCGCATCGGCTATGAAACGGCGATGCGCTGGACAAAGGGCAAGTACGCCTTTTTCGTTGCCACCCACACAGACAAGGCGCACATCCACAATCACATTTATTACAATTCGACCTCGCTGGACTGCACCCGGAAATTCCGGGACTTCATCGGCTCTGGCCGTGCGGTGCGGCGGCTCTCTGACCGCATTTGCCTTGAAAATGATCTGTCCGTCATCACCAACCCCAAGCTGCACAGCAAGGGGCACTTTCTCCATTACGGGGCGTGGCTGGGGACGGAGCGGCAGCCCTCGTACAAGGAGCAGCTGCGGCTTGCCATCAATGAAGCTCTTGCCAAATGCCCCGCCGATTTTGACGCTTTTCTCCGGCTCATGGAGGCGTCCGGCTTCACGGTCAAGCATGGGCGCAGCGGTACGATCTCTTTTCTTGTTCCGGGGCAGGAGCGGGCGACCCGGCTGCGGGCATCCACCCTCGGGGACGGCTACGATCCCGAGGACATCAAGGCTGTCATCGCCGGGGCACGACCGATCCCGGAGCAGCCTGTTCCCGTGCCTGCTGCCCCTCGCCGTGTTAATCTGATCGTGGATATACGGGAGCGGCTGCGCTCCGGTAAGGGTACGGCCTATGCGCGGTGGGCAAAGGTCTATAACCTTAAACAGATGGCGGCGGCACTTCAATTCATGCAGGAGCAGAACATCACCGAGTATGACCAGCTCTCCGCAAAGGCCGAGAACGCCGTTTCCCGTTTTCACGCTCTGACCGAGCAGCTCCGGCGGACGGAGGCTGACCTGTCCGCAACCTCCGAGCTGATGGGAGCCGTGGTGCGGTACGCCAAGACCCGCCCCGTCTTTGACGGGTACAAGGCTACAAAGTACAGCCGGAAATACCTTGCCGAGCATGAGGCGGAACTGGCCGACTACCGGGCGGCCAAGGCGACAATGGCCGAGCTGCTGGGTGGCGAGAAGCTGCCCAAGATGGCAGAGCTAAAAGAAAAACGCCGCCAACTGGCGGCGCAGAAAAAGGCGCTCTATACCGAGTACCGCTCGGCGCAGGAGGAAATGCGGCAGGCCGTGGCGGTCAAAGCCAACATCGACCATCTGCTGGGCGTCACGGACGGCCAGCGCAAAAAGGAACAGGAGCGATAGCGAACGGTGACGCAGACAAATTACTTTGGGACAAAATGTCCCAAAGCCGGGTTTGGGGAGGCTCCCCAACAAGCGTTTTTGCAGCCCGCCGGGATGCAAAAATAGCAAGTGTGGCTACACTTGCCCTGCTTGCCGCTAACGCGCTCCCCCGGAATATGATGCTTTGTTTTTGATATGTTCAAATTAAAGCAGCGATATTATGAGAAAAAAATATTTTTGTGTAATGTTTTGGCCTCCATAGTCAACATATGTTCAGAAACATTTTTTCTTGTTTCTATATACAGGCAGGGGGTGTTTCCAGTGGGACAATAATTTGATATCCGGTAGTCTTTAATGTGAAAATTGTCTCTGTAACTGTCCACGTTGCATCTCGCACGAAGTTTGAAAGGAGGATCAGTTAATGAAACACATTCGTCGTATCCTTTCGATTATCCTCGCTTTGGCCCTTACCGTAACTGTCCCCGCATTTGCGGCGAATATTACGGAAAATAAATTGCTGTACCTTACCGCCACTCAAGAGGACATCGACAACATCACGGCTGCTCATCAAGTATCCGAGCTGACCTATTTGGCTGATCTTGTGGTTTTCGATGAATCACAGGCGGACACTTTTGAAACCTATAGTGCGATAGCACTTCCCTATGATCTTGCAACCCAGATCGATCTCGCAAAATTATTTGGTAAAGGTGTCAGGGTTTACCTTTATGGAAATGTGAGCGTTTCTGACTACAGCAACGCTGTTGGTAGCTCGTTGGAATCAAAACGAATTGTCAACGATATTGGTGATTCCGGAACTGTTAAGCGAGTGACGCAAACTGTAGAGGACATAGGAATTGAGTACGCTGTAATTGGGTGGACGAATAGCGATGCTGTAGACAGGGGCCTACTGTGTACGTTTGATTGTGATGGGAGTGACACACCGCCATTTTATTATTTCAAAGCTGTGTGCAACAATTTTAAAAAAGTGCAGAATAGCATTACCCCCTATTCCGTCGAACTCATTGATCAGCACACCGATTATGTATCTTACTATAATGACGCGAATAGCGTGACCTATATGGATTGGTACTTATCTAAGGATATCGGTGAGCGTAATCCAAATGCAGACTATTACGCTGTTGCTACCCATGTATGGGCATCAACGGATATGACTGGTGGAGAAATTAAGAATGTTGGCATTAAAAACTCTGTCATTCAAAGCGGTGACGAATTGTTCGATTGTGCCCCAGCGAATACTGCCGCACTTAAGGGAGGCAGTATCTCTGTCGACTTAATGAGTGGTAGTGTTTCTGCATCTATTAACTTGAGTTCTGATCCTCAGGTTACTCGCAATGCAGACTACACGAATGATACTGTGGAGTGGACCTTTTATAAGGGCGTTGGATGGAATCCACCCGGACTGGATAACGATACATTCAAAACCCTGTTTGTTTGGTCAACCACTTCCAACAGACCTTCTCTCAAGATTGAATATCGAAGCCTTACACAGCGAGGGAACGCTCCTCCCATCTACCAGGCCTGGCGGACCGTACGAGTGTCTCTAAGCTAAGACAACTTACCAAATGCGGGTTAATAATCAGTAACCAATAAATTTAAGCACATATAAAGCTGTAGGGGGCAGGTCACCGACCTGCCCCCTTGATTCTTGTTTGTTCAGTGGACATTCTGTGTGTATCCAAACGCATGGGGGCGCTACGTTGCCCGTGTGGTGCGTGTTTCACTCAGTTGTGGCGCAGGCTACAGCAGAAGGAAACGAAATGTTTCGTTACTGTTACTATTGTCTTATACCTGTCTATGCACCCATAGGCATATCTCAGAATGGTGTATCGTGACTTCATTCTGCCAGAGTCTGTAAACGATGTATTCTTTTTCTTTTTTGCGCGACTTATTGTACCTTATCTTGCCAATATTTTTGCACATAATCCTTGACGGCACCTTATCAGGGCTGAACTAAAAAGGTAAAAACGATAAGACCTCTGGTCATTGTGGCCAGAGGTCTTACCGCTACCCTGAATAAAATCACTTAGCTATAACCGAATTTGTGATAATTGTTCTGGAATCATCGCCAGTATCATCCGCTGCATAGACAGTGGCGAGTGCTCGGTATTCTTTTCCGTGAGTACCATAATAAGAGATGCTGTTTACATGGATAGATGCGTTATCGCTCAGCATCCCATTGGAAACCGAACCGAAATATGTAGCAACTCCTATCCATTTACTTCCGACCTTTTCTTGTACAATAATGCAACTGGCCCCAACAAGATTCATTCGTTCAGTTGCTTGTACATCCCACTCAATAAGAATTTCTCCGTCTGGTTTCGCAACAGCATATACAGCGTAATAGGCAAGATAGTCACTTGCCCTGCGTTGCGTTTTTTCAATGTTTATCGCCTCTGCCGGGACAGTCAACCCACCGCATAGGGTAAGGATACAAACAAGTGCTAAGAGATGCCGCAGTTGTGACTTCATTTCTTATGATCATCCTCCATAAATAGAATCAATCATCTGTTTCAACTCGTCCACCGTCAAATCACCAATAATGGAGCAAACCAGCGCATTGTTTACCCATGTTACGACACACTTGGAGTTATTCGACATAAAATAATGAATAATACCATTACTTTCATATTGCATAACATTATCCGAGTCTTTTTCGAATGCCCCGACACTGATTTCGGCATCCTCCGCAGTGGGGTATTGCCTAATAGTGATTGATACGGATACTTCTTCAATTTCATATTCCGCCTGAATTGTAATTCCTGTACTGCGAGGAAATACAGATATTTCTGTTGTATTCAATCCGGCTGGGTACCATTGTGGTGACACGGTTTCCAACAAACCACATGCATCCAAAGCGTCCTGTAATGTTGCAAAGTCTCCGTTGGTTGCTGGACTGGGAATATTCTCCTGACTATTGGATGGTTGATTGATGATGCTAAAGTTAAAGGTATCTTTTGTCCACCGAGCGATTGCGCCAAAGACATCAAGACCAAAGGCTTGGGCCGTTACCATACTGCATAATATCACAACAACGGCAACAATCGCAGCAACAAGGGAAGTGTGCCAGCGACGGCGATGCACAGGTTTTGCTGCAGTGGATATTTGAACGGGCGGGTTCTGCTCAAATAGACAAGCATGTTTTTCGTGGAAAATTGCCAAAGGCATATTGGCATCAAAGTCCGGCGAAATTGGTTCCCGTTTCTCTAATTCCGCCAAGTATACATCCATCTGCGCAGGATCGTAATTGATTTCGTCCATCGTGTCCCACATATCGGATAGTATATCTATCAGTTCATCTTTGGTCAACTCCTTCAGATGCTTGTGGTTTTGAACGGCATCCTCATCGCGCCCGTTACGCTGCAAGGAAAACTCATTCTCAGGCATCTTTGCACCTCCTTCATTTCAATATTGATTGGACAGTTCGTTTCATTACATAAAATAAAAAACTATTTATCTTCCTTCGCAAGCAATTCTTTGTAATGCGCTTTTGCCCGAAATGCTCTCGTTCGACAATTCAACACTGATATTCCAAGACGCTGTGCAATTTCTTCATAAGATAATTGTTCCTCAAAAAGTAGAATAAGGATTTCACGTTCTTTGGGGAGTAGCCCTTTTGGAAGGAGTTCATCCAATGCCTGATGGTACGTATCCATCGTAAAAGCGGCGGTATCATAAACAAGGGGGGTTTCAAGGCGATGCCTTGCTGATTTCATTTCGTCGTAAATCAAATTTTTCAGCGTCTGACTTAACCATCCGGCAATATTTGGATGGTTAAGCAAAGCCTGCTGCTTATACAGCAAAATCAGAAAAGTCTCCGATACCAAATCCTCGGCCAAATGTCGGTCATGCAGTACATAAAAAGCCTGCTTGAACAACCGGGCGGAGTTGTTCCGATATAGCTCGTCAAACCATTCATTTTGTCCCGACATACGAATCGCTCCCCCCTTTTCCACATTCAACGTTCTGTATGCTAAAACCTACGGGAAAAATATATCGCACACCTGCATCAACTTCTCAATGTCCTCTGGTGAGAAGTTTCGCGTCCGCTGCAGTAAAGCAATCTGTGATGCCTTCTCTGGTTTGTCTGTCAAGTTCTTCCCTAACAGACAATCTGTATCTACATTCAAGACATTTGCGATTTTCACCAATATTGGTAAACTCAATGGCACACCATTCTCAATGTGCGAGATATGCTGAGGCGACACATCAATTATATCTGAAAGACGGTTTTGTTTCAATCCGGCTTTTTGATGATAATATCGGATATTCCGCCCGATTTCTTTATAATCTAAATCCTGTTCCACTCATACATCGCCCCTCTATGGTAAATGTTTTCTTTATTTTACCGATATTTCCTCGGTATATAAATGGACACAGCAGGCGTTTAAGCTATTACAGTTTAATAAACACCAATATTCTTCATCACAGATGATTCCTTTTCGTTTTGTGTAATGAGGTATGAGATTTTCAGCGTAATAATCTGGCAGATTTAGTCAATATATAGGTAAAGGCGCAAGGCTCAAATACAAAACATAAGAGAGGAGTTTTGTAATTTTACACCGATTTTACTATTTCAGTTTTAACACCAAGCAGACCGCCGGTGGGTGCGCTCTAATGCACCCGCTGGCTGTCTGCGCTGTTCTTTAAGGAAAAGTCCCGCCCAATACTTGTTCGGCAAAAAAGTATAATCCAATCTGGTCACGGTGGCCCGAGGCTCCAAGGTGCCGGGGGCCGCCTGTTCTCCATTTCAATCCGCACTCACCAACCACCTTTTGAAATGGAGGACAATTATGACGACTATCAACCTGAAACGGTATTACCCCTATATGACCGAAAATGTGATGCTGGAAGTTTCGGACGAGATCGCCGCCACCCTCTCTATGGGAGGCCGCCTGTGCGACAGCTACAAGCGGCAGAAGCGCAGAAATGGCGAGTGCTCGCTGGACACCGATCCCGGCTTTGAGGCCGACGTACTCCGTCAGCCCATGACCCCGGACGAATACATTGAGGCGCGGGAAACCACCTTTGCACTCTATGATGCGCTGGCCCAGCTCCCGCCCACGCAGGCCCGGCGTGTGTACCAGCATTATCTTCTCGGCATGAGCAAGGCTGAGATCGCGGCAGCCGAGGGCGTTGGCCGGAGCCGCATCTGCTGCTCCATTGAGCGCGGGCTGGCCTCTATGAAAAGTATTTTAAAAAAATCTCTGTAAGAGAGAGTACATTTGCCCCCGAAACCTCCTGATAGGTGAGAGGAGTTTTCTTCCTCGCCTTGAAAACTGAATAGACAGTATTCCCGATACGAAATCCGCGTGATAGCGACGTAAGGCGCGCCGCCACGACAGCCAGTTCAGGAGGTGATGGACAAGCTGGCCGAGCGATCAACGCAGCCTTTGACCCGGTGTTGGCAAACCGGGCGCGAGGACAGCGCGGAGGATAATGAAACTTGCTCACGCCCTCCCACAGACTTGAGGGGGAGTCCCTGCGGTATGCGCCAGCCCTTCACGGGCAGCGGTGCTGTGGGGCTATGCAGCCGAAGCCATCGGCGGTCTGGAGTACTCCCCGTGCCGGGGATGCGTGGCAAATACGGCACACAACGATCATACAGGGAGCCGTCCAGCCGGGTCTTTCTGTCTTATGACAGCCCAAACCATTCCGGCGCGGCGGCTCCCTATCTTGTGGATTGAAACGGAACACAACTGTCCCGCTGCTTCTGGTCATCGTGGCCAGAGGTGGGGCAAGGTCAAAGGACGGCGCTTTTGTGCCGTCCTTTCACGTTTCCCCACGGACAACGGGAAACCATCAAATCTATTCACACCGCTGATTTTTATAGGAGGTTTTCAGATGACGGAGGCAAGAGTCGGCTATCACAAGGAAGTCAAAACCGCGTCTTTTCAGGGCAAATCCATCACCGTGGAAAACCTGACCCCGATGCTCTCTCCCCGAGCACGGGATAAGCGCAAGCGTGAAATTGAAAGCTGTCTGTATGAGGTCTTTGTGAAGTATGCGCCGGGACGGGCGCAGATGCACTAATGCGGGACATCCTTGAGATGCGGGGCTGCCAGAGGTATAATATAGGTGTAAGGTTTGGTAGCTCCTACACTGAAAGGAGCACCAAATGATTATTCGTGAAGATGCCATTTATGGCAGACAGTCCGTTGACCGCAAGGACAGTATCAGCATTGAAAGCCAGATTGAGTTCTGCAAGTATGAGTTGAGAGGAGGCAATTTCCGCAAGTACACCGACAAGGGCTATTCCGGCAAGAATACCGACAGGCCCAAGTTCCAAGAGCTGATGGCCGATATTCGCCGGGGCTTGATCAAGCGCGTGGTGGTCTACAAGCTGGATCGTATCAGCCGTTCCATTCTGGACTTCGCAACCATGATGGAAACTTTTCAGGAATACAATGTTGAGTTCGTATCTTCCACGGAGAAGTTTGACACGTCCACCCCGATGGGGCGGGCCATGCTGAATATCTGCATTGTGTTTGCCCAGCTTGAACGTGAAACTATC
>OMCA01000695.1_pt1 | contig 18482 bp, 8 predicted proteins | sample 1673621 | NCBI WGS metagenome assembly OMCA01 (sample SAMEA103958117, study PRJEB25191) | human gut metagenome | biome: human-associated habitat [ENVO:00009003]; feature: intestine environment [ENVO:2100002]; material: feces | place: Germany | collected 2013/2015
CTCGGCCTTTCGCCCGACGATTTCGTAATCCTGCTGACGCATACGCCAGACTATGCCGAGGACGTCCCGGTGACAAACTCCGATCTCATCCTGGCCGGACACACGCATGGCGGGCAGGTGACGCTGTTCGGGCTTTATGCACCGATAGTCCCCTCGCACTACGGGCAGCGGTTCCTCTCCGGGCTGAAGTACAACTCAAAGAACATCCCGATGATTGTCACCAACGGCATCGGCACTTCGCAGAAGGCCATCCGCATGTTTGCTCCCGCAGAGGTGGTGATGATTGTGCTGCACCGGCTGACGGACTGATTTATTCTTCGGGCATCAGCACCACTCCCAGTTTCTTCTTGCCATCCATCTTTACCACCATCGGCTGGTGGAAATGTACATGCCGCAGGTACTTCGTCTCGTGTACGGCAGGCTGTGTATTCAGGAATTCCTGGTTGTATACGCCGTCATTCATAAAGGCGTTGATGGTAAAGTATCCCACTCCAAAGGAGGTCAGGTTCTGGAAGAAGTGGGTTCCCTGGCTGGGGTCTACCCGGTAGTTGGTCAGTCCGGCTTCCACTATCACGCGGGCAGCGCTGATGTGCGGCCACTTCACGGGGATGCCGAGCCAGGTGTCACTGCTACCCCAGCGTCCGGGACCTACAAGGACATAGTTGCGGCCTTCGTCCAGGAACTGCTGGTTCAGCTTCTCTATCTCCCAGGCAATCTCCTGGTTGTGGGAGGCACTATAGTCGTCTGTCTTCACATAGATAATGTCATGTATCTCGTTCATGATGCCATGTCCCAATGAGTTGTTGGAACGGAGCAGTACCTGGTCGTCCGGAATGGCGGTAAGGTCTTCATCCAGCATCTCCTTGGTGTCGACTATCGGGCGGATTTGCAGCAGGTAGAAGGTGCCGGTTTTGTCCTTCTCACGGCTCATGGTGGCGGCAAACTCTATCTCTACGGGACGGCGCATCTCCTGCTCTCCGTATTTCAAAGCCAGTTGCAGGATGCGTGGCAGGGGGAATACGTCGTGTTGCAGGATGTTGGCAAAGGTGATGACTTTGCGTCCGCCGGGATAAAGCCCGTCGCGGATAATCTGGTCGTAAGGGTCGTAGGTGGAGGCTATGTAGTTCAGTGCTCCGTCCTTTTCCGCTTCTTTGACGTGCAGTTTCAGCAGGTTGAAGCCGTCGTCGATGGAGAAGTCGTGACCGGCATTGCGCAGGTCGAGGGCATAGAAGCGGGTCTGAGTCTCTTTGAGGGCAATCTCCATTTCGCTGGTTTGCAGCACCTGGTTGGGGTGATAGGGCGAGAAGCGGAGCGTCATGCCGCCGTCCACGATGTATTTACCTAAACCGAGCGCCAGATTGACGATACCTTCTTCTGCCTTCTCGTCGCCGATGGGGTAGTAGTTGAGCGAACGTGCCACGCCGGACATGCTGGGGTAGTAGCGGTCACCATACTGGTTGCCCACTACCTCTTGTAGGATGACAGCCATCTTTTCCTGGTCGATAACATTGCTCGTTGCCTGCATGTATGCCTTCGAGTCGCGGAAGTAGACCGAAGCATATACTCCCTTGATGGCATCGCTCAGCATGCGCAACATCTCGTACTTGTCGTCCAGATAGGGAATCATGTAGGTGTTGTAGATGCCGGCGAAGGGTTGGTAGTGCGAGTCTTCCAACAACGAGGACGAACGGATGGCAAGCGGCGACTTCACCACGTCGAAGAAGGTGAAGAAGTCCTCCACCAGGCGGTCGGGCAGCTTTGCTTTGAGGAAGTAGCGCAGGATGACGTCATCGTCGGCATCGGACAAGGCTATCTGATACAGATTGTTGGTATCCATAAACTCGTCGAACACATCGGTACAGAGCACGATGGTCTTGGGGATGGCGACACGGGCATTCTCAAACTCTTCGAACTCGGGGTGATGCTTCACCAGGTTGTCGATGAAAGCCAGTCCGCGCCCCTTGCCTCCCAGCGAACCGTCGCCAATACGGGCAAAGTTGGAGTATCGGTCAAAGCGGTCGCGCCTGAAGACTGCCACTACTCCCTGGTTTTTCATCTTGCGGTATTTCACGATAGCCTCGAAGATAATTTTACGGTGGGCATCCACGTCTTGCAAGCTATTCCAGGTGATGGGCCGCAGGAACTCTGCCACGGGAAACATGGCACGCGAGTAGAGCCAGCGGCTGACGTGGTTGCGGCTGATGTGGTAAAGGAATGATTCTGCCGGAACAGCAAAAAGAATGTTCTGCAGCTCTTTGAGATTCTTTACGCGGGCAATCTCTTCCAGCGTGTCCGGGTTGCGGAAGATAAAGTCGCCGAAACCGAAATTGTCTGATACAATACGGCGCAGGTCCACATCCATCTTTTTGGAATTCTTGTCGATGAAGGCGGCATCGTATTTGGCTGCATACGCTACGTTGTCCGATTCGCTGGACTGTATGATAAGGGGTACAAACGGGTCTTCCTTGCGGATGGCGGCACAGAGCTTGATACCGGCCAGTCCGTCCTTCTCGCCCCGTTCTACGCGGGGGAAGCGTACGTCGGTGATGACACCTAATATATTATTCTTATATTTTTGGTAGATGCCAAAGGCTTCTTCATAGGTACGTGCCAGTACAATTTTGGGACGTCCCCTCATGCGCAGTGTGCGCTGGTGGGCATTCAGTGCTTCGGTAGAGAATTCCTGGCTCTGCTTCAATACGAATTTATACAGATTGGGCAGGATGGAGGAGTAAAAGCGGATGCCGTCTTCCACCAGCAGGATGAGCTGCACACCCACTTCGTTGACGTCGTGCTCCAGGTTCATCTTGTCCTCTATCAGCTTGATGATGGAAACCAGCAAGTCGGTGTTTCCCAGCCAGCAGAACACATACTCAAAGGGACTGAGGTCTTCATTGGCAATACGCTTGGTGATGCCGTGGCTGAAAGGGGTAAGTATCACCATCGGAATCTGTTCATACAGGTTTTTGATGTATCGTGCCACGTCGAAGCTGTCGTTGTCTCCCGTGCCCGGCATGCAGATGATGAGGTCGAAAGAGATGGAGGACAGCTGTGTCAGCGCCTCCTCGCAAGTGGAAACCTGCGTGAAACGGGGAGGGTAGCGCAAGGAGAGCGAAGTGTATTCATTGAATATCTTTTCGTCGATGCGGCCGTCATCTTCCAGCATGAAAGCATCGTAAGGATTGGCTATCAGAAGGACGTTGAAAATGCGCCGTGTCATGAGGTTGGCAAACTGTGTGTCCTTGAAATAGAGCTGGTTTAATTTGAACTTACTGAGCATGGCTTCTCATGATTTGTTGGTTTCGGAAGGCAAAAGTAATAGAAATCGAACCTATTCGGATAGTTTTTCGACCGTTTTTTTTATATTTATGCGTAATATTGCATCCGAAAAACAATATATGACCTATGTCTGCTCCATATCCGTTTCCATATAAATCCGTTGCATGTACATTTCTGCTGTTATGGGTGTTCGTTTTTTTGTCCGCTGACTTGTTTGCCGGTTCATTCCGCACCTTGGGTATCAAGGAGGGATTGGGCAGTCGGCAAGTATTCCAGATAAACAAGGATTCAGCCGGATTTGTCTGGGTGTATACTCATGTCGGGATAGATCGTTATGACGGGAATGAAATCAAGCATTACAAGCTGGACGGAATGGTTGATTCCAGGGACAATATCCAGTCTTCCACTACCATGATGTGTGATAAGGAGGGTATTGTCTGGGTTGCATTGAAGAATGGAAAAATCTATGCATACAACAAACTGACGGACTCTTTCCAATTGCGTGTGGACTTGGCCGATTACCTGCCTTCTCCGGTATTGTATAATATGCTGTTTGATGACGAAAACCGTTTGTGGTTGTGTATGTCGAAGGGGCTTTATTCTTGGGAAGAAAGTGCAGGGCTGTCTTTTGCCGGATTGAAGGGGCAATCTGTCCGTTGCATAGTCCAAATGGAAGATGAAGTGTTTTTTGCAGGCACCGACAAGGGTGTCTTCCGGCTGACGAAGGCAGGAGCGGCAGGTTCTTCGTCTTTTGAGACGAGGCCGGTTGACCTGCATACAGAGATGCATGTGGAATCGCTCTATGTCTTCGGAGCGAAGCTGTTCATCGGTACCTTTTCAAACGGCGTATTTGTGCTTGACGGTCCCGAAGGGCAAATACATTCCTTGAATGACCGGATTCCTCATGTGCCTATCCGTTCGTTTGCAAGGACAAAGGATAATTTGCTGCTGGTGGGAGCCGACGGTGCAGGTGTTTTTTGCATGGATGTCGCTACCGGAGAACTTTTGAACCATTATATGAATAACGGGGATGATGACAAAAGCTTGAGTGGTAATACGGTATCCGATATTTGTGTGGATGAATCCGGAGTTGTATGGATTGGCACTTCTACGAATGGCATCAGCTATCTGGATCCGGAGATGCCGGATGTCTATAGAATCAGGCACGAACGCAATAATGATAATTCCCTGAAGTCGGACCATGTAAATGTGATGTTTCAGGACTCGGAGGGAGATTATTGGTATGGTACAAACAACGGCGTCAGCCTCTATCAACCTCGGTCACGCAAATGGACCCACTATCTGGACGGTACGGAATATAGTGGCAAAGTGGTATTGGCACTTGCCGAAGACTCCGGGGGAAACATCTGGGTAGGTGGCTATGGTATCGGTGTCTATTGTATTCATAAACAGACCGGACGGGTACAGAAGAAAGAGAAAAGAAATGCACATCCGGAGAAGGGAATGGCCACCGACTATGTTTATGCCATTTATGCGGAAGGGGATTATGTCTGGTTCGGTGGTATTGAAGGAGAGTTTACCCGTTACGATATACGGACGGATACTTATACATATTACCCGATTGATTGCATAGGTGACATAAAGCCGGGTAAGGGGGGCTCATTACTGATTGCCGGTTGCAGCGGGTTGGCCGTCTTTGATAAGAAGTCGGGAGACACGCAGTGGCATCAGACGTTTGGAGACATCTCTCTGAATTATCCTATCCGTTGCCTGATGCAGTCCTCATCCGGTGATATTTGGCTGGCGACAGACGGGGAAGGCCTTATACGTGTTGGTCCGGATGGGAAAGAGGTGCATGCATATACCGTAGATGACAATCTGGTTTCCAATTCCATCAACAGCCTGCTGGAGGATAACGAAGGGCGTATCTGGTTCAGTACGGAGAAGGAATTGTATTGCTTGGATTGTTCCCGGGATATTATCATCAGTGCCAATGATTTTTTGGATGTCAGCTGGGGATATTACAATCCGAATGCTGCCCTTAAGTTGAAGAATGGATGTCTTGCTTTCGGCACCGCAGAAGGGGTTCTTTCCTTTCTCCCGTCTTTGGACTTGGGGACTCATGCACCCGTTGAGCTGATTCTGACAGACTTTAAACTGCTTTATGAATCGGTCAAAGCGGGAATGAAAGGCTCTCTTTTGCAAACGAATATCAATGATACCCGGAAAATAGATTTGAAGTATAATCAAAACTCCTTCTCTATTTCCTTCTCTGCCATCAACTTTGCAGTCCCGCATCGTATCAGGTATGAGTATAGGCTCGAAAATCACAATGAAGAGTGGGAACACTCCAATTCAGTGCGGAACGTGAGCTATATGAATCTCTCGTCCGGTAAGTATGTATTCCGCTTGCGGGCATTTGATAAGTACACCGGGCAGCAGGTGGGAGAAAGAAGTCTGGACATTGTCATTCATAACCCTTACTGGGTTTCGTGGTGGGCGCTGCTCCTCTATTTCATCTTGTTGTTTGTCTTTGTCTGCATGTTTGTGCAGTATAGGAGGCATAAGGTGAACGAGGGGCGTATAAGGGACAAGATACGTTCCTTTATCAGTATAGCCCATGATATCCGTACACCGGTTACTTTAATAAAGGCTCCGCTGAGCGAGCTCGAAGCGCAGGAGGGACTTCCGGAGCAGGGTAAGAAAACCGTTGCGGTGGCAATGAAGAATGTGGAAAAACTGATGGGAATGATTACTCAACTGCTTGAGTTGCAGAAAACGGAACTGCATGCCGAGGAGTGTCTGAAGGTTTCTCTATACGACATTAAGGCTTATCTGGAGGAAAAAATGGCGGAGTTTCACTTAGCTGCCATGCAGAAGAGCGTCGGGATAGAGTTGGAGGTGGAGCCGGATATGCCCAAGGTTTGGATTGACCGGGAGAAGATGGATCATATCATAGACAATCTGCTCTCCAATGCCTTGAAGTATACAGAGAAGGGAGTCATCCATATACTGGTGAAGACTGCAAGAAAGAAATGGACTATTGAAGTGAAGGATACGGGCATCGGCATTCCGAAAGAGGAGCAGGGCAATATCTTCCACGAATATTATAGAGCCCAGAATGCCATGAACTTTGAGGAAACCGGTTCGGGCATCGGTCTGATGATTACGCGCCGCATTGTGAAACAGCATCACGGCACCATCTCTTTCAGTAGCGTGGAAGGGCAGGGAACTACGTTTACGGTAACTTTCCCGCAGAGGATAAAGGCGAGCGTGGCGGTGGAAGCGAAGGCTGACGGCCGGGAAGAAGCTCAGGCCGCTACCGGGGCTGTGCATGAAGAAACGGAACGTGCCGGGAAGAATGTCCTTCTTCTGGCGGAGGACGATGCGGATATGAGGGAGTATCTGGTGGACAGCTTGTCTTCCGAATATAAGGTAGTTGCCGTGCCCGACGGCGGAAAGGCATTGGAGACGGCAAGGGAAATCAATCCTGATATCATTATCTCGGACATTGTGATGCCGGTACTGGAAGGTGATGAATTGTGCCGGATTCTGAAATCATCGGTAGATACAAGCCATATACCTATTATATTACTGACCGCACTGAGTGAGAGGGAAAATATCATCTTCGGACTGGAGGCCGGTGCCAATGACTACATCATCAAGCCTTTCGACTTGTCTGTGCTGAAAGTGCGTATCAGGAATATTCTTCAGAATAGGCAGCATTTGCGCGAAACCGTGTTGGCGATGGATGCGCAGCCCGAAGAGACAGACTATACCAGCCAGTTGGACAAGGAGTTTCTGGACAAGGTTATGAAGGTGATTGAGGAGGAGTTGTCCGATTCGGAATTCTCCATCAATGACTTCTGCCGGATGCTGGGCATGAGCCGCACTTCTGTCTACAATAAGATAAAGACGCTGACCGGGCAGGGACCGAATGACTTCATCCGCATTGTCCGTTTGAACAAGGCAAAAGAGCTGCTGGTTTCCCGGAAATATTCGATAGGGGAAGTGGCGAATATGGTCGGATTTTCTGACCCGAAATATTTTAGTACATGCTTCAAAAAGCAGTTTGGCACCAGTCCCAGCAAAATTTAGAGCCATGAAGACTGCTTTTGAACCACCGCTGACAAGTATTAAACCTTTTTTGTCAGAGAATAAACCCTTGTCTCCCTGATAGTGCGTAATATTGTGGACAGTAAACAATATTAAAAAACGCATATAAAAAATGGAAACGTATTTAGGTCTTGATTTAGGAGGCACGAAGTTGCTGATTGGCGAAATGGATAGCCGTGGCAACATTTTGAGGTATAAGAAATATGACTCCGGTTACTTTAATCAGCAGGCTGCGCTGGAAATCATCAAGTCGTCGCTCGATGATTATATCCGTACCGTGGGCTGGTATGACCAGAAACCGGTAGCGATGGGTGTTGGGCTGATAGGGCGTGTAGATCCCAACGAAGGTGTCTGGCTGCAGATTGACCCGAGCAGGACACAGCGGATTGAGTTGGCAAAGGAACTGTCGGATATATATGGCATGCCTTGCCATATAGACAATGATGTGAAGAGCGCTACAAGAGCCGAACGCGTCTGGGGATTCGGACAAATTTCCAAAAACTTCATATACGTAAATGTAGGTACAGGCATTGCCGTGGGTACGGTGATAAATGGGAGACAAATCCGTGGCAGCCATTTCAATGCCGGCGAAGTGGGACACGTGCGTGTAGGTGTGAACATAGGCATTAAATGCGGTTGTGGACGGATGGACTGTGTGGAGGCGATTGCTGCCGGCATAGGTTTTGACAATTGTGCCCGTCTGCTCCGCAACCAGTATGAGACCGGCCTGCATATTCCGGCTGAAAAAGGGGAACGGGTGATTGTGAGTGAGGTGTTTGCACTTAGTCAGAAAGGTGACCCTCTCTGTACGGTGCTGGTGGAGAATGCAGCTGAGGCGCTTGCCAATCTTATCATGAATCTGGTACGTGTGATTGACCCGGACACGGTGGTGTTGGGTGGAGGCATTGTGGCCGACGGGTATATGCACGAGAAGATTCTGGAGAAACTTCATCCTACGACCATGCGTTTTGTCAGCAACGGGGTTGTCATTACGAAACTGAATCCCGGATTTATCGGGCTTCTGGGAGCCGGTGCGGTGGCGATGAATATGTGATTAGGAATTAATGATTAAGAATATGAAAATAACAATAACAAAGAATGAAAAGGAGTTTGACTGCACGGCTGCATGGCGCATCATCGGGCAGATGTTGAATGAACCGGAGAGTGTGATAGGACTTTCGACGGGACGTACTACCGGCAATCTTCATCGGTTGGTGGGAGAAATCTATACTAAATATCCGTTTAAGGTGGATACCGTTACTTTCTTCGGATTGGATGAGGTAACGAATGTGCCGCGCGAATATGCCGGAGCATGCTACACGATGCTGAAAACGGAGTTGATGGATACATTGGGCATCAAGGAAGAGAATTTTTTGATGCTGCCTACCATTTCTGGTGATTTTGAACAGTCATGCAGGGATTTCCAGCAGAAAATTGCGAACCGTGGCGGTATTGATTTGCTGATTTTAGGGTTGGGTGAGAACGGACACCTGGGATTCAACCAGCCGGAATCTCCCTTTGGCGGTGAAGCATGGGTGACCCGGATGAATGTGGAACTGGAAGAACGCATCCGTAGAGAAACGGGTACTCCTCCCGATAAAGAGTTGGGAGGGGCTACTTTGGGAATAAAGAACATTATGCAGGCACGCCGGATTGTACTGGTTGCCAAAGGGACTAATAAAGCGGATATTGTCAAGCGGATGCTTGAAGGGCCTGTGACAACAGATGTTCCTGCTTCCATCCTTCAGCTTCATCCCAACTGTGAATTTCTGCTGGATGAGGCGGCGGCAAGCATGCTTAACTGCTAAGTCGCCTTGCAGGCGGCTGATAACTAATTATTTGAATTAATAATCAAAATACTATGACACAACAAGAAAAACAAATAAACTATATGGGGCCATTCATCACGATGGTGTTCTTGTTCTTTATTGTAGGTTTCCTTACGACTGCCAATACTCAGTTTCAGGGTCCTCTGAAAGAAACTTTTCTTTCGGAAGTGGGCGGGTTGAAAAATACTTTTGCTACTTTGATTACTTTCTCCTGGTTCCTTGCTTATCCGGTTTGTGGAGGGGTAGGCTCGTCGTGGATTAGCAAATACGGATATAAAGGAACATTGATGCGTGGATTGCTGGTGATGATTGTGGGGCTTGGTTTGTTCTTTGCCTCTTCCTATTTCACAGTACACTTTCCTGAAGCGAATTGGCATGCAGGAAATAATGTTATCCCTGGAGGGTTCTTGATTTTCTTACTGGGTTCTTTCGTGGTAGGGGCTTCGGCTACCATTCTGCAAGTGGTTATAAATCCTTATCTGACGGCTTGCCATGTCAAGGGTACCCAGTCCATTCAGCGTTTGGCTATAGGCGGTTCTGCCAATTCTGTGGGAACTACGCTTGCTCCTTATTTCGTGACCGGTGTCGTGTTCGGTGGTCTGTCTATGGAGGACATTCAGATTGACCAGCTGATGGTTCCGTTCCTGGCATTGATGGCTGTTATTTCTTTGATTGTATTGTTGTTGATGAAATTGTCTTTGCCCGATATCCAAGGAACCAGGGTAGAGAAGGGAGAAAAGCTGGAAAAAAGTGTATGGTCCTTCCGTCATCTGACATTGGGCGTGGTGGCTATCTTCTTTTATGTAGGAGTGGAAGTCTGTATCGGGGCCAATATCAATCTGTACGCCATCGAGATGGATTATGCTTCTCCGGCACTGATGGCTACGCTCTATTGGGGTGGTATGCTTGTGGGCCGCCTGGTGGGGAGCAGCCTGAGCAGAATTTCTCCCCGCGTGCAGTTGACGGTTACTACGGTATCGGCAGGACTACTCGCCCTACTGGCCATTCTTCTGAATAATCCGTGGCTGCTCACGGCAGTAGGTCTGTTCCATTCCATCATGTGGGGAGCTATCTTTACTTTGTCCGTTGCCCATTTGGGAAAATACACTTCGGTGGCTTCGGGTGTGTTCATGATTGGAGTGGTAGGCGGTGCCATATTGCCCTTGTTGCAAGGAGTGCTTGCCGATGTTCTTGGAGGCTGGAGATGGTCATGGTTCATCGTTCTTTTTGGAGAAGCGTTTATGCTGTATTATGCATTGATAGGTTCACGGGTCCGTCAGACCTGCGATAATTTGTAATTAAAGATAGTACTTATGAAAAAAATTAGAATGATGATGGCTGCCGCTTTGGGCGTATTGGTTTCATGCGGTAGCGTTAAGCCGGGAGAAGAGGTCGTTGCGGCTTCCCGCAATTCGAAGGTTGTGGTTGCTTATGTTACTTCGTGGAGTGAGGTGATGCCCGACCCGCAGTACATGACGCATATCAACTATGCGTTCGGTCATGTAAACGAGAGCTTTAACGGTGTCAAGATTGATAATGAGGAACGTTTGAGACAGATTGTTGATTTGAGGAAACAGAAGCCGGAACTGAAAGTGCTGCTTTCCATCGGTGGCTGGGGAAGCGGACGTTTCAGTGAGATGGCTGCCAATGATGAATATCGCCGTGCTTTTGCCGCGGACTGTGACCGTGTGGTGAAGGAGTTCGCTTTGGATGGCATTGACATCGATTGGGAATATCCCACCAGCTCTATGGCAAATATATCCTCGTCACCGGACGATACGGAGAATTTTACACTTCTGATGCAGGATATCAGAGCTGCCATCGGCAATGAAAAGGAACTGACACTTGCCACCGTAGCTTCTGCCCGTTACATTGACTTCAAGGCTATCTTGCCTTCCGTCGATTTTGTGAATATCATGGCTTATGACATGGCTTCTGCTCCCAAGCACCATTCGGCGCTTTATCCGTCAGGACATAGCGGTGACATTACTTCGGACGGTGCCGTTACTGCACACTTGAAAGCGGGCGTACCGCCTTCCAAGCTGGTGATGGGTATGCCCTTCTATGGTCGTGGAGGTGACGGTTATCCCAGCTTCCAAGACTATAATAAGGTAGGGAATACGGATACCCAATATACTGAAAAGTGGGATGAGGTGGCTCAAGTGCCTTATCTGGCCGATAAGAATGATACGTTGGTATTTGGTTTTGAGAATCCCCGTTCACTTGCCATCAAGTGTCAGTATATTCTGGATAAAGATTTGCTGGGAGGCATGTATTGGGATTATAGCGGAGACAATGAGCAGGGTGATTTGCGCCGTACAGTAGCAGAAAACCTGTTGGGCAAGCCGCACAAGGCGAAGGTACTGGTGTTGACGGAACGTGGCGGACAGCACGGAGGATTTACGGATGCCGGTTTGAGGTGGTTGGCGGCCGAAGGTGCAAAGGGGAATTTCAGTATTACCGAGATAAACAATGCCAGGAACATAACGGAGGCTTACTTGTCGCAGTTCAGCCTGGTTATTCAATTGGATTTCCCGCCTTATACTTGGCCGAAGGAAGCGGAAGATGCGTTCGTCAAGTATATAGAAGAAGGGCATGGCGGCTGGATTGGTTTCCATCATGCCACTTTGCTGGGCGAGTTTGACGGTTATCCCATGTGGCAATGGTTCTCTGATTTTATGGGTGGCGTGCGTTTCAAGAATTACATAGCTCCGCTGGCCGACGGTACGCTGATTGTAGAAGATGAGCAGCATCCGGTAATGAAGGGTGTTCCGGCCTCTTTCGTTGTGCCCGATGACGAGTGGTATATTTATGACAAGAGTCCGCGTCCCAATGTACATGTACTGGCCAATGTGGATGAGTCGAGCTACACGCCTGCGTCGGACATCAAGATGGGCGATCATCCGGTGGTTTGGGTCAATGAAAACAAAAAGGCACGCAATGTTTATTTCCAGATAGGGCATAGTAGTAAGTTGTACGAAACGGAAGGGTTTACGACCATGTTCAGAAATGCCATTAACTGGACTTTAGAAAGGTAATACTTTTTATAATCAATGGATTTGGAAGAAAACGGGTACGTACAGAAACGTATCCGTTTTTTTATGGGTTTAAACTTTATCACTTTAAGTTTAAAATAAAACGTTTTTTATGGATGTGTTAGTAAATGAACTCCTTATGAGAAATATTCAACTTCCATTTCTTGTTTAGTACGTAATTTCGCTTATCGAAGTATTGGAATTTGTATCAATACAATATGAATAACTTCCTATTTTATAAACTAATACTATTATCATGAAAAGAAAAAGAGTCCTTTTGCTGCTTTGCATTCTCAGTTGCACTTTGCAGCTCTTCGCACAACAAATTAATGTGCAGGGTGTCGTTTATGACCCTTCCGGAGAAACGGTTCCAGGTGCTAATGTCAGTATGAAAAGTAATCCGGCTGTGGGTACTGTGACGGATATTGATGGGAATTTCAGTCTGAAAGCTTCTGTGGGTGATGTGTTGGTCTTCACCTTTATCGGTTATGAGCCTATTGAGTATAAACTGACTGCTGCAGATACAAATCTGAAAGTCCGTTTTACTGATTCTTCTGAGTTGCTGGACGAGGTAGTTGTAGTAGGCTATGGTGTACAAAAGAAGAGTGTACTTTCGTCTGCTGTGAGCCGTGTTACCAGTGAAGAGTTGGATAAAGGTAATCCTACAAATATTCAGAATGCTTTGAAAGGTAAAGTTTCCGGTGTACAGATTATCTCTAATTCAGGTCAGCCCGGTGCGGAATCAAAGATTCGTATTCGGGGTACCGGTACGGTCAACAACTCCGATCCGCTTTATATAGTAGACGGCATGCCGTCTGAAAGTGGTATCGGTCATTTGAATCCTTCTGATATTGAGTCTATTGAAGTGCTGAAAGACGCAGCTTCCGCCGCTATTTACGGAGCCCGTGGTGCTAACGGTGTTGTGCTGATTACTACGAAGAAGGGTACTAAAGGGAAGGCTACTTTGAACTATGAATTTACGTATGGTATTCAGAATCCTTCCAAGAAGGTGGATTTGCTGGGTAGTGCGGATTATCAGATGTTGATGAATGAAATGGCTGCCAATGCAGGTAAGGACCCTTATTTCCCGACTGTTTCCAGCGTCAATACCGACTGGCAAAAGGAACTGCAGAACAAGAATGCTCCTATTATGAACCACAAGGTTTCGTTGAGTGGAGGTACGGACAACTCTACCTATTATGCTTCTTTCGGTTATGTAAAGCAAGAAGGTATTTATGCCAAAGGACATGCTGATTATGAACGCTACAATGTACGCTTGAATTACAATAATGTATTACTGGACACGAAATCACGAAATTGGTTGAATAAGATTAGTTTTGGTGCAATTGCAAGCTATTCCAAGTCAATCCAGACAGGTAATACTATTGGCAACAGTGAAGCTGCAGGCTTGATTACTTCCATGAATATGTTGCCTCCTACCGAGCCGGTTTATCAGACCGACCCTGCTATACTGGAGCAATATGCCGTAACTTATCCAAATCATGTCATTGCTCCCAACGGCCTGGCATACAATATCATCGAGATGCGTGAAATAACCAATCCGCTGGCAGCCATGCAGGTCAGTCATAACCAGAGGACTATGCCTCAGAATTTCGGTGCGAACTTTAACCTTGATGTCGACTTGTTGCCAGGCTTGAAGTTCAAGACTACCTATGGTGCGGAATGGGTGTTCAATTCCATCAAGAATGTAACTCCGGTCTACGAGCTAAATGCTACCAGTAAGAATGCCACTTCCAAGGTAGAGGATAAGAAAAGGGAGTCTTCCTATTGGCAGTGGGAAAATGTACTGTCGTATACAAAGTCTTTCGGCCGTCATAATATAGGTGCACTGTTCGGTACAAGTATGTCTTCCTACCATTACTCCAATTTGGAAGCGGAAGATTATAATCTGCTGGTGGTGGATATAGACAAGGGATATATAGACACGGCCACAGCGCCCGAAGAACAGTCCAAAGTATGGGGTGGGGCGGAAGACCACCGCATTGCATCCGTATTCGGACGTATCAATTATAATTATGATGAAAAGTATTTGTTCGAAGCGGTAGTGAGACGGGACGGTTCGTCAAACTTCAGTCGCGAGCACCAATATGCTACATTCCCTTCGGTTTCTTTGGGTTGGGTGTTGACTCGTGAGAAGTTCATGGAGAACAGACCTTCCTGGTTGGATTTTGCCAAGATACGTCTAAGCTGGGGACAGAATGGTAACGAACGTATTGGCTCCTTTGCCTATACAAGTATGATGAGTCAGGGTAAGAATGCAGTCATAAATGGAAAGGTATATACGGGCATGCTGCCCAGTGGCTATGCCAATGCTGATTTGAAATGGGAGACCTCCGAACAGACCGACTTGGGTTTCTTCAACAGTGCATTGACATTCTCTGCCGACTATTTCGTGAAGAAGACGAAGGACATGCTGCTTTCCATGCCGATTCCTCTTTATACCAGTTATGGCAGTATGACGGTCAATTCGGGTACAGTGAAGAACGAAGGTATCGAGTTCGAAGCGTCCTATCGCTTTAAGGTGGGTGAAGTGAATCTGGGTATCAATGGAAATGCTTCTTATGTGAAGAATACCGTAACAGACCAGGGCCCCGACCGTGTCGGTCTCAATAATATCGGCGGTGGTATGGGCGGCCAGGTCAGTTGGAGAGAGAACGGGCGTCCGTACGGCTTCTTCTACGGTTACTTGCATGATGGTATTTTCCAGAATCAGCAGGAGATAGATAGCTATACCTACGTAGATTCTAACGGAAAGACTCAGCTGATACAGCCGAATGCCAAGCCCGGAGATATTCGTTTTAAAGATTTGGATGGTGAAAATGGGTTGAATGGTGATGACCGTACCATGATAGGCAAGCCGAACCCTGACTGGACATATGGATTCACTCTTTCTGCCGATTGGAAAGGATTTGATTTCAGTGCATTCTTCCAGGGAAGTATCGGAAACGACATTTATAAACTGTACAGACGTTCCAATGTGACTTTTGGTAACTACGACAAATCTTGGCTGAACCGTTGGCATGGTGAAGGCACTTCCAATTGGGTGCCACGTGTGATAGATGGTGACAACAATAACTATCAGGTTTCAAACTTTTTTGTGGAAGATGGTTCGTATATGCGTTTGAAAGTGTTGCAGATTGGCTATAGTCTGCCCGGACAGATGTTGCAGCGTGTCGGCGTCAAGGGGCTGCGTTTCTTTGTGCAGGGCGAAAATCTGTTTACAATTACCAACTACAGCGGTTATGATCCTGAAGTGGGAACACGTGATGGATTTGACGGGGGAACATATCCGCAAGCACGTACTTATACTATCGGTGCGAATATTACATTTTGATTAACCTAAAAATTAGATACAATGAATAAGATATTAAAGGTATTGGCTTTGGGTGCGATGGCTTTGTCGACCACAGCTTGTTCAGATTTTCTGGAAGTGAATCCGAGAACTCAGGTGTCGGAAACCGAATTCTATAAGACGGAAGACGATATGATGAAGGGCTTGTATGCCGTGATGAATGAAATGCAGACCCGTATGCCGGAGGTTTGGTCTTACTCTTCTTTGCTGGGCGATGAGTCTGAAACCGGTGGTGGTATCGGTGAGGGATCTTACAAGACGAAATGGGATACTTTTACCTATGACGCGACTTCTTGTTTCGGTGCATGGGGCTATGGTTCTTGGTGGAATGAGTGGGATTTCGGCTTGTTCAATGGGGTCATTGCTGCCAATCTGTTGATTGACAAATTGGCCGGGTGCAACCTCAATGCAGACTTTGTCAATTCCATTTCTGCCGAAGCGCGCTTTTACCGTGCCATTTTCTATTACCATCTGTTTATGGGGTATGAGCAATTCCCGCTTATCAAACATTATCTGGCAACCAGTGAAATGTATAGCGTTGCCAAAGGAACCCGTGAAGAGATTTATGAGTTTATGATGGGTGACTTGGATGACGAAGTGACTAAGTATCTGCCCCAGCGCAGTGCTACACAGCAGGGACGCGTTTGCCGGGATGCTGCCAAGCTGCTTCGTGCCAAAATTATTTTGTTCCATCGTGATGAGACTAAATATCAGGTGGCATTGAATGACATGAAAGAAATAATCACCAGTGGAAGATACCAGTTGAACCCTGATTATCAGAACTTATGGGTGAAAGACGGAGAATGGTGTGCGGAATCTATCTTTGAGGTATGTTATGCCGGCAATAACTCCGGCGAAGGGTTTGGGCTTGCACGTTCTTTGGGTGGTCGTAACATTGTTGACCCGAGAAGTGCCGAGCAGGGCGGATTGGGCGAAGGTTATGGGCAGAATACCATGCCGAGTTCCGTTTACAACATGTTTAAGGAAGGCGATACGCGCCGAGAAGGAACAGTCATTGTCTATGCGGACGAGGCTAAGAAAGTGGCAGAAATGGTGGCCAAAGGTGAACTGCCGGCAGGAAGTGCTTTCCAAGTCAGTGACCAGCAGGAAAATTACGAAGGCCTGGGGCACTATAAGATTCATCCGAGAAAGGAGACGACGTCTACGGTGAACCCTACGGATAACTATTATAACTCTTGGCGTATTTACCGTTATGCCGATGTTTTGCTGCTGGCTGTGGAGCTTGATGTACGCATCAACGGAACTGCCAGTGCCGATGCGCAAGGCTGGTTCGACCAGGTCAGAGACCGCGCTTTCAAAGACAAAGAGCATCGTATCAACTTGGCGGGAAAGAGCAAGCAGGAGTTGTTGGATATTCTTTTTGAAGAGCGTGGGTATGAGTTTATGGATGAAATGCAGCGTTGGTTTGACATTCTGCGTTTCGATAAAGGAACAGAGATTTTAGGTAACAAAGGTTGGACGGAGAAGTTTAGGTACTTCCCGATTGACCAGTCGGAAATGGATAGAGCTAAAGGTGGCTTGACACAGAACCCTGGCTGGTTATAAGTTTAGATTGGTTTTCTTTCTGAAGAGTCCCCGGTATTTCCTTTTGAAATACTGGGGATTTTTATGTGTAGGCAGTGGCGGTATCTCTCACTAAAGTTTATTTCGGCAAAACATCTGTCATGCTGTCACGCGAAGAGATTATTCTTTTGATTATAAGTTAATTAAAATGTGATGGATACCTGTGATAGATAAAAAACATTACAACCATCCATCACGCTTTCCAATTTTTGTAAAAGATGGTATGCATACTTGTTTCGTGGGTCGTTGAAATAGTTATAATCTTAGTTCTCAGTATGAAACTTTTAGTTTCAAGACTAAATACGAAAAGTTTCGACAAGTAAGACTATTGGTTTCAACAAGCAAAACCAAAAGTTTCTTTCGATAAAACCATTCGTTTCACACCGGAAAACTCTTGGTTTCGACTATAGGAAACTATCATTCCAACTTGTCGGGACCAGCAAGGGTATCTATATGAAACAACCGAAACAGATACCTTTTCCTTCGAAAAGTATCTGTTTCGGCATAAAAGTGTTGTATTTTGGAGAAGATTTGAAGAATACTATCCTATTTTATTCTTTTGATTACTGTTATGGGAGTTGTTTCATTTGAGGAACGGGTCACCGTTCTTGTCTTTGCTCACTACCCAGCGGAAAGCATTAACCAATAGCAGGTTCTGTGTACCGTCGATAAACTCTTCGTCACCATGTCCCATATTCAGGTAAATCATTCTGTAATTCTTGTTGGACCATACGATGGGGAAGTCGCCAAAATTCACTACATCCTTGATACCCAGTGGATAGTTCTTGGGAGATAGGGATAAGAGTACTTCTACGTCCTTGTTCTGGCGGGGGCTGGGAGTCCATTGGTACCATTCGCTGGCGGGAGCCACGAATGATGCAGGCAGATTCTTGGTAACGGGATGTTCTTCGTTGTCGACTTCGACCAATACCGGCTGGGGAGGCCAGTTGTTGCAATAGAACACCCCACCACCAAGAAACTTAACGAACCAGGGCCAATGCGTGCTTTTGTCGTTGTAGGCAGCTGCGTGGAAACCTACCCAACCGCCTCCGTTTTCCATGTATTGCTCAAAAGCATCGCGTTCGGCCTTGGTGTTGGGGGATGTGTTAAGCATGATAATGACATTGTATTCTTTCAGTTTCTCGTATGGGTATTTTGAAAAATCGGTAGTAATATCCAGAACAAAGCCGTCACCGTAATTGAGCTTCTTGAAGAAAGTGGTTGCTTGTTCTGCAAATTGTACGTGTGCTTCTTCCGCATGTTGCGTGTAATAAATCAAGGCCTTGAAGCGAGGAACTTTGGCAT
>OMCA01000717.1_pt1 | contig 18022 bp, 26 predicted proteins | sample 1673621 | NCBI WGS metagenome assembly OMCA01 (sample SAMEA103958117, study PRJEB25191) | human gut metagenome | biome: human-associated habitat [ENVO:00009003]; feature: intestine environment [ENVO:2100002]; material: feces | place: Germany | collected 2013/2015
TTTTCAAAGGCTCGCAGGGTTGAGGGACGGAGTCCCTCATGGGTTTTAAGGGCAAAGCCCTTAACATCTCTTACTCTTGAGAGCGGACAAAGTCCGCCCCCCTTGTTGATTAATATCTTTCTTAGCAATCTTGTATCCTGACAGTGGAGGCAATCCGCCACCGCTGCTTAAATATATTTACATAATGGAGGTTATAAAATGAAATTAGGTAAAAGACAGTTTATTATTGCGGCATTGGTTGTGGCACTTGGTGCAGCGGTTTATCTTAACTGGCAGTTCTCGGCAAATGATTCACTTTTAGCTAACGCTGATGAAAGCTCTAAAACATCATCATCTAAGGAAATCGGCGAGGCTAAGTATGTGAATACTTCGGCTTCTAAGAAATCTGAAAGCAGTAAATCAGAAACTACAAGTAATGAATCGATCAAAGAAACTAATGCTAAGGCAGATGAAAAGAGTGAATATTTTGCACAAGCTGAGCTTAAACGCAAGCAGGCACAAGATGAAGAACTCGAACTTATGAATAATATTATTGAAGATAATGATAAGAATGAAGCCGCAAAAACCGAGGCAGTAAAGCAAGTTGCTGAAATCACCAAAAGGATAGAACAGCAAAGCAATATAGAAAGTCTTATTAAAGCTAAGGGTTTTGATGAGTGCATAGCATTTATTTCTAATGGTGAGTGTAATATTGTTGTTTCTGCCGGAAGTGTTACAAATGCAGGAGCAATTACAATTAAGGATATTGTTCATAAACAAAGCGGTATAGAATATGACAAGATTACCATAACCGAACAGATTTCAGACAATCAACAAACTTCAAGTGAAAAATCAGAATAAAGTACAAATAAAATTTCATAGGCTATATTATAAAAAGTGGACTGCTATATTCAGCAGCCCACTTTTATGTTTTATACCCAAAAGAAAATGGCATTTATTGACATACAGAGTAATATGCCTAATATTGTAGGTAGGATAAATGAAAGAAGTGTCCATTTAAGGCTTTTGGTTTCTTTATAGATTGTAAGGCAAGTAGTTGAGCATGGAAAGTGCATTAGTGAGAAAATCATAGTGCATAATGCTGTTACCCAAGTCCAACCATTTTCTACGAACAGATTATAAAGCGAGGAAAGACTATCATATTCAACAAGCGTTCCAGAGGCAGTGTAAATCATAATGATTATAGGTATAACGATTTCATTCGCTGGAAATCCTAAAATAAACGCAAGCAAAATTACGCCGTCAAGTCCCATAAGTGAACCAAGAGGTTGAAGAAAATTTGAGATTATAACACATAGAGATTCGCCATTTATCATAATGTTCGACATTAACCATATTACGATTCCTGCGGGAGCGGCTACACACATTGCTCTTAAAAGTACAAAAATGGTTCTGTCGAGCAAAGAACGCACTATTGTTTTACAAATTTGAGGTCTGCGGTATGGCGGAAGTTCAAGCGTGAATGATGAAGGCAAGCCTTTTAGAAGTGTTGCCGAGAGAAGCTTTGAGACTAAGAGTGTGACTACCACTCCAAAAACTATTACCGTCAATAATAAGCCCGCCGAAACAAGCGAACGAAATGGTAATGAAATCCCTGTGGCGAAAAACATAGTTATTATTGCAATTAAAGTTGGAAATCTTCCGTTACAGGGAACAAAATTATTTGTTACGGTAGCTATAATTCGTTCCCTTGGAGATTCGATAATTCGACAACCAGTGACACCACAAGCATTACACCCAAATCCCATTAACATAGACTATACAATTTTGCTTTCAATTCTCCAAGTTATATTTACAGATTCCTCATCAATAGTTATGCGTTCGATTAGCGTTGATATGAGCAATCTTCGCTCGTCAATGCCTGATGTATCATCTAAGGCTTCAAATCTGTTGAGTGCAGCTTGAAATGCTTTATAATTATCTGCTCTTCTGTTTTTATTTAAAAGTTCATTTAATTCATCTTTCTTATTTGTTAATACAGTTATTTTGCTTTTGATAGTATCTATAGGTATATCTGATATTTGATAAAGGTCTAATAAGCGATTTATTTGGAAATCAATCTTTGATATTTCGGCTTTGATGCTTTTTGTATCGTCTGTTTTTTCTTCTTTTTTAAATAGTTTCTTATATTCATCATCAATAGCTATTTTATGTATTTCGGAAATAACAAGTGCGTCAAGCTCATCTATTTTCCAGTTTTTATTTTTACAGCTTGGGTCTTTAACAAATTTTGCTGTCGATTTAGAGCGTGAATAACATTTGTAATACCCATGGCAAGCACTATATCTTGCACCGCAATTTTTACAGTATACAAGACTTGATAATAAAAATCCTGCACGAAACGGAGTTTTTTGTGCAGGAAATTTTATACGGTCATCAGATTTTAAAAGCTCATTTGCTCTGCGAAAGTCATCTTCTGAAATTATTGGCTGATGTTCGCCGTCATACTCTACACCCTTAAATTTAACCTTGCCTATATAAATGCTGTTGCGTATGCAATTAGTGATTTGTAAAGCGTTTTTCCAAAGATTATCATTATATTTCTTGGTCATAATTTTGCTTATGGCGTTAACACTTTTTCCCGATAGAAATAGTGAAAAGATTTCCTTTACCTGTTCTGCTTCAACGGTATTGATTTCAAGATGACCATTTATGTAGTTATATCCTTTTGGAGCATTGCCACCGCCGTGAAAAAGTCCCGATTTACTTCTGCCGATACGCCCCATCGTGAACCGTTCGGTTATCTGGTCCTTTTCAAGCTGTGCGAATACCGAAAGTATGCCTATCATTGCACGACCAAATGGGGTAGAAGTATCGAAGTTTTCTGATACGGAAACGAAGTCAATGTTATTTGCAAGAAAGTAATCTTCTATAAGCATTAGTGTATCTTTTTGACTTCTGCTAAGTCTATCGAGCTTATAAACTATTATTGTATCAAACAGCTTATGCTCAATATCTGCAAGCATTGCGTTGAGAGCAGGGCGATTCATATTGCCCCCACTATATCCTCCGTCGGTATATATTTTATATATCGCATAATCCTTTGCTTTGCAGTATGCTTCAAGGCGTTCTGTTTGCTCATCAATGCTATAATTTTCAATCTGATTTTCTGTTGAAACTCTTACATAACACGCAACTTTTTTCATAAAAACACTCCTTTTTTAATATTTATATTCTAAAAAAGGGTGCAAAAATCCCTTGTAAACTTCACTTGAAAAATTTACAAGGGTATGATACAATATTTTTGCATTTGAAATGTATCATTGCACCCGTTGTAATGGTTTCCGCTCTCGCCGATTGCCGTCGGTGGGAGCGGTTTTTTATTGATTACATTTTTGAGCGATATTCTTCTATGAATTGCTCGAATTGTTGTCGCACTTGCCTTTCAAGTGGGTGAAGATAATACTTATTTCTTGCTTCAAGTACTTGCATACGCTCTGCACGATTTTTAGCCGCTTGCATAGATATATTGCATATCTTAGCTATCTCTTCGGCGGTTGTTGCGTGTAACTCGTGTAATACACACGCAGGAGCTAATAAATCTCTGGCAAATACATTCGCTGAACTCTCTAAATCATCTCTTACGGCAAATGTTCTGTAAACTGGAGTGTTTATCAACAAGTGTCCTAAAAAGATGTGACCGAGTTCGTGCGATATTGTAAATCGGCAACGATATGATGGTTCTGTATCACGATAGACAATTTCAAAAAAGCCATTATGAAGTATTGTTTTACCGCTTTCACTGTTTTCAAGCATATGAACATCACTTTCTTTAAATAATCTTATGCTTTCGGATTTTTTAATAATATCAGTTACCATAACAGGTAACTTGTTAATGTTAAAATCTAAAATACATTGCCAAGACGCATTTCGTGCATCTTTATATTTTCCATAATCCAAGCTTATCACCTCATAGGATATTATGTCCTATGAGGGATTTTTTTATTTATTATTTAAAGCTCTTCGTCGCTCTGAGGAGCAATATCGAATATTTCTAATTCTTTTGCCGTAACTTGTCTTTCAGTTAAAGACTTTCTGTTGTCATTAGTTCTTGCTACCTCGGCTATAGTAACGGTGTCTGAATACTTGCCACTTGCTACTAAGTCGTCTGAATATTCTAATAACTTATTTTTTCCAGTGTTATTAAGACTTTCGTAATTATGTAATAACTTTTGTTTATCATTGTCGCTCTTATCAGTGCTTGTAATAGTAATTTGGGGATTATTATAATATTCTGTTTCATCATCCAAATCATCTAATGTATATCCTAAACAATGAACAATTAATCTTACGCTTGATAAAAAAGGTTCTTTCGTTTGTCCAGCAAATAACTTATCAATAGTACTTTTAGGTATACCTGTGCATTCAGAAATTTCTTTAGAAGTTTTTTTGGATTGCTTTTTCATTTCTTTTAATCTGTCTAGCCACATTTTTTTCACCTCTGAATTTATAATATTACATTTTATTTTCGATGTCAATAAAAAATTTCCGATTTCAGCAATTTTTTTCTAAAAAGCTATTGACTTTTGCGGAAGTCAGATATATAATACAATTACCGATTGCGGAAGTCGGCAATAAATATAAGGAGGTGTTATATTATGAAAAATTTGCTTGCCGAAATGGCTAGGTATGGAGTGTCGAGATATGATATTCAAAAACTGTTAGGGTGTTCTGAAGCAACAGTAAGAAACAAACTTTCAGGAGAATCAGAGTTCACAGTACCTGAAGCTCTTAAAATCAGAAATTCATATTTTATTGGTTTTCGAGTAGAATATCTTTTCGCCAAAGATGAACAAGTGACAGCTTAGCTCATAACGGCTTTTGATGAATGGAGAGGGGGTGAAATAGTGGAACTGGAAACTTGTAAATTGAATTTTAGAGCGGATTTGCTAAGGGAAGCTATTCGTTCAAACGGTTTATCTCAAAAGAAACTATCTGAAAAGTTAGGCTTAAATGATAAAACAATTTCACAGAAGATGAATGGAGTAACACAGTGGACTCTATCTGAAATTCAGCAAATTTCAAGTATACTTAAAGGCTTAGATGTAAATACAGTTTTTTTGCTTAAAAAAGTATGAGCAGAGTGCTGTAACACTCTGCTCATTAGGTAAATTATTTATGTTTTTTACCAGTAGATTTTGTCTGTGATAAGGCACTTCCTGCAACACTCTTAGATGTTTTACTATAACGGTCATCTTTGAGAATTTTAGAAGCTTTGCTTGCAACAGACTTTGAAGTTTGTTTTGTGTTTGACATTGTAGCACCTTCTTTCTTTAATGTTATATATTTATTATACTACATATAGTGATTAAAGTAAAGAACAAACACAACTATTTGTATGAATACACAAATGTTTATTAAAAAGGAGTATAGCAAATGAACGAAATTATCAAAATTAGTTATGACAGCGAACAGCCGACAGTACTCGGCAGAGATTTGCACAAGGCTTTAGAAGTGCAGACACCATACGATAAATGGTTTCCAAGAATGTGTGAATATGGTTTTGAAATCAATAAGGACTATTCGACATTTTTGTCGGATAGGATTGACGGCAAGGCAGGTAAGCCAAGAACAGACCACCAACTCACAATCCCTATGGCAAAAGAAATATGTATGCTTCAACGCTCTGAAAAAGGTAAGATGTTCCGACAGTATTTTATAAACATTGAGGAACAGTGGAATACGCCTGAGGCGGTTATGGCAAGAGCTTTGAAGTATGCTAACGAAAATCTCAAAAAGCTACAAATTAAAGTTTCGGAGCTTTCAGTTGATAATCAGATTATGAAACCAAAAGCAGATTATTTTGATGAGCTTGTTGAAAGAAATCTTCTTACAGGTATCAGAGAAACAGCCAAACAGCTTGAAATCAAGCAAAATAAATTTGTCAGTTTTTTGCTTGAGCATAAATATGTATATCGTGATAAAAAAGGCAAGTTAATGCCTTATGCAAAGCACATTGACGGCGGTTTGTTTGAACTCAAAGAGTGCTTTAATGACAAAACTCAATGGAATGGCACACAGCCTCTTATTACTCCGAAGGGTAGAGAAACATTCAGACTGCTTTTCATAAATAATGCACAATGATAAAGGAGGCGGAAACTATGTATTACATAAAGAAAAAATTTGAGGACGGTTCAACAATAAATGTAGAACTTGAGGATTCAACAGTCTATTCAAAATGCTTGTTTTGTGGTAAAGAGGTTGAAAGAGATTTAGCCGATTTGATTGACAACGGTTTTGATTTTGAGGGCTCTAATGGAGTTTGTGAGGATTGTTCTAAGATTTTTCATACTTTTAAGCATAGTGAGGAGGTAACCCAAAATGAACAAGTATCTTGAAGCAATAGAAACCTACAAGGTTCAGTTTAATAAGAAAAAATTGAAAATTGCCTTTAAAAGTATGATGTATATTGTACTGTTGGATTTACGAGACGGCAATATAACCTTTGAAGAGTTTTATGCTATATGCAAAATTTTAAACGAAACGATTTGTCAAAAGAATGAGAGGAATGAAAACCACTGATGATAAATCCGATACTCAACCTTATCTCTAACATAGGCTATGTTGTGGCGCTGTGGGTAAATTGGTTTTGGCTCAGAAGCCTTGAATCAAGAATAAAACAACTTGAAGACGAGAACTCAAAAATTAAAGGCTTTTTAAGTGAAATGTACAACCTAATGCGACATAAAATATAAATGGAGGTGTTTTATATGTCAGAAAGAATAACTATATACGGTAACAAGGTTAATCTTACGAACACAATGGCTGATGGTGTTGTGCTTGAGGATATGGAAGGGTTTAAGCTTCCTTACTGCGAAAAGACGAAAGGCTTTTATACAACACTTGCTCATATTGCTATGGCAGCCGCCAAGCGACAGGTTGAACAGCAAGAAATGGCTGATAAGTTGAATGATGAAAATATTATAGAGGAGAAAACAGATGGATAAACTCAAAAACTTTTGCAAGAACCTCAGTCGCAAGAGCAAAGCTAAATCTGCAAAGCGAAAGACAGCAAAACTCGAAAAGCGTATGAATAAACTCGCTGAAAAAGCAGATAAAATCTGTAGAAATCGCTACGACTTTGAGATACTTGCAAACAAAATATACCAAAAGCGAGATTATCGCTTGCACATAGAAAGATTTAAACCGCACAATTACAAATTTGAGGAGGATTAAAAATGTTTGTACAAAAGAAAAATCGCCTCCAGAGCGGCAACTCTGGGGACGATACAAAAAGAAAAACATTTACTGTTAAGAGTATAGCACGCAAAGCGGAGAAAATCAAGATTGTTATTCAACAACCAGGCGAGATTTCGCAAATAATCGAGATTCCGAATACCCTCAAAGCTTTTCAACAGGCTGTTGGCGGTTGTATTGAAGTCATTAATCTTGGCAACGGACTTATTGGAGTAATCGATGAAGAAGGCAGAATTAAAGACAAAAAAGCTAACATCGATTACTACGGTAGTGATATAAGAGGCACAGTAGTCATTACAGCGGCAGACGGTGAGAGTTTTCGCAGTCTTACAACATCAGAGATACAATCAGCGAGAATATATCTCATGAAAAATTCGATAGAATAACGAAAACGGAGGTAGAAAGATGAAAGAAGAAGGCAGAATCATTTTGAAAGCACCGAAGCGCTATGGCAGCCTTTCAGGCGTTGTAAGAATTTCACCGGAAGCAGAGATTATTCTTCAAAAACTTTCTGATAAAACAGGTCTTTCAATGAGAGTTGTTGCAAGTCAAATGATAATTCAAGGCGAAGCTCTTGTGTCTATAGAAGAGGAATAGTCTATGTTTGTTGAATACAGTTGCTCGGATGAGCATATATGCGATTGTAACTGTCCAAATATGGACTGTATACATAATAAAAATATTAGAAAGGATGTTAATTATGACAGTAAATCTTACACTCAACGAGATTACAGCGGAGGGGGCTATGGAGGTTTTAAAGCTTATTCAGAAGAATATTGCTGAGCCATCGATGAAGCTCGAACCTAAGAAAGAATCCCCTGCCATTCCTACTGCACCTGTTGCTTCAACAGTTATGCCATTGCAAACTGTTCCAACAAATGCTGTTGCTTCAACAGCAATGCCGATGCCAATGCCAGTACCTACTACTGTGCCTACATCGGCTCCTACAGCTGTGCCAAACAGCGTTCCTGTTCAGCCGTCAAATGTACCAAACTACACTATTGAGCAGCTACAGACAGCTATCGCACCGCTTCTTGACGCAGGTAAGGTCGCCCAGATACAAGCACTTGTACAAAGCTTTGGTGTTGCTACACTTATGGATATTCCACCTGCAAGATATGGTGAATTTGCTAACGGTCTCAGAAATCTCGGAGGTGTGCTTTAATGCCTGATAAACATGCACTTCTATCCGCAAGTTCTGCGGCAAGGTGGCTTAACTGCCCACCTTCTGTAAGACTTACAGAAAATATGCCTGATACAGAAAGCGTTTATGCAAAAGAGGGTACCCTCGCACATGAAATGTGCGAGATTAAGCTTTCGGGTTTTATGACTCCTGTACCCAAGAGAACGATTACAACAAAGCTTAATAAGTTGAAAAAGAGTGAACTTTATCAGCCAGAGATGGATACATATACAGATGTTTATGTTAACTATGTGAAAAAACTTGCAATAAGTTTTGATTCACGCCCGGGTATGTTTGTTGAAAAGCAAGTTGATTATAGTAATTATGTTCCAGATGGTTTTGGTACATCTGATTGTATTATAGTTTGCGGTGGGAATTTACATATTATTGACTTTAAATACGGTAAAGGCGTACCTGTGTCCGCAGAGGACAACCCACAGATGAAGCTGTATGCTCTTGGAGCCGTTAATTTATACCAAATGTTCTACCCCATAAAGCAGATATACCTTTCAATTATCCAGCCAAGACTTGATAATATATCGGAATGGAAGATTTCACTTGAGGATTTGCTTTCCTGGGGCGAAAGCATTAAATCTATCGCACAGCTTGCTTATGACGGTAAGGGCGAATTTAAGTCAGGCGCACATTGTAAATTTTGCAAAATAGCTTCACCTTGCAGAAAACGAGCTGAAGAAAATTTACAGCTTGCGCAATATGAGTTCGCCAAGCCTGCCTCAACCGCAAATGAAGGAGAGGCCACTTTAAGTGATAGTGAGGTTGGCCAAGTATTGAGCCAAGCGCAAGACCTAAAAAAATGGGTTGAGGACCTTGAAAAATATGCACTTGAAGCGGTACTAAACGGTAACAAAATTGATGGCTGGAAAGCAGTTGAGGGCAGAGGTTCAAGAAGTTGGTCATCAGATTCAGAAGAAATAGAACATAGACTTAGTTCACTCGGCTACCCCTCTTCACTTGCATATGAAAGAAAAACACTTTCAGTAGCACAGCTTGAAAAACTCATAGGTAAAGAATATTTTGGAGATTTTTCAGACTTATTTCAAAAGTCTAAAGGTAAGCCTACTCTCGTTCCGGAGAGTGATAAACGCCCAGAATATGTGCAGGATACAACTGCAACAGAAGATTTTAAATAAAAGGAGATTTATATTATGTCAGATACAATAGTAACAGGTGAAGTAAGGCTTTCTTATGCTAATATTTTTAATCCGATTTCAAGAGATGGTAGCGACCCTAAATATTCGGTCACTATTCTTGTACCAAAAACAGATGTTGCGACCAAGCAGGTAATAGATAATGCTATACAACAAGCTATGCAGGAGGCTATAAACAACGGCATACAACTTCCGCCTAATCCTGCAACGCCCGTACATGACGGTGACGGAATAAGACAGAATGGCGAAGAATTTGGTCCCGAATGCAAAGGTCACTGGGTATTTACGGCTTCTTCAAAGAATAAGCCGGAGGTTGTGGATAAAAATGTTCAGCCTATTCTTTCTCCAACTGCCGTTTATAGTGGCTGCTATGGAAGAGTTTCAATAAGGTTCTATCCATATAACAGCCACGGAAGAAAAGGAATCGGCTGCGGTCTTGGTAATGTGCAAAAGCTTCGTGATGGTGAGCCTCTTGGTGGTGGCACAACTGCAAAACAAGATTTTGGTGCACCTGTACAGTCAATAACTTACCCTCAACAAGCTCAGCCGACGACTTATCCTCAGCAAATGCAACAGCCGATGGCATACCCGCAACAGGGTAATGGCTACGGCTTCTTAGGTATGTAATATGAAAAATTTGTCGATTGATATTGAAACATATTCAAGCATCGACATAAGAAAATCGGGGCTGTACAAATATGTGCAGTCCCCTGATTTTCAAATATTGCTTTTTGCGTATAAAGTCGATAATGAAGATGTAAAAATTGTAGACCTGACAGCTGGAAATTTATCGTCAGGTGAAAAAATTCCGAACACAATATTGTGTGCCTTATTTGATGAAAATGTCGTTAAGCACGCCTATAATGCAGCGTTCGAATGGTACTGCTTAAGTAAATTCTTTATGCTTAAGCCGGATAGGCGTGATGAATGGCTAAAACAATGGCAGTGTACAATGCTTCACGGTATGTATTTAGGCTACCCAGCAGGACTTGACGCACTTGGCAGAGCTTTAAATCTGCCACAGGATAAACGAAAAATGGGAGTAGGTAAATCCTTAATAAACTATTTTTGTAAGCCCTGTAAACCTACAAAGAGCAACGGCAATCGTATCCGAAATATGTCATACCATGAGCCTGAAAAATGGCAGATTTTTAAAACTTATTGCATGCAGGATGTTGTAACGGAGAATACCATACTTAATAAGCTTTCAAATTTTCCTGTACCGGATGATGTTCAAAAACAGTGGCAGCTTGATATGAGAATGAACGCCTACGGAGTAAGACTTGATACAGAACTTATTGACGGTGCTTTATATTGCAACGATGTTATTACCAATGAGCTTATGAATGAAGCTATTGGATTAACAGGCATTGAAAATCCGAAATCTGTAGCACAAGTAAAAAATTGGCTCGAAAAAGAAATCGGTGAGGACATTACATCTCTTAGTAAAGCCGATGTTCAAGAACTTAAGGAGAAAACAATTAATCAAGAAAATGTAAATAGAGTTCTTGCAATTAGGCAGGAACTTGGAAAGTCATCGGTCACAAAGTACGAAACGATGAGGCAGTGTATATGTGAAGATGACAGAGCAAGAGGTCTTTTACAGTTTTACGGAGCGAACCGTACAGGCCGATGGGCTGGCAGATTTGTTCAGGTTCAAAATTTGCCAAGGAACTATATTGAAACTCTTGATATAGCCCGAAAATATGTTAAAGAAAAAAACGTGGAAGCCTTAAAACTTTTATATGGTAATGTTCCCGATACGCTTTCACAACTTATCAGAACCGCATTTATCCCATCGGAAAATAATAAGTTTGTTGTTGCTGATTTCTCTGCCATTGAGGCAAGAGTTATAGCATGGCTTGCGGGTGAGCAGTGGAGGCTTGATGTTTTTAACACCCATGGAAAAATTTACGAAGCGTCGGCGTCATCAATGTTCGGAGTTCCTATTGAAAAAATTAAAAAAGGAAATCCTGAATACGCACTCAGAGCTAAAGGAAAAGTTGCGGAGCTTGCTCTCGGCTATCAGGGTTCTGCGGGTGCTCTTATAGCTATGGGTGCTTTGAATATGGGACTTACTGAAAGTGAATTACCTGATATCGTGTCCCGTTGGCGAAAATCAAATCCGAGAATAAAAGACTTGTGGTATTCATGTGAAAACGCTGCTCTTGAAGTTATGAGAACAGGTCATTCAGTTGGAATAAATAAAGGAATTATATTTGCAAGAGAATATGACATTGCAAACGGTCTTGATTTTTTCACTGTCAGACTGCCAAGCGGGCGAAAGTTATATTACCCTCATCCGTTCTTAGCTGAAAACGATTTTGGTAAAGAAGCGCTACATTATTATGGCGTAAGTCAGCAAAGCAAAAGCTTTTCCGAGCAGAGTACCTATGGGGGCAAGCTAACAGAAAATATCGTTCAGGCAATCGCTCGTGACTGCCTTGCAATAACGCTCAGAAGACTTGATGATATAGGCCTAAAAGTTGTAATGCACATACATGATGAAGTTGTAATGGATTGCCCTATGGAGGCTATATCGCATGAAAGCGCTTGTAAATTAATGGGTGAGCCTATTGAGTGGGCCGAGGGCTTACCGCTTAAAGCCGCAGGATTTGAAGGGCAATATTATATGAAAGATTAGGGGTGAAGCTAAATATGTTTAATGACAGAGTGATTACAATAACAACAGGTGCGAGCAGAAAGTCAAAAGTTTGGAATCCTCAAAAACTGTTATGGTCGGAATTTGTTGAAAAACTACATACCCCCACAAGAAGTACGGAAAAATTAAGTGAATATCTCTCTTTCCCCAAAGCTAAGCAAGACGAATTAAAAGATGTTGGGGGCTTTGTCGGTGGTGTTTTTAAGGCATCTAACAGAAGAGCTGACAGCGTGGTCGGCAGAGATTTAATCACACTTGACCTTGATAATATTCCAGCAGGGGGAACAACTTCTGTACTTCAGCGGATTTCAGCTCTTGGCTGTGGTTATGCGGTCTACTCGACCAGAAAGCATGAGGAAGCAAAGCCAAGATTAAGAGCAATATTTCCACTTGACAGAACTTGTACCGCTGATGAATACGAGCCTATTGCGAGAAAGCTTGCACAGCTTATTGGCATAGAGTTTTGCGACCCTACTACATTTCAGGCTTCAAGGCTTATGTATTGGCCGTCTGTTTCATCTGACAGTCAGTATATCTGTGAATTTGGGGATAAGTCGTTTCTCTCATCTGACGGTATGCTTGATATGTATGGTGATTGGAGAAATATCGCAGAATGGCCGGAAGTGCCAAATGCACCGCAAACAAGACTTAAACTTGCCAAAAAACAGGGTGAGCCAACAGAAAAGCAAGGTGTTGTAGGTGCTTTTTGTCGTACATACAATGTTTATTCTGCGATAGATAAATTCTTGCCCGGAGTTTATCTGCCTTGTGATGATGAGAGCCGTTTTACATACTCAGAGGGTTCTACAACTGGCGGTGCGGTGGTCTACGAAGATGGCAGCTTCCTGTATTCACATCACGCTACAGACCCGATAAGCGGTCGTTTGTGCAATGCTTTTGACCTTGTAAGGCTTCATAAGTTCGGTGAACTTGATGATGAAGCAAAAGAAGGAACCCCAACAAATAAACTGCCCAGCTATGTTGAAATGTGTAAGCTTGCAGTATCTGATGCAGCTGTATCCTCACTTCTTAATAAAGAGAGATATGACAAGGCAACTTCTGAATTTAACCAGCCTGTTCAAGACAATGGGGATTGGATGGCAAAGTTAAGCATATCACCGCAAAGCGGTGTGCCGATTAAGACTACCGATAATATTCTTATCATACTTGAGAACGACCCGATGTTAAAGAAAAAGATATTCTATGATGAATTTTCAGGGCTGGTGACGGTTAACGGTTCTTTACCTTGGGATAGCAAAGATACTAAACGCAGGTGGAACGACACAGACGACGCCGGTCTTAGGCACTATCTTGAAAAGACATATACCATTACGGGCAAGGATAGAATCTATGATGCTTTGTCATTGGTTGTTCAAAATAATAGTATAAATGAGGTTAAGGATTTTCTTGACAGTCTGGAATGGGACGGAACAAAGCGGCTTGAAACGCTTTTTATTGATTTCCTTGGTGCCGAAGATACACCATATGTAAGAGCCTGTACACGAAAATTTTTTGCCGCAGCGGTTGCAAGAGCCATGGTACCCGGGTGTAAATACGATACGATGCCTATACTCGGGGGCCCTCAGGGCTTAGGAAAAAGTACACTTATACGCATAATGGGTAATGGCTGGTATTCTGAAAGCCTTGATATATTCGAAGGGAAAGAGGCGTCTGAAATGCTTAGAGGCGTGTGGATAAATGAAATAGGTGAGCTTTCCGGTATGAATACATCTGAGCTTAATTCAGTTAAGCGTTTTCTTACGAAGGTAGAGGATATTTATAGAGAACCGTTTGGCCGTAGGACAAGCAGTTTCCCTCGTAGGTGCGTTTTTATCGGTACGACTAACGATAATGATTATCTTCGTGACAGAACAGGAAACCGTCGATTTTGGCCTATAGACTGCTATATGCATAAACCGACTAAGTCTGTATTTACAGAGCTTGAGCCGCTTGTACCTCAATTATGGGCAGAAGCCGTTGTTTATTGGAAGTTAGGCGAAAAATTGTATCTTGATGGTGTGGTCAAGGATTATGCAGTTAAGGAACAAGAGGCTCATATGGAAGTAAGTGCAAGGGAAGGAATCATAAAAGAGTTTGTGTCAAGAAAAGTGCCTTCTGACTGGAATAAGCGCAGCTTACTCCAGCGTAGAGCATTTTGGGCAAATGAATTTGGAAGAACTGATGAAGCAGAAGGACTCGTACCTCGTGATAAAATTTGTGCCCTCGAAGTGTGGTGCGAGGCGCTTGGCGGTGATGTTAAACAGCTGCGCAAGTCTGATACAAGAGAGATTAACGATATCCTCTCGTCAATAAACGGGCTGAAAAAGGCGGATAAGCCATTGAGATTTGGAGCTGATTATGGTCTCCAAAGAGGCTATCTATTCTCGTTACATTCTGTCGTTACATTCTAAAATATCGAAAATTCGGCTTGTTACATTTTTTTGGAATGTAACAGAATGTAACAAGCGAATGTAACACCCAAAACCTGCATAAAATCTATATTTTTTCTCTTTTATATACATTGTTACATTTATTATATATAAAATAAGAAATAGAGAGATTAGAGAGTATACATACGCCTACACGCCTATACGCGTATATATAATAGGGGAAAGCTGTAAAATGTAACGAATGAAAAAAAATTAAGGAGGTAAAATCAGTGGAAAGTGAAAAGACAACAGAAAAATATCTCAGAGATGAGGTTCGTAAAATCGGCGGAAGAGCATATAAGTTTGTATCACCCGGAAACACAGGCGTACCCGATAGGCTGGTTTGCTTGCCCGGCGGCAGAGTTGTTTTTATTGAGTTAAAGTCCGAAGGTAAGCACAGTACACCAATGCAGGGACGGCAGCAGAATATTTTAAGAGCATTAGGTTTTACTGTTTATGCCGATGTAGATACAAAAGCCAAGGTGAATGCGCTGATTGGAGAGCTGAAAAATGAAATACAAACCGCATGAATATCAAAGTTATTGTATACAACGAATAATCAATGATAAGGCAGTAGGCTTATTTCTTGATATGGGCTTGGGTAAAACAGTAATAACTCTTACAGCAGTAAACGATTTGAAATACAACAGGTTTGAGATTCAAAGATGTCTTGTTATTGCACCGAAAAAAGTTGCAGAAGCAACCTGGAGTAAAGAAGCAGAAAAATGGGACCACTTAAAGCACCTAAGAATTTCAAAAATTCTCGGGACAGAATCAAAACGAATCAGGGCTGTAAATACTCCGGCAGATGTTTATGTGATAAACCGTGAAAATGTTCCTTGGCTGGTTGACCATTACAGAAATGATTGGAAATTCGATATGGTTGTAGTCGATGAACTTTCAAGCTTTAAGAGTAATAAAGCAAAGAGATTTAAGTGCCTGACATGGGTCAGACCTCACATCAAAAAGTTTGTAGGCTTAACAGGAACCCCGGCACCAAACGGTATGATGGATTTATGGGCGCAGGTTTACCTGCTTGACGGCGGAGAAAGATTAGGTAAAACGATTACTGCGTACAGGCAGGCGTACTTCATTCAGAATACACATGGAGGAAATTTTTCAACTTTTGAAGAGAAGCAGGAAGCCACCGAAGAAATCAGGCAGAGAATATCAGACATCTGCATTTCAATGAAAGCAGAAGACTACATAAAGCTGCCAGATAGAACAGATGTGGTTGTACCTGTGGAGCTTGACAGCAAAGCACGAAAAATGTATGACAAATTTGAAAAAGAGATGTTCCTTCAGATTGATGAAGACAATCTTGATGCGGGAACGGCTGCAGTTTTATCGAATAAACTTCTGCAAATGTGCAATGGAGCTGTTTATGGAGAGAGCAGTGTTATCGAAATTCATAATTGCAAAATAGAGGCCTTTATGGAACTTGTAGAAGCAGCGCAAGGCCAGCCAATGCTTGTATTTTATAATTTTAAGCATGACCTTGATAGACTAAAGATTGCACTTGCTAAAACGAAGTTGACAGTTGGAGAACTAAAATCGCCAAAGGATATAGACAAATGGAATAACAAAGAACTTAACATACTGCTTGCCCACCCAGCAAGTGCAGCTTATGGTCTTAATCTTCAAGCTGGTGGAAATCACATAGTTTGGTTTGGGCTTAACTGGAGTTTAGAACTTTATCAGCAGGCGAACGCAAGACTTTATAGGCAAGGTCAAAAAGATAAGGTGATAATACACCATCTGGTTGTTGATGACAGTACAGACGAGCTTGTTATGAATGCGCTGAAAGAAAAAAGTGGTACACAGGAGGCTTTGCTGTCGGCATTGAAAGCAAAGATTAAGGAGGTTAAAAATGGAGACTTTAAAACTTGATTGGCATAATGACACACACGGAAGTATGATTATTGCGATGGACAGATTCTTTCCTTGCACCAAAGCGAAAATGAAGAAGTTTCTGAAGCTTGTAAATGCTTCAAATTGTTCGCAAAATTTAGTTAAACAAATTTCAGACTTTCTTCAGCTACAATTACCAGAGCTTAAATCACAAACTGAGCAGTATTCAAGCGATTATTTTAAACATCATCAGAATGTAACCGATTTAAGTGAAATTATAGAATCTGGAAGGCAAACGAACGGATTTCAGATAAGACAAAACAAACTTACAGAACTAAAGCAAAATCTGCGTCAGGAAAAATCAAATATGAATAAAGCTTTAAGAGCTTTTAAGCATACTAAAAAATTATATGGGCAGTGCAAAATGAATATTGAAGTAGTTGGGCAAGCTCTTTGAAAGTCAGGAGGAATAGCATTGAATAACAACGATAATGTAAATCACCCTATGCATTACGAAACAGGCAAGTTTGAGTGCATAGATGTAATGCTTGAAACGCAGGGCATAGAGGCAGTGCAGAACTTCTGTATCTGCAACGCTTTCAAGTATCTTTACAGGCACAAAAACAAAAATGCCGATGAGGATATTAAAAAAGCAATTTGGTACTTGAATAAGTATCTGGAATTAAAGGAGGAATAGGAGTGACGGCGAAGGAATATTTACTACAAGTAAAAGATATGAATATGGTAATAAATTCAAAAATTAGAGAACTTAAGGGTCTAAAAAATGATATTGAAAGTTTAAAATCACCTATACCGTGTGAAAAAATTAAAACATCACAATCAAGTGACACCAGTCAGAAGATGATAGAAAAGATAATTGATATGCAACGCTTGATAAATGATGAGATTGATACTTTTGTTAATTTGAAGTTTGAGGTGAGAGAAAAAATATCCTGTCTTGCTGATAATAGATATGCAAGCATACTAACAGACTACTACATCAATGGATTGTCATTTGAGAAAATTGCCGAGAACACGCATTATAGCGTAAAACAAACCCATAGATTACATAGACTTGCGCTTGAAAAATTTAAAGAAATGCATAAGATGTCCTAAAATGTCCCGAAATGTCCTTTAATGCCCCTTCGATAAGTGCTAAAATGGTATTGTGAGATGAGGGCGGACGAGAGTGTGAAGCTACTATGCTAAGCACTCCACCGCCAACAACTTGCTCTTCTTTCTATATGTTGTTCATACAAATACACGCTCAGTAACAATGAGCCGCCCGTCAGAGCGTTATCTGACCCACATACGAGGCATTTTTTGTACCTCCTGAGTTATTTGCATAGAGAGCCACCCAGCTTTAGGTGGCTCTTTGTGTTGTAAGAATATGTCGATTTCAGTTGAATTTTAGATGAATTCAATAATACACTTAATTATATTTGTACCTAATATAAAATTTAAATAAAATAATAAAGGAGAGTGTAGCTCATGGAAGTTAGTAAAAAAGAAAGATTAGTATTATTTAATC
>OMCA01000723.1_pt1 | contig 17941 bp, 13 predicted proteins | sample 1673621 | NCBI WGS metagenome assembly OMCA01 (sample SAMEA103958117, study PRJEB25191) | human gut metagenome | biome: human-associated habitat [ENVO:00009003]; feature: intestine environment [ENVO:2100002]; material: feces | place: Germany | collected 2013/2015
CCCAGGTCTGAGCCGGAAGCGATTGAACTGCAGAGCAGTAACTTAGGCGCTTCGCTCGTTATGTTTTGATTGTCTGACGGGAGTACTTTTACAGATTCCGCATCGCTCTTTATTGCCATCAAAACATTACAATTTAAGTTCATAATCTTGAAATATAAGGCTCAGGCAAGCCCTTAAATTTCTTCTTTTTGGAGGGGTTCTCTTCATAAGAGAACCCCAATTCATCTTAATCAATTGATAATGTGGCACATAATATTCCTTAGAATTAAAACCTTTGCAAACAATAATCATTCTTAAGCCAATTTGAAGACACTTTTTCTAATGCGAAAACTTTCAGATTGAAGAATTATACGTATATTTGCAGCAAATTGGGGTTCTCTTATGAAGAGAGCCCCAATTTGTTGCAAACATTTAAAACAAGAAAATTTTGATTATCAGACTATTATATCATAGACCAACTTACCGAAATTTATTCTTCACATTCAGATTCCCGTAATATCATTTAAGATTGGATTTATTGGCAACTTACAGACAAGTACCTTTCAATAAAACAATACATTAACAAAGTAAACACGATTTAGGATACACCCTTTAATTAAGACACTTCACTGTGTCCTGCACATATAAACAGCCGACCGTACTGTCATAAAAAAGAGGAAGCGTCCTCTCCCGAGATTACGCTTCCTTCATCCATACTAATTAAATCTTAACTTTGCAGTCTGAAGACTACAGGAACAGTGTATTTCACCCTCACTGCTTTTCCTCTTTGCTTGCCGGGCTTCCATTTTGGCATGGAACTGATCACGCGGATTGCTTCCTTGTCCAGATACGGATCCACGCTCTTCACCACTACCGGATTCAGAATCTCGCCATGAACACCCACAATAAACTGTACCACAACCTTACCTTGAACTCCCTGCTCGGCACTGACGGTAGGATATTTGATGTTTTCGCTCAGATACCTCATCAAATCAGCATTACCATTACGAAATACCGGCATTTCTTCCACCACCACAAATTCCACATTTTCTTCCACTACTTCTTCGGGTACTTCAACGGGAATCGGTATGATAACAGGAGCATCCGTAGGGTCCGAAGCGGCAATATCGGTTTCTGTTTCCGTCGATTGATTATCCACTATATTGAGCTCTTCCGGATTGACGGCAGCCGGCGGAGGCGGTGGTAGCAGAGGTTTATCCTGATTGTAGGTTACAGGAACTAATTCTTCAAAGAAATCCGGGTCACTGACTAGATCACTGATCGTGTAAGTTACATTACGTTCAGTCCATTCGAACGAAACAAACATAAACGACAGCGTCACAATGAGCCCCATGAACAGCCAACGGGACTTACCCTTTTCAAGGTCGGCTCTTCGTGTTTTTTTCACTTCCATAACAAGTGTTTTTTAAATTAGACAATATGTGAGTAAAAATCTCAGTGTCCGCTTTTAAACTGGAAGTAAGATAGTAAAAATATAGATAAGTTAAAAGAAAAAGGAGCGTCTTATATTATTTTTTAATATAAAACACCCCGAATTCAAATCCGTTAAACAATTAATTAAAAATCAGCTATTTATTTAGTTAATATTCAATTTTACGTTAACATATCCTGCTTACTCTACAGCAATGCAGGTTTCTGCCGAACCATCGGTTGGTTCATCTCTTCTACGAAAGAAATCCGCCAATACAGACATCTTTTATCACAGACTCACCATCTCCTGCAGAATACCTACCGCAGTCTCTACCGTTTCCACATTCTTGACTACCATACTACGCTTGCCGTTCTGCTCACGCAAATTGCAGTAACGCGGATTCTTGCTCATGTAATCAATCACCTTGCCAAAAGCCGCACTTTGATAATAAGGACTTTCCTGATTACTGATAAAGAACAAAGTCATTCGTCCGGCTTTCAAGAATACTTTTTCCACCCCCAACCGTTTAGCCAATCTGCGCAAAGGTACGATACGCAGAAGTTCCAGCCCTTCGGGAGGAACCTTTCCGAAACGGTCCTCCAACCGTGCCTTGAAAGCGAGCAGGTCCTTATCCAATTCCAATCCGTCCAGTTCACGATAAAGCAACATACGTTCGCTGCTGCTGGGGATATACTCATTAGGGAAAAGCAATTCCAAATCACTTTCCACCTGACATTCATCCACAAAGTTCTCGCCACTGATTTTCTCTTCTCCCGCTGCCTGCAACTCCTCTGCGTAAAGATCGGCAAACTCATCCTCTTTCAATTCCTTCACCGCTTCAGCCAATATCTTCTGATAAGTTTCATAGCCCAAATCGGCAATGAAACCACTCTGCTCCGCCCCCAGCATATTTCCTGCTCCACGGATATCCAAATCCTGCATGGCTATATGAATACCGCTGCCCAGATCACTGAAATTTTCAATGGCTTGAAGACGACGCTTTGCCTCAGGAGTCAGTGAAGCCAACGGAGGCGCCAACAAATAACAGAATGCTTTTTTATTGCTTCTTCCCACACGTCCACGCATCTGGTGCAAATCACTCAAGCCAAAATTCTGCGCCTGGTTGATGATAATCGTATTGGCATTCGGTATGTCAATGCCACTCTCGATAATGGTGGTTGCCAGCAGCACATCATAATCATAGTTCACAAAGTCGAAAATAATCTTTTCCAGCTTTTCGGGCTCCATCTGTCCATGACCTATGCAGACACGGCAATCGGGTATATTCCGCTTGATCATGGCTTCCAATTCTACCAGATTCTGTATGCGGTTATTGACAAAGAATACCTGTCCGTTACGGCTCATTTCAAAATTGATCGCTTCCGTTATGATATCTTCATTAAAGGTATGCACCTCTGTCTGAATGGGATAACGGTTGGGAGGCGGAGTCTGAATAACAGAAAGATCACGGGCGCCCATTAACGAGAACTGCAAAGTACGGGGGATGGGGGTAGCGGTCATAGTAAGTGTATCCACATTCACTTTCATCTGACGCAACTTCTCTTTCACACTTACTCCGAACTTCTGTTCCTCATCAATGATCAGCAATCCTAAATCTTTGAACTTAACGCTTTTACCGATGATTTTATGTGTACCGATCAAAATATTTATTTTTCCATCCGCCAGTTCTTTCACTATTCTGGAAACATCTTTCGTACTGCGGGCGCGGCTCAAATAATCCACCTTACATGGAAAATCTTTCAACCGTTCGCTAAAAGTCTGAAAGTGCTGATAAGCTAAAACCGTAGTGGGAACCAGCACAGCCACCTGTTTGTTATCTGTCACAGCTTTGAAAGCGGCACGAATCGCTACTTCGGTCTTTCCGAATCCCACATCACCACACACTAAACGGTCCATAGGGCGATCGCTCTCCATATCGGCTTTGGCATCTTGGGTCGCCTTCAACTGATCGGGGGTATCCTCATAGATAAAGCTTGCCTCTAATTCATGTTGCATAAAACTGTCGGGACTATACGAAAATCCTTTTTCCTGTTTACGTTGCGAATACAGTTTGATCAGATCACGAGCTATATCTTTGATTTTACTCTTGGTACGCTCTTTCATTTTTTCCCACGCACCGGTTCCCAATTTGTTCAGGCGGGGAGTTTCTCCCTCCTTCCCTTTATACTTGGATATTTTATGCAGGGAATGAATGGAAACAAATACCACATCCTCATTCTGATAAATAAGTTTAATCACTTCCTGAGTGGTATTTCCATTCGGAATGCGTACCAAACCGCCAAAACGACCTACACCATGATCTATATGTACCACAAAGTCACCCGGCTCAAACTGGCTCAACTCTTTTAAGGTCAACGCCACCTTACCGCTACGCGCCTTGTCGCTACGAAGATTGTATTTATGGAAACGGTCAAAAATCTGATGGTCTGTAAAAAAGCAGCTTTTCAATACATTATCTGTAAAGCCCTCATGTAAAGTCTTGTTGACCGGAATGAACGTGATATGATCACCACGCTCCTCAAAGATATCTTTCAGACGCTTTGCCTGCTTCTCACTATCGGTACATATATATAAGGTGTAACCTCGTTTCTGATAATCAGTGAATGAAGTGCTTACCAAATCAAAATTCTTATGAAAAATAGGCTGGACTGTCGTATCGAAAGCCAACGTAGCCTGTGGAGTTCCTGTAGGTTTGTTACCAAATTCAATCCGTTTGAATTCCAAAGCCCGTACTGTAAATTCCGCCCCGTCTATCAGCTTCAGTTCCAAATTCATCAGTTCCGTCTTCTCTCCCTCGTATGCGGCAAGCGCCTGAGGAGAGAGTGCCTCCTCCCGTACTACCTGTATTCTTTCACGTACCCAAAGAAAATCTTTCATTGCCAGAACTGTTTCCCGAGGAATGAATTCAAAGAAAGACACCCCGCTCTTGTCGGCGGCATTCGTCAGCTCGGGCACGATGGCAATGCTCTGTTTCTTCTCTTTCGAAAGCTGGTTTTCCACTTCAAAAGTACGGATGCTGTCTACCTCGTCACCAAAAAAGTCAATACGGTAAGGATACTCGGAAGCAAAAGAGAAGACGTCAATAATACTACCGCGTACAGCATATTGCCCCGGTTCATAAACATAATCTACATGCTCGAATCCGTAACCGGACAGCACTTCCGTGATAAACTCTGTGTCCACATGCTCACCCACACCAAGTTTTAACGTCTTGTCCATCAGTACCTTTTGTGATACCACTTTCTCCGCCAACGCTTCAGGATAAGTCACCACACATAGCGGATCGCCTTTCTGTAAACGGCTCAACACTTCCGTACGCAGGATCTCATTGGCTGCATCTTTCTGCCCATATTTAACAGCCCGACGATACGAGGATGGAAAGAACAAAATATGCTCATCACCGTTCACCTGTGTCAGGTCATGATAAAAGTAACCCGCTTCCTCCAAGTCACCCAGTACAAATACAAATGTCTGTTTATTCTCTCTAAGAAAGGAGGAAACAAATAAAGCTGCCGCAGAAGCATATAATCCTCCCAGGAAAATAGTCCTCACTGAGGAATCTTCCAATAACGCAGCCAGTCCCTTAGTGTTAGGATGACCGGCATAAATACGTTGCAATTCCGAAATATCCATATCTTTTTTTAAGATGGGGACAAAATTAAAGAAATATCTGATTACTTCCTCCTTTTTTTGCCAACTATTCAAGATTTTCCTATTTTTGTACGCTAATATATAACCCCATGGAAACAAAAGCAATAAACACAAAATTGAAAGGACACGCACGTGTAGATGTAGCTGATGTGCTACGCGGACTGGCAGTGATGGGAATCATCATCCTGCACTCTATCGAACATTTTAATTTCTACTCATTTCCCGATACAGCCGGACAAAGTGCGTGGCTGAACTTCTCGGACAAAGCCATTTGGAACGGGTTATTCTTCATGTTCGGCGGAAAAGCATACGCCATATTCGCTTTACTTTTCGGTTTTAGTTTTTTTATTCAAGATGACAACCAACGCCTACGGGGCAATGATTTCCGTCTACGTTTTTGTTGGCGGTTAATTCTTCTTTTCCTGATAGGTAATATCAATGCCAGTTTTTTCACAGCGGAAGTGCTGGTCCTTTATTCTTTAGTAGGTTTCATCCTGCCACTGACTTGCCGGCTGAAAGACAAATGGATATTTGCATTGGCATGTCTGCTATTAATCCAGCCATTGCCGCTTTATTATGTAATACGTGCCTGCCTCGATCCGGAATTTGTTACTCCGGCCATCCCCACCCGCAGCTTCTGGAATGCAACTTTTGCAGTGCAAAGCAATGGTAATTTTCTGGAAACCATCCGTGTCAATTTATGGGAAGGACAGTTGGCAAGCCTTGCCTGGGCCTGGGATCACGGACGGGTATTCCAAACAGCCGCCCTCTTCCTGCTCGGTATGCTGATAGGGCGCAAGGGACTTTTTTTGAAAGAGCACTTGAAGGTATGGAACAAGGTACTTGCAGGCTCACTCATCTCATTTTTCCCTTTATATGGGTTGGGCAATATGCTACCAGACTTTATCACAAATAAATCCATTCTGACCCCTCTTTCACTAATCATCACCTCGCTTTCCAATTTTGCATTTATGCTGATTCTGGTATCCGGTGTCGTCTTCGCTTTTTATAAGACAAACTTACACGACGGATTAATGAAAATAACGCCATACGGAAAGATGAGCCTTACCAATTATATCACTCAAAGTATAGTAGGTTCCATGTTATACTACAACTGGGGATTTGCATTGCACAATCAGTTTGGTATCACAGCCAGCTGCCTGGCAGGAATAGTTTTCTTCATCTTGCAATTCTCTTTCTGCCGCTGGTGGATGAATCACCACTCTCACGGTCCGATGGAATATATATGGAAACGGGCAACCTGGCTGAAATAAGCCAAGAACCGAAGTCTGCCCGCATTTGTTTATAAAAGACATACAAATAGAACTTTAAAATATGCGCGAAGAAATCATAAAACTATTAGACCAATATCGGTTAAAAGAAGCATTATCCCAAATGACAGGATATGCCACCCATACTTCCGACTGGCAATTAAAGAATGAGCTAGAAGCCCTGCAAACGTCATACGACCTGATGCTGCAATATACTTCAAAAGGGATGAAAGATCCCAATAAGGTAGAAATATACCATAAAATGTTGCGCACGGCATACGAACTGACCGACCGTATCCATATAGCCGTACAGGCAACACAAAATTATGGAGCCTATTATGACACAATGCGCACTTTTGTCCAAAGCCCTCCCCACAGCTATGCCGAATTACAAATGCAATTGGAGGCATATACAGAAGATATGGCTACAGCCCCATTGATATATACCACCGAGGCCAAAAGAAATGAAGAAATGGATGCCATGAGAAAACGTCACGAAACAGCCGTAGACGAATTATTTGAAAAAATATGGGTATCCACCCGGTGGAGTGAATCGGAATATGCTGAAGCGCAAATTTTGTTCAACTCACTATTGATCCAAGTCAACGACCTTTCCATAATGGTCAGCGCCGTCACCATGAGCCTGCTGCAAATATTCGACATCCGCAAGTTCATGTTTCTATTGAACGCCTATACCCATCAGGATACCATGCTGAATCAGCGGGCTATTGCAGGGATCGCACTAACATGCTACTATTATGAAAAGCGTATCCTTCAATACCCTGAAGCCGTGTCGCGCATAAATGAACTGAATGAAAATACCGAGTTCATCAAAAACCTGCATCATATCCAGATTCAATTATTGCAATCTTCCCGTGAAACCCGAAAGATAGACAAGAAAATGCGTGAAGAAATCATTCCCGAAATGATGAAAAATCCCAAACTTAATTTGGAAGGACTGGATGAAGATGCTGAAGATCATAATCCGGAATGGGAAGAATGGATTGACCGTTCAGGCATTACCGATAAATTGCGCGAATTAGGTGAACTGCAAATGTCCGGGGCGGATGTGTATATGAGTACCTTTTCACAGCTGAAACACTTCCCGTTTTTCCGCAAAATTTCTCACTGGTTCTATCCTTTTGACCCCCAATATCAGGATATCGCCAAATTATCTCTCGGAAATGACGAACAAAAAATCTCTCTGCTCAACATTTTGATGAACTCGGATGTATTCTGCAATTCCGACAAATACTCTTTTTGTTTTACCATGTTACAAATGCCGGAAAGCCAAAGAAATCTCATGCAGCAACAATTGAACGGACAACATGAGGCTTCTGAAGAACTGAAAGAACGTTTAAAAGAAATGTCACAATCAAAAGCTCGCGCTGAATTCGTGAGCCGGCAATATATTCATGACCTCTACCGTTTCTTCAAATTATGGTCAAGAAGACATGAAATACATGACATTTTTGAGGACACTCTAGACTTATGGAATAAAGAAACATTGTCTCAAGCCTTGTTGCACAAAGATTATATCAACAAGCTGGCAGATTACCTATTCACACACGACGACCTGACAGAAGCCGGGATTCTCTATGATAAATCAATTGAATTATACAATCGTAAAAATGCTGAATTATGGCAGAAAGCAGGTTTCATTTATCAGAAAATCGGTTCCTATAAAAAAGCGATAGATTATTACCTGCAATCAGATCTGCTGATCCCTGATAACGCATGGAATAACCGCCATTTGGCACAATGTTATAGAAAAGAAGGAAACTACCAACAAGCTTTGGAATATTATAATAAGGTGGAACAAGTACAGCCTGACAATCTGAATCTGACGCTACAAATAGGACAATGCCTGATGGCACTGGAACGATACGATGAAGCACTGGCTTATTTCTTCAAAGTGGAGTATCTGGATAAAAAGCCACAGAATGCCCGACGCGCCATCGGATGGTGTTCCTTCATTACCGGCAACCATCAACAAGCCAAGAAATATTACGACTTGCTGATATCCGAGCCCAAACCCATTATGGAAGACTGGATGAATGCAGGACATGTGTATTATATCCTGAATGAAACAGAAAAATCAATAGAATATTATCGCAAAGCCCAGGAACTATGCGACAGTCATGATGAGTTTATCCGTCTTTACCAAATAGATAAGAAAGACTTGATAAAGCAAGGCGCCAATGAAGTAGACTTGTTTATACTTCCCGATGAATTAATTTAAAGGATTATAAGATAAATCTATTCGGGATAGAAGTTTGGTATAATTATATAAAACTTCTATCCTGACCGGATTCTCATCATCCAGACGATAATTGGCATGCACATTATAAGTGCTTAAACCATGATTCATACAATATCCGATATCATTAGGTAAGGCTGTTCTATTCCTCAACTGCCCAAGATTCAATAAAAAATAGAAGAAACTATCCACCCCATCATAATCAATCACATAAGCCTGTAAATTCAAATTCGCCTGATAGTTAATGTTATTATCATAATTATAATAAGTATGACAACTAGACACACTATCATTTGCTTCAGTAAAAACAGTCATTACTTCCTTCAACCGTCCCAATTGATCAAAAACATATTTTCCTTGCACTTTTCTCAAGAAACGATAATCGGAAGTAGCACGATAATCAGAATTGATAAAAATAGTATCTCCTTTATAATCATAGACAGTCTGTTTATCAACTTCATAAACCTCCTCTTCTACCTTCAATATACAACGGGCCCTACTTTCCCTCGCCTTGCCTTTTCCTATTTGAAACGTAACATTGCAAAGCTTATTGCCGGTATTCAAACAATCCATCTGTCCGATTGTGATTTGGTCGCCCTCATACCTTACCGGGGTATCTCCATACTTTATAATTTTACCATCACGATCATATTCCAATTTCAAAACTTGTTCTTCCTCTCCTGTCAAATCGGTGACCTTAGTCACATACATGTCAGCCATTTTTTCTTTACATCCTCCAACAACAAACAAGAGAATTAATAAAGAAATATATTTTACAAACAACTTCATTTTCATAAGTCAAGCATCATCTCTATGCAAATAAAATAAAAAATATTAGAACTAAGCACAATTTGGAGCTTTTTAACTCAACTTCTTTACCCTCACGCTGTTTTAAACAGCAATTATAATAAGAAGTGAAATATGGAATGGATTATACATCTTTTGAGACAACATTCAGAACTGGCGATTTTTCTGACAATCGCCGCAGGCTTCTGGATTGGAAAAATGAGAATAAAACAATTCAGTTTGGGAATCGTCACCAGTGTATTGCTAGTAGGGGTATTAGTGGGACAGCTTAACATTACAATAGAAGAACCGGTGAAATCCGTGTTTTTTCTTTTATTCCTTTTTGCCATCGGATACAAAGTGGGACCACAATTCTTTCGCGGACTGAAAAAAGATGGTTTACCTCAAGTAGGATTCGCCGTACTCATGTGCGTAGGTTGTTTGGTTATCACTTGGTTATTAGCTACCTTAATGGGATATAATGCCGGTGAAACAGCCGGGTTACTGGCCGGAGCACAAACTATCTCTGCCGTCATAGGGGTAGCGGAAGATACCATAAACGGACTCAACATAGCCTCTTCCCAAAAAAGTGATATGATTAATATCATTCCCGTGGCATACGCTGTAACTTACATTTTCGGTACGGCAGGCTCTGCCTGGGTCCTCTCTTCTTTAGGTCCTAAAATGTTGGGAGGATTAGAAAAAGTGAAAGCCGCCTGCAAAGAGCTAGAAACCCGAATGGGTACCAGCGAAGCAGACGAGCCCGGATTTGAACAAGCACGCCGTCCGGTAGTTTTTCGCGCTTACCGCATAGAGAACGATTGGTTTGGCAACGGCAAGACCGTTGACCAGCTAGAATCCTATTTTATTTCACAAGGGAAAAGATTGTTTGTTGAAAGAATGCGACATGGATCTTCCATTGTCAATGATATTATTCCCGGACAATTATTACAAAAAGGAGACGAAGTGGTACTGAGCGGAAGAAGAGAATTCGCCATTGGTGAGGAAGACTGGATTGGAGAAGAAATCGTCGATCCCCAACTGCTTGATTTCCCTGTGGAAGTACTCCCTGTCATGATACACAAAAAGCCATATTTCAACCAAAAATTGGATTTCATACGCCGTCAAAGCTTTATGCATGGAGTCAGTATACGCCGTATCAAACGGGCAGGTATTGATATCCCTGTTTTCGCACAAACCACTATCGACTGTGGAGATACTCTGGAATTGGTCGGTCTGAAAAAAGAGGTGGAATCTGCTGCAAAAGAACTAGGATATATAGACCGCCCCACCAATGCCACAGATATGACATTTGTAGGACTCGGCATTTTACTAGGAGGTATCATCGGGGCACTTGCAATCCATATCGGCGGAGTACCTATTAGCCTGAGCACTAGTGGAGGGGCCCTGATAACCGGATTAGTATTTGGCTGGTGGCGCAGCAAACGCCCTACCTTCGGACAAATACCGGAATCCTCTTTATGGGTGCTGAATAATGTAGGCTTGAATATGTTCATCGCCGTAGTCGGCATTTCTGCAGGACCCAGCTTTGTACAGGGACTAAAAGAAGTAGGTCCTATGTTATTTATCATAGGTGCGTTGGCTACTTCCTTGCCTTTATTATTAGGGCTGATTCTAGCCAGATATGTATTCAAGTTCCATCCCGCCCTCTCTTTGGGATGCACGGCAGGAGCCCGTACTACCACTGCTGCATTGGGTGCCATACAAGAAGCAGTAGGCAGCGAAACGCCTTCTTTAGGATACACCGTGACCTACGCCGTAGGAAATACACTACTCATCATCTGGGGAGTAATCATTGTATTATTAATCAACTAAAAAAACTAAACTCATACATTATGGAATATTTAAGTAATAAAAGCAGCGTTGCCCGAATGGACAAGAATTTGGAAAAGATCAGCCCTTTCGAATTAAAAAACCGTTTGATTGAAATGGCAGATGAAAGTGTGAAGAAAATGGCACACGTCATGCTGAATGCAGGCAGAGGTAATCCCAACTGGATTGCAACGGAGGCTCGTGAAGCATTCTTTGCCTTGGGCGGTTTTGGCATTGAAGAGTGTCGCCGGGTCATGGACATGCCCGAAGGCATTGCCGGTATTCCTCAAAAAACAGGCATAGCCCAACGTTTTGAGGAATACCTGAAAAAGCATGAAGGAAATGCGGGGACAGATCTATTGAAACGTACCTATAATTATATGCTGATGGAACATGCAGCCGATCCGGACGAGCTAGTACACGAATGGACCGAAAGTATTGTAGGCGACCAATACCCCATGCCTGACCGCATCTTGAAATATACAGAAATTTTAGTACAGGATTACCTGAATCAGGAAATGTGCAACGGGCAACCCCCGCAAGGCAAATTCGATTTATTCGCCACCGAAGGCGGAACAGCAGGGATGTGCTATGTATTTGACTCGCTGGAAGAAAATTTCCTGCTACACAAAGGAGATAGTGTAGCATTGATGGTTCCTATCTTTACACCCTATATTGAGATACCCGAATTGACACGTTACGATTATGATGTGCTCAATATTCCTGCAAATACTCTAAATGAAGAAGGGCTTCATACCTGGCAATACAAAGTGGAAGATATCAATAAACTGCGAGACACGAAATACAAAGCCTTGTTTATTGTCAATCCAAGTAATCCACCCAGTTATCAGTTAAGCAAAGAATGTGTAGATGCCCTGAAAGACGTAGTAACACGCTGGAATCCCAATCTGATGATTATAACAGATGATGTATATGGTACTTTTGTCCCTGGATTCCGCAGCCTGATGGCTGATTTGCCACAGAACACAATTTGTGTCTACTCTTTCTCCAAATATTTTGGAGCGACCGGTTGGCGCCTTGCTGTAATTGCCTTACATGAGAAAAATGTATTCGACAGAATGATTGCTAATCTGCCCCGCAAACGAAAAAGCGAACTAGCCAAACGCTATGGCAGCTTGAGCATGCAAGTAGAAAACATTAAATTCATTGACCGTATGGTAGCAGATAGCCGTCAAGTAGCCTTGAACCATACAGCAGGACTGTCCTTGCCACAACAAATGCAGATGTCACTCTTTGCTTCTTTTTCATTGCTGGACAAAGAAAACACGTATCGTCATGCCATGCTTAATTTAATCCATACCCGTCTGAAAGCATTATGGGACAACACAGGGTTCATTCTCCCCGACGATCCACTAAGGGCTGGTTATTATTCAGAGATAGACATGCTGGTATGGGCCAAGAAATTTTACGGAGATGAATTCGTACAACATCTGCAGACAACTTATAATCCATTGGACGTAGTATTCCGTCTTGCCAATGAAACAGGACTGGTCGTATTGAATGGTGGCGGATTCGACGGACCCGAATGGAGTGTACGTGTATCACTTGCCAACCTGAACGAGAAAGATTATATCAAAATCGGACTCAGTATCCGCAGAATTCTGAATGAATATGCTGACAAATGGAAATCTGAAAAGAAATAAAAAATTAAGAACGTCCGCCGTGAAGTCTGCTTGACCTAACCGGCGGATCTCTTTTTTATATAAAGGTTTTTTGGATTATTTATTCCAAACCTTATCCCTACTTTAAAATAAAATCCCTAGCTTTGCAGATCGAAAAAGGAATTAGATTATGAAGCATATACGGAGCACTTTTTTTCTTCTAACCACTTTATTTATAATGGCTTCATGTGGCGAAGACCGCAGTGGGGAATACTATGCATTAGTTGGAGAGAATGTATGGATAGAACAAATAATGAAAGAGCATTATTTGTGGTATGACAGTATTCCGGCAATAAAGGAAACGGACTATTTTGCCGAACCGGAAGACTTCCTGCAAAAATTGGTTTATACCAAGGCACAAAACGGAAAAGGAGACCCGTATTCGTATATAGAAATAAAGGACGCTTCCGATGCGACACGTTCCTACCTGCAACGTACTTCTACTTACGGATTTGATTTTGAATTAATGACCGATCCCACCGGAATCTCATCACACGTATTTGCCCGTATTTTATTCGTACTGCCCAATTCACCAGCCTCAGAAGCCGGATTGGAACGAGGGAACTGGATATCAGCCATTGGCAAAGAAGAGCTAACCAACAATAATTACGGATATCTGATGGAAGGTGGCAATACAACTTTCGCCAGAGAAAGCTTGGTTTTTGATGAGGAAGGTAATTCCAGCTGGATTGCAACAGATACAGTCAAAGTAGCAGCATCACGACCCGTAGAATTGAATCCGTTCTATATAGATACCATATATGAAGTATCCGGAAGAAAAATAGCCTATATGGTCTACAATGAATTCAGTACAGGCCCCAATAACCAGGCAACAGATACAGAATACAGGGAACAAATGAAACAGATATTCGCCCGGTTCAAAGGGCAGTCACCCGATGCTTTTATTCTGGACTTACGATACAATCCCGGTGGTTATCTGAGTTGTGCCACAGATTTAGGAAGTTATCTGGCACCCGCAGTAGATCTAGGGAAAGTATTTTGCACAACTTTGTATAATAATATCAGTGACCCGCAAAAAGTTGATTTCCCCCTCAACACAGGACTTGCTTCTGAAAACTTGAATTTAAGCAAGCTTTATGTACTAACAAGCAAATTTACTGCATCGGCTTCAGAAGCTGTCATAAATTGTCTCCGTCCATATATAGGCACAGAAAATGTAGTGGTAATAGGTGAAACGACTGTTGGCAAAAATGTAGCCATGGAACCATACCAAGATGAGCGTTACAACTTTATTTTATGGCCGGTAGTGGCATACGTTCTCAACTCGGCAGGACAAGCCAACTATGTAAATGGCATCACCCCCGATTTCACATTGAGCGAACGTAACCTCATCTCCCCTCTCTACCCACTGGGAGACACCCAAGAGTATTTATTGAAGAACACCATAGCTTATATTACGACAGGAAGTATGCCCGACCTGCCACAAGCAGAAGAACAAGTATCAAAAGGAAAAATTATCTATAACTCACTGATTCGAAGAAGTATGAACGGCATACGGCTACGGTAGTCTGACTTATCCAGATACAACGCCCCATTTATTAAAGACCATGTTTAATGCATTTTAAACATGGTCTTGTTTTTTCTGAAAAGAGAACTTATTAAAAACAAAACGGGCATAACAGATGTTATGTACCCAAATAACCATTAAAAACCTGACTTAACAATGAAAAAAGTATTTATTGCAGCAGCTTTGGCTGCCATGATTGTTTCCTGTGGCTCTAAAGGAAACAAAAGTGCTGAAATAATAGCCGAAAGTGAAAGTGACTCTATTTTCGCTGTGAACGACAGCACACTGGGTGAGTTACAAACATATAGCTATGAAGGTATTCTGCCAGCTGCCGATGCCGAAGGAATCAACTATCAACTGACGCTTCAGGAGGCAGGCCAAGACTCACTGGGAACGTACAATCTGACGACCACTTATTTAGGAACAAAAGATGGTAACCAGGCATTTACCGACAGTGGTACAGTTGTAACTATTATTGGAATTCCTAATGACAGCACCGCTATCGTTTATCAATTAGTTTCCGCTACTCCGGGACACGAAAAGACAAACTTTTTGGCAGAGGGTGACAGTGCACTGACAATGATTGGCAAGGACTTCAAGAAAGCTGTTTCTAAACTAAATTACACTTTAAAAAAGAAACTCTAATTAACCCGGCAGCAAAAAAATTCACTAAAGAACAGACTGTTAGTGAACAAAAACATAAGCTGGCCGTTGTATGAGAGAAACTAGACGAAAACAATTAGTATTAACTTAAACAAAAACTTGACATGAAAAAATTAATTCCTATCCTACTGGCGGTCTTTGCCTTGGTATCTTGCGAAAAAGACCCGGACATGGACAAACTGGACAATGAGTATCTAGTATTTACCAATCATGACACTAGTGCTAAATTCAACAGCTTCAGCACTTATTACGTTCCCGACAGCATTCTTGTAATCGGAGATTCTAAAGAACCGGAATATTGGAAAGATGATAATGCACAACTGATTATCAGTGCATTCGTTGCCAAAATGGACGGTGCCGGTTACATGCGTACACCAGACAAGGAAGATGCCGACCTCGGATTGCAATTGAGCTACGTAGCCAGCACTTACTACTTTAACGGTTATTATAACAACGGTCCATGGTGGAACTATTATCCCGGTTATTGGATTCCCGGATACTGGGGCGGATACTGGGGAGGCGGATGGTACTATCCTTACTCCATCACTTATAGCTACAGCACCGGTTCATTATTGGCTGATTTAGTCAATCTGGGTGCGCCCGAAGGAGCTAAAGAAAAACTGCCTGTTGTATGGAATGCTTATATCAGCGGTCTGATCGGCAGCAGCGGCAGTCTGAATGTCAACCGTGCTACAACGGCTATCAATCAGGCATTTGCACAAAGCCCTTATTTGAAGAAATAAACAAATAAATCATTTTAATAAATTAGCAAGTTTATGAAAACCATAAAATATTTTACTTATAGAATAATGGCGGTAGCTGCCATCGCCATTGCCTTTGCTCTACCGGCAAAAGCACAAATTACTCCGATGACCTACTTTAATGTAGACTGGCAGTTCAGTGCTCCTATCAGCAACAACTTTTCAAACAAAGCAAGCGGCTGGGGTATGAACTTTGAAGGTGGATATTATGTCTTGCCTGATTTGTCTATCGGTGCATTTATTAATTATCACACTAACAATGAATACATTCCACGTCAGACATTGCCTATCAACAGCTCGTCTGCACTGACCACCGACCAACAACATTCCGTATTCCAATTGCCTTTCGGTTTTGCCACTCACTATCGCTTTAGTGACGGTATCTGCCAACCTTATATCGGATTGAAATTGGGTGCCAACTATACAAAGATGTCCAGTGATTTCTACATCTACGAAGTAAAGGACGACACATGGGGCTTCTATGTATCTCCCGAAATCGGTGTAAATATTTACCCATGGCCCAACAGTATCGGCTTTCATTTGGCAGGATTTTACAACTATTCCACCAACAAGGGAACCGTGTTTAACTATGACATGGATAAATTGCAAAACTTCGGATTCCGCGTAGGTGTGGCTTTCTAAAGAAAACTAAACTATTCTGTAAGATGAAAGGGTTATCCATGCGTAAAAGCAGGGTTAACCCTTCTTTTTTTATTTAATAAAATTAAATTCTGCAGAGGTTCATAATATATTAATTACATTTGTATGATATTTATTCAGCTAATACAAATAAACGTATGGAGAAATCCGATAGCATCATTATTATACCAACCTATAACGAGAAGGAGAATATAGAAAATATTATCCGGGCTGTATTCGGTTTGGAGAAGTTCTTTCATATCTTAATCATAGAAGACAGCTCTCCTGACGGCACGGCAGCTATTGTACGCCGGTTGCAGCAGGAATTTCCCGACCGCCTGTTCATGATAGAGCGCAAGGGTAAACTGGGATTGGGAACTGCCTATATCACCGGGTTCAAGTGGGCGATAGAAAAAGGATATGACTATGTATTCGAAATGGACGCCGACTTCAGCCATAATCCCAATGATTTGCCCCGGTTGTATGACAAATGTGCCCGCGAAGGTTATGACGTAGCCATCGGTTCGCGTTATGTCAGTGGAGTAAATGTTGTAAACTGGCCGATGGGACGTGTCTTAATGTCTTATTTTGCATCGAAATATGTACGTATAATCACCGGCCTGCCCATCCATGACACCACAGCGGGATTCAAATGCTATCGCCGGCAGGTACTTGAAACTATCGGATTGGACAAAATCCGTTTCAAAGGTTATGCCTTCCAGATAGAAATGAAATTCACTGCTTATAAATGCGGATTCAAAATAGCCGAGGTTCCGGTCATCTTTGTCAATCGCGAATTGGGAACTTCCAAAATGAACAGCAGCATCTTTGGTGAAGCGATTATGGGAGTCATCCAACTGAAATGGTATAGCTGGTTCCATAAATATCCTCAAAAGAAAAACTTATGAAACGTACTTGGATAAAGAATGCGCGAATTGTGAATGAAGGAAAGACTTTTCACGGTTCGATTGTAATTGAAAATGACAGAATAGCAGAAGTGATAGCAGACGGCACTCTCCCACTCCATCCCTGTGATGAGGAAATAGATGCCGGGGGGTGCTACCTGATGCCGGGTGTGATAGATGATCATGTGCACTTTCGCGACCCGGGACTGACCCATAAAGCGGATATGCATACAGAGAGTACTGGAAGGCATTTAAGCGTAATTTTAAACAGGCAACATTATGTTTTTTGATGTGGTTTGTTGTGGCAATATTTCTTGTAGGTGATGTCATTATTACAAAGCAGGTATTACGTCAGGATACACAGCTTGGAGCGTCATATTATTTCTTCCTTGTACTTGCAGGTGCAGCGCTTGCATGGGAGTTTTATTTATTTTCATATATAGCAAGATTTGAATGTACCGTAATGGAAGCAATGAAAAAAAGCCTCTTTATGATGCTTGCTAATCTTGGCTGGTCCGTAGCACTTGTGG
>OMCA01000724.1_pt1 | contig 17916 bp, 15 predicted proteins | sample 1673621 | NCBI WGS metagenome assembly OMCA01 (sample SAMEA103958117, study PRJEB25191) | human gut metagenome | biome: human-associated habitat [ENVO:00009003]; feature: intestine environment [ENVO:2100002]; material: feces | place: Germany | collected 2013/2015
TAGTTGTCAATAAGGACAATCCGTTGCCGGGCAGATTTTACGAGGTCGGAGGCAAAAGTATAAGCGTCGAATATCTGGCCTTCGAAGAAGATACCTTCGACGGGTGGTAGCGAGGTACGTACAAAGAATTCGATTCGTTCATCGTGCCGAGCTACAGTTTTTTCCAGTTGCTCGATACGGCGGTTGATGGAGTAGCCTTTGAGGAGGTATTCTTTCAGGACTTGGTTGGCCCAACGTCTGAATTCTATACCTCTTTGCGACTTGACTCTGTATCCGACAGAAAGGATCATATCCAGATTATAATATTCTATCTGACGGATAACATTTCTTTCTCCTTCCTTTTGAACTGTCGCAAATTTTGCGACAGTTTCCAGATTGGCAAGTTCTTCTTTTAGTGCATTCCCTATATGCTTACCTATTGTCTTGACGTCTCGGTCGAACAAAATAGCCAATTGTTGTCTGTTCAGCCACACCGTCTCATCCTCCAACCGTACTTCCAGTTTGAGTGTCCTGTCGGGCTGGTACAGTATGATTTCTCCTTCCTGCTTTTCCATATTTAAAATGGAATCAAATAAAACATTATTCAATTCATTTGATCATTTATTATGATAACTTTAAAGGTAAACTGGGATTAGGATTAAAATATTCCCAATTCTTGCCAATATTCTTCACTTTGTTGATCCATGTCCAAACCATCATCGTAAAAACTTGATGCGTTATCATCATCGTACTCTGTTTCATCGTAATTATTATCGGATAGTTCATCGGAGGGAATCGTTTGGGCTATACGATATTTTTCCTTTTTTTGATTTAAAATATATTCTAAGTTTTCGGAATATGGAACACATTTGTATTTGTATTCTCGTTGATAGACTTCTGTAGGAGATTCTCCTTTTATCCATGTTTTCTGTCCTAATTCATCAATAAAATATTGGCAAAATATTCTTAGGGATTGAAACACTGCTACTGTGCCATCTTTTTTGCGGATATATTCCCCTTTTTTTATATTTTGAAACGGTATATTTTTAGTATATTTCTTGAAGAATTTTTCTTTTACTGAGCAGTCTATCCAACATCCAGTGATTGTTCTTAGTTCAAGTGGAATTTCTTTATCTATTTCTGCAGTACCTCCATTTTGTTTAGACAAATAAGGTTCCAATAATTCAATCATTCTTTTAGAGAAACTGATGAAATCAGTTTCTCTGTCTCCTGTACATATTTGGTTATTGAGTTTACCAGTTATGTATCTTGAGTTATTCCGAGCAACTCTTATTTTTATATGTGATAATAAAAATCTGCCCATTAGATCTATTTTTTGAATTTATTCTACACATTGAACCGGAAGTGCATGATGTCGCCGTCCTGCACCACGTAGTCCTTGCCTTCGATGCTGAGCTTGCCTGCTTCGCGAACGGCGGCTTCGGAACCGTACTTGATGTAGTCGTCGTACTTGATGACCTCGGCGCGGATGAAGCCTTTCTCGAAGTCGGTGTGGATGACACCGGCACATTGCGGAGCTTTCCAGCCCTTGTGGTAAGTCCAGGCTTTCACTTCCATTTCGCCGGCAGTGATGAAGGTCTCCAGATTGAGCAGGCTGTAGATGGCCTTGATGAGGCGGTTGCAGCCGCTTTCCTTCAGACCGAGGTCTTCGAGGAACATCTGTTTCTCTTCGTAAGTCTCCAGTTCGGCAATGTCGGCTTCGGTCTGTGCGGAGATAATCATCAGCTGGGCGTCCTCGCCCTTGATGGCTTCGCGTACCTGCTCGACGTAAGCGTTGCCGGTGGCGGCAGAGGTGTCGTCGACGTTGCACACGTAGAGGACGGGTTTGGTAGTAAGCAGGAACATCTGTTTGGCGCAGATTTCCTCTTCTTCATTTTCACAAGTCACGGTGCGGGCGCTGAGTCCCTGCTCGAGGGCTTCCTTGTAGCGTAGCAGCAGGCCGTATTCTATCTTGGCCATCTTGTCGCCGCCTACCTTGGCTACCTTTTCTACGCGCTTGATGCGGTTTTCTACGGTTTCAAGGTCTTTCAGCTGGAGCTCGGTGTCGATGATTTCCTTGTCGCGCACGGGGTTGACGGAGCCGTCTACGTGGACGATGTTACCGTTGTCGAAGCAGCGCAGCACGTGGATGATGGCGCCTTCGCCCTTGCTGGCACCTTTGACGAGGCCGGCGATGTCGACAATGTCGCACACGGCGGGAACGATGCGTCCCGGATGTACAATCTCGGCCAGGCGGGTCAGACGCTCGTCGGGCACGGATACCTGGCCCATTTGGGCGTCGATGGTACAGAAGGGGAAGTTGGCTGCCTGTGCCTTTGCGCTGGACAGGCAGTTGAAAAGGGTGGATTTTCCCACGTTGGGAAGGCCCACGATACCTGCTTTTAATGCCATAAGTCTATCTTGTTTTTAGTTATTGTTCAGTTAATTGGCTGCAAAGATAATGCTTTTTCTTCGTTTCCTTCTATTATTTAGAGGTAATAAACGTTTGTACGGGGCGGGGCGAAAGCGGAAGAAGAGCGAGAAACACGGTGTCGGAAAACAGGGAATTGTGCTTTCGGAATGATAGCATTTGGCGCTTTTGGCTGACGAAGCATTTCTTCGGTTAACGGAAAATAGCGTGGAAAGAGGGCGATTTCGTTAGTCAAATTGCATGAATATGTGCATAAATTGCCGGCTCGGCGTATGTTTATACGAAAAGTTGCTTATTTCCTTTGTCTGCAATGCTTGTGTGCTGCGGCTGGAATGCTTGTGCGGTTCGACCGGATTGCTTGTGCGGCTCGGCAGCAATGCTTGTTGCCTGCGGAAACGTGGCTTTTCGTGACGGAAAACGTCGTTTCCGCAACCTTTTCGGAGTGCTTTTTCTCTATTTTCTTTGTAAGTATTTTGCTATCGCACTGTGCTTCTGCCAACTACGGATTTTTGCTTTCGGAACGACGGCCAACCTTGGCATCGGGCCGGAAAAACGGATTCTGAAGGGCTTGGAAAAGCAAAGTGTCAAAATGTAACTTACCCTTGTTCGAGGGGCTGAAGATAGGGAGGTGGCGGGTGTTGGCGGATTGCTTTTTCTGTATTACTTTTGCAGGCGCAAAATCTAAATTGTTATGAATTCAAAAGCGAAAGGTTATCTTCTGGGAGCAGTGGCGGCGGCATCTTATGGCATGAACCCGCTGTTTGCCTTGCCCCTTTACAAGGCGGGAATGAATCCCGATTCGGTGTTGTTCTACAGGTATTTGTTCGCCATCCCTTTGCTGGGCATCATGCTGAAGGCACGCGGACGTAACTTCCGGCTGGAGCGCAGGCAGGTCTTCCCGCTCATCGTGATGGGACTGCTGGTGGCCATATCTTCGCTCACGCTGTTCGAGAGCTACAACTACATGGACGTGGGCATTGCCTCGACCCTGCTGTTTGTCTACCCTATCATGGTGACGCTGATTATGGCTTTTGTCTATAAGGAGAAGCTGACGTGGCAACTGGCCTTGTGTATGGTTCTTGCCCTGAGCGGTATCGGTCTGCTGTATAAGGGCGGCGACGGTGCTACGCTGAGTCTGGTGGGCACGGCATTTGTGTTTGCTTCGTCGCTTTCGTATGCTATATATATTGTAGGAGTCAATCAGGGGTCGCTTAAGGAAGTGGCTACGCTGAAGGTCACTTTCTATGTGCTTCTGTTCGGTGTGTCGCTTTTTGTGGTTCGCCTGTGGAATAGTGGTGAGTGGCATACGCCGGAAGCCAGCCAGTGGTATCTTTGGGGCAATCTGCTGGGACTGGCAGTCTTCCCTACGGCCATTTCGTTCCTTTGTACTACGAGCGCCATTCAGTATATCGGTTCTACCCCTACCGCCATTTTGGGCGCTTTGGAGCCGGTGACGGCAGTCATCATCGGTGTGATGGTCTTTGGCGAGACAATCACGCTGCGTGTGTTCTGCGGACTGGTGCTGATTATCGTAGCCGTGACATTTGTTGTGGCAGGCGGAAACATAACGTCGCATTTGGTGCGCTTCCGCAAGCTTTTCCCGCGGTTGCCGCTGCATCGCAAGAAACACGCTTAACCCCTCTGTCTGTCGTTTAGCCGACAGACAGCCGATAAAAATAAAAGCCGGAATGCATCGCGCACTCCGGCTTTTCTGTTATGTAAAAAAGGTTTTTGGTTATTTTATGAGAGTATTTTTAAGAGAGAATTGGCAGGGCCGTCCGGTTGTTACATGTTGGGATTATCCATTGTAACGGTCAGTTCCGGAACGATTACATAAGCGCCTTTCTTTTTGTTCCATTTGTAGTACTCTGTAGTCAAGGTCTTACCCTGGTAAGTATAATGGATACAAATATCTTTTTCCCATTTGTTCTGTTCGCTGTTCCATTTCAAAGCTTCGTTTTCGATCATGCGTTTCTGGTCGTCGTACTTATAGTTATACTTCATGTAGTTGGCCAGCAAAGCGCCGTCTGCTTTGTAAACAGTCTGTCCCACCATCAGTCCGTCTACTTCTTGCGAATTGTAAACGAGATTGTTCGAATTGAAAGCGTTAACGTTCATTCCACATACAGCGAGAATAGAAGATAAGATCAAAGTTTTTAAAGTTTTCATGATTGCTATGTTTTTAAGTTATATTTCAAATTTCTATCATTATGTTCTTGAAAACGGCTGCAAAGGTAGTGATTTTATTGATATGAAAACAAAAACGGGTGAAAATAATGTCAAAATGTCAATTCTCTATGCTGGGTATGACTTTCTTTTTGGCAATCTTTATAAATAAAAAATATCCGGCAGGAAGGTTGCCGGATATTCTATGGTGCAAACTGCATTTCGAAAGGAATGCTTTTGTTGCTTTCTGATTGTAAGTTAAATAAAGTTATAGACCTGCTTAGTGCGCCTCCAACCAGTTCTTTCCCCATCCGCAATCGGCTCTCAGGGGCACCTGCATGCGATAGGCGTTTTCCATTTCCTCGATTACAATTTTCTGCACGAGCTCCTTTTCTTCGGCCGGAACGCTGAAATTCAGTTCGTCGTGCACCTGCAAAATCATCTTTGCTTTCAGATTGTAACTGATAAAGCGCTGATAGATGCGCGCCATGGCTACTTTGATGATGTCGGCGGCACTGCCTTGTATGGGGGCATTGATGGCATTTCGCTCGGCATAGCCACGCACGACGGCATTTCTTGAGTTGATGTCGGGCAGGAAACGCTTGCGGTGGAAGATGGTCTCCACATAGCCGTGTTCGCGTGCCACCTCGATGCTTCGATCCATATACTCCTTTACTTGGGGATAGGTTTCGAAATAGCCGTCGATCAGTTCTTTGGCTTCTTTACGGTCTACGTTCATACGCTCAGCCAGTCCGAAGACTGAAATGCCGTAGATGATACCGAAGTTGGCCGTTTTGGCCTTGCGGCGCATGTCCGACGTTACTTCTTTGATATCGGTCTTGTAGATTTTGGCAGCCGTGGCAGCGTGAATGTCGTGGCCGCTACAGAAGGCTTCGATCATGTTGGGGTCGCCGCTCAGATGCGCCATGATGCGCAGTTCTATCTGCGAGTAGTCGGCCGAGAAGAACTCGCAACCGTCGTCGGGGATGAAGGCTTTGCGTATTTCCTTGCCGTCCTCGTCGCGGATGGGGATGTTCTGCAGGTTAGGGTTGCTCGAACTGAGCCGTCCTGTAGCGGTGACTGCCTGGTTGAAGGACGTATGTATGCGTCCCGTGCGCGGATTGATGAGCTGGGGCAGGGCGTCGATGTAGGTGCCGAGCAGTTTCTTTAGTCCGCGATGTTCGAGTATCTTGTCGATGATGGGATGCTTGCTGCGCAGGCTTTCGAGCACTTCTTCGCTGGTGACGTATTGTCCGGTTTTTGTCTTCTTGGCCTTGCCGGTGATTTTCAGTTTGTCGAAGAGTACTTCGCCTACTTGCTTGGGCGAGCCGATATTGAAGGTTTCGCCGGCCAGCTCGTAGATGGCTTTCTCGATTTCCTGCAAACGGGCTGTGAAGTGTGCCGAGGTTTGCTTAAGGGCTTCGGTGTCGATGCGCACGCCGTTGGTCTCTATGTTCACCAGTACCGGGACAAGGGGCATTTCGATTTCGTAGAAGAGTCGTTCTACTCCTTGTGCTTTCAGTTCCTTTTCAAGGACGTTTTTCAGCTTCAGGGTGACGTCGGCGTCTTCGCAGGCGTAACGATAGACTTCTTCGGGTGCGAGATCGCGCATACTTTTCTGGTTCTTCCCGCGCGGGCCTATCAGTTCGTCGATGTGGATGGTCTGATAGTGCAGATAGATTTCGGCCAAGTAGTCCATGTTATGTCGCAGCTCGGGCTGAAGCACGTAGTGGGCAAGCATGGTGTCGAACAACGGGCCTTGCACTTTGACTCCGTAATTCTGTAAGACGATCATGTCGTACTTGATGTTCTGGCCGACTTTCACCGATTTTTCGTTTTCGTAGAGCGGGCGAAGGTCGTTTACAATTCTTAACGCTTCTTCACGGTTAGCTGGTACGGGTATATAATAACCCTTGTTTTCGCCGTCGCTGAAGCTCATTCCCACAAGTTCGGCCTCCATGGCTTCGGTGCTTGTAGTCTCTGTATCTATTGCGAGAATTTCTGTTGTAAGTAACTTTTGAACAAATTCTGCTCTTTTCTCTTCTGTATCAATTAGTTGATAGTCGTAATCGAACATTTCTAACCGCTTCAGATTCGTTTTTTCCGGAGCATTTGCCCCCTCGTTCGCAATTTCGGCAAACAAATCGCCTTGTTGGGGTAGGGTGTTGGTGGCGGGGCTGGCTTGCGGCTGTGCAAACAGAGTTCCGGCAAAAAGGTCGGGTGTGCCTGCTGCCGATTGACCTGTAGCCGGAGCGGAAGTATTGCCTTTGCCAAGGACACGGTCGATGAGTGTGCGGAATTCCAGTTCACCGAAAATCTTGCGGAGTTCCTGCTCGTCGGGTTCTTCGCGTACCAGGCTGTCCATGTCGAGTGCGATGGGAGCATCGGTCTTGATGGTGGCCAGGAATTTGGAGAAAGTGATCATTTCGCGGTTCGCCTCTACTTTGGTCTTCAAGGCTCCTTTCAGTTGGTCGGTGTGTTCGAGCAGATTTTCGATGCTGCCGAACTGGGCTATCAGCTTTTGAGCGGTTTTCTCGCCCACGCCGGGACAACCGGGTATGTTGTCCGATGCGTCGCCCATCAGGCCAAGCATGTCAATGACCTGCGGAATGGAATCGATGCTGAATTTAGCCTTTACCTCGTCGATACCCATTACCTCGAAGCCGCCCGTGTGCTTGGGACGGTACATGAAGACGTTTTCGCTGACCAGTTGTCCGTAGTCTTTGTCGGGTGTCATCATGTAGGTGGTGATGCCCTGTCGTCCGGCCTCGGTGGCCAGTGTGCCTATTACGTCATCGGCTTCGTAGCCTGGCACCTCTAGAATGGGGATGCGGTAGGCACGGATGATGTCTTTTATAATAGGTACGGAGAGGCGGATGGTTTCGGGTGTTTCTTCGCGCTGCGCCTTGTACTGTTCGTAGGCCTCGTGTCGGAAGGTGGGACCTGCGGGGTCGAAGGCGACTCCGATGTGGGTAGGGTTCTCTTTCTTCAGGACTTCTTCCAGCGTGTTTACAAAGCCCAGTATGGCGGATGTATTGAAGCCTTTGGAGTTGATTCGCGGGTTCTTGATAAGCGCATAATAGGCCCGATATATCAGGGCATAAGCGTCGAGAAGGAATAGTTTATTGGTTGAATTCATACATTTAATCCTTTTTTTCATGGTAAAAGTACAAAAAAATACTGTTTATTACTATTTTTGCGGTCAAATAGCAGTGCATGAACAGTATATCGATAATTAAAAATCCTATTTCTACCGAATTGGGCGACTTCAATAGGCTATTTGACAGCTCCCTTTCCAGTTCTAACCCCTTGTTGAAGAGTGTCATTGAGCATATCCGGCAAAGGAGTGGGAAGAGGATGCGTCCGATGCTGGTGTTGCTGATGGGCAAGTTGTTTGGAGAAGTCAACCAGTCTACGCTTCATGCGGCAGCAGCTTTGGAACTGCTTCATACGGCCAGTCTGGTGCACGACGACGTGGTAGACGAAAGTAGCGAGCGGCGCGGACAGCTGTCGGTGAATGCGGTGTTTAATAATAAGGTAGCTGTTTTGTCGGGCGATTATCTGTTGGCTACAGCCTTGGTACAGGTGGCTCTGACCCGCAATCACGACATTATTGACGTGGTTTCTGCATTGGGGCAGGACTTGGCCGAAGGTGAACTGCTACAACTTTCCAACGTTAGCAATCTTGAGTTTTCCGAGTCGGTTTATTTCGACGTTATCCGCAAGAAGACGGCGGCTTTGTTCGCTGCCTGTACCAAAGCGGGGGCTTTGTCGGTAGGAGCAACCGATGAAGAAGTCGAGAATGCCCGTCTGTTCGGTGAATACATCGGTATTTGCTTCCAGATAAAGGATGATATCTTCGATTACTACGACAGCAAGGAGATAGGCAAACCTACGGGTAACGACATGCACGAAGGCAAACTGACGCTTCCGGTGCTTTATGCACTGAACGCTACCCACGATGAAGAGGCTCGCGCACTGGCCCTGAAAGTGAAGGAAGGTAGTGCTTCGGCCGATGAAATCGGGCATTTGGTGCGTTTCACCAAGGAAAACGGAGGCATCGAGTATGCTGAAAAGGTGATGAACGACTATCGTGAGAAAGCTTTTGCTTTGTTGCCTGCCGAAGGGCATGCGGACGTTAAACAAGCTCTTACTGCTTACTTGAACTACGTGGTAGAACGCGAGAAATAAGCGCATTCCCGTCGCTACATCGGTCTGGGCAGAGACCTTTATTATTCCCTTTTATTCATTCAACACAGCTGGTTTTATCGGGCTTTGCAGGACACTTGCATGGCTCGTGAGAGACACTTGCACGGCTCACGAGTAACACTTGTGTGGCTCGGACACATCGCTTATTGTCTGTTTTCGTGGAAAAAAGGAGTATAAAAAACGCCTTCCGGTTGTTCGAAAAGCGTTCCTTATTGAAAGCCGTTTGTCCCTTTCCTTTTGCGGAAGAGGGGCGTTTGGCGGCGATAGCAAGTGACTGGCGACAATTAGAAGAATTTTGTCTCCTGACCCAGAATGTCACTCAACAGCAGGTTGGCCAGGCGGCTTGTGCCCAAGCGGAACAGGCTGTTGTTTAGCCACTCTTCGCCCAGTATTTCTTTAACGATGGTGTAGTATACCAATGCATCGTTCACTGTGTTGATGCCTCCGGCGGGCTTGAAACCGATCTTTATACCCGTCTCTTTGTAATATTCTTTGATGGCCTGACACATAACGTAAGCGGCTTCGGGAGTGGCGGCAGGCTGCTGTTTTCCGGTAGAAGTCTTGATGAAGTCGGCACCGGCATACATGGACAGGATGGAGGCTTTCTTGATGTTCGAAGCCGTCTTCAGGGCACCTGTTTCCAGAATGACTTTCAGGTGATGATCCTTGCAAGTCTCTTTCAGTTCCTGTATTTCGTCGCACATTTCTTCGTAGTTTCCACTGAGGAACTTGCCTACTGAAATAACGATGTCTATCTCGTCGGCACCTTCCATGATGGCCATGGCTGTTTCGGCCACTTTAACCTCGATGAATGTCTGCGAGGAGGGGAATCCGCCCGATACGCAGGCTATTTTCACGTCTTCCACTTCGAGCGTGTCTTTTACTATTTCAGCGAAGTTGGGGTATACGCAGATGGCTGCTACGTTTTTCAGGTCGGGGTGCAGTTCGTCGAACTGGTTAACCTTTTGGGTGAATTTCATAACGCTTTCATCGCTGTCTTCACTCTTCAGTGTGGTCAGATCGATGCAGTTGAACAGAAACTTCTTAACGTCCAGGCTATCGTTTGCAGGGACTTTTTCTGTCATGATTTTGGCTACCTGGGCAGCTACTTCGGCATCGTCCAGCTGGGTGTTGTACTTGGCCAGAGCGGCATCGTACTTGCTCTTGTTCGGTTCGTTTTTATCCATGATGTTTCTCTTTTAGGGTAGGGTTATTATTGTCTTAGTTTTTCGTTATTCAGGTGCCGCTGGTTATCTCGGCGTGTCTTCTTTTCCAAGGTTTGTCTGAAGGCTTCGGTGACATCTACACCTGTCTGGTTGGCGATGCATAGAAGCACCCAGAGAATGTCGGCTATCTCTTCGTCCAGGTTGTCTTTTTCGCCTTGTTTGAACGACTGGTCGCCGTATTTCCGGGCCATCACGCGAGCCAGTTCTCCAACTTCTTCGGTCAATACGGCCATGTTGGTCAGTTCGCTGAAGTAGCGCACACCGTATTGTTTTATCCAGTTGTCTACTTGCTGCTGGGCATCGTGCAGGGTGATGCCTGTGGGGTTGTTTTCTTCCGTATTCATCGTCTGTACTCCTTTCATTCTTTGTTTTTGGTGTCTATGCAGATGGTTACCGGTCCGTCGTTCAGCAGCTCTACTTTCATGTCTGCTCCGAATTCGCCTGTACCGATTTCCTTGCCCAATGCCTCAGTCAGGCAGCGGCAAAACTCTTCGTATAGCGGTATGGAGATGTCTGGTTTGGCAGCGTGGATATACGAGGGGCGGTTTCCTTTCTTGGTCGAGGCATGAAGGGTGAACTGGCTGATGACAAGTATTTCGCCGTCAATATCAAGAACAGATTTGTTCATAACGCCGTTTTCATCGTCGAAAATACGCAGGTTGACTATCTTCTTGCACAGCCAGTCGATGTCTTCGTGGTTGTCGGCTTCTTCGATGCCTACCAGTATCATCAGTCCTTTTCCGATGGCCGATTTGCAATGTCCGTTGATGGTGACGGAGGCATGTCCGGCACGTTGTATCACTACTCTCATTTTGTTTTTATTTTACAGTTGGGTTACAAATATACAGATTATCCGAATTATAAAAAACAGACTGAGCCAAAATCCTGCATGATATTAGCCCTTTTTCTGTCTGTCTGTTTTGGGTGAAGGAGTGTTTTGAGGCAGCTGCGCTTTACGAGTTAGCTGTTTCGAAGAACTCTTTGATGGTTTTCGCTTTCGCTTCGCCTACAACGGCGCTTAGTGCTTCTTGCGATGCTTCCCTGATTCGCTTTACGCTCTTGAATTCTTTCAGCAGGGCGGTCTTCGTCTTTTCGCCTATTCCTTTGATGTCATCCAGAGCCGATGCAATCTGCCGTTTGCTGCGTTTGTCGCGATGGAAAGTGATGGCATAGCGGTGTACTTCGTCCTGAATCCTTGTCAGTAGGTGGAAGAGGGGCGTGTTCTGTTTCAGCCCGATGGTCTGTGGCGGAAAGCCGTAAAGCAGTTCCGAGGTACGGTGTTTTCCGTCTTTGGCCAATCCGGCGATGGGTACATCGATTTGCAGTTCGTCTATCACCTCTTTTACGGCGCTCATTTGTCCTTTTCCTCCGTCGGTGATAAGCAGGTCGGGCAAGGGCTGTTTCTCTTCAATGGCGCGCTGATAACGCCGTCTGACGACTTCTTTCATGGAAGCATAGTCGTCCGGCCCTTCTACGGTCTTGATGTTGTACTTCCGATAGTCTTTTTTCGACGGTTTTCCTTTGATGAATACGACGCATCCGGCCACGGGGTCGGAGCCTTGTATGTTCGAGTTGTCGAAACATTCTATCTGCATGGGAAGTCTTTTGAGGTGCAGTTCGTCCTGTATTTCCTTCAGCAGTCTGACGGTTCGTTGCTCCGGATTCAGCTTTTCGGCCTGCTTCAGCCGGTCGGCTTTGTACTGTTTGACGTTGAGTAGGGAAAGGTCGAGCAGTTTCTTCTTGTCACCTCGTTGCGGCACGGTGAAAACGACATCTTTCAGCTCAATGTCCAGCTCGAAAGGAACGATGATTTCACGTGAAAGGCTTTTGTAGCGTTCGCGCATTTCGATGATGCCCAGTGCCAGCAACTCTTCTTTGGTTTCGTTCAGGCGTTTCTTGTATTCGAAGGTGAAAGCCTGGTTGATGGCACCATTTGTGATGTGCAGGTAGTTGATGAAAGCGGAGTTGGCATCGTTGTCTTCCTCGATGGAGAAAACATCGATGTTGTGCAGTATGTTGCTTACTACTTCCGACTTGGAGCGGTAGTTTACCAGCAGCATGTATTTCTCTTTCACCTTTTGTGCTTCCTCAAATTTCATTTCGGCTGCCAGTTCCTGCATCTGCTGGAAAAGCATTCGTTCGATATATTGCGTATTTCCTTTTAGTATTTCCTTGATTTCATCGATATTCTTCATGTATTCGTCCATGCTCTGTTTCCCTATGCATGGGCCTGCGCAGTTCTTGATGTGGTATTCCAAGCAGACGTTGAACTTTCCGTTTCGGATGTTTTCGGGCGAAAGGTTCAGGTTGCAGGTGCGTAGCGGGTAGAGGTGCTTAATCAGATCGAGCACGGCATTCATCGAAGGTATATGGCTGTAGGGCCCATAGTAGGAAGAGCCGTTTCGTATGATTCTTCTCGTCTTGAAAATACGTGGAAAATATTCGTTTTGAACGCAAATGGATGGGTAGGTCTTGTCGTCCTTCAACAAGACGTTGTAGCGTGGCTTGTATTTCTTGATCAGGTTGTTTTCGAGCAACAGGGCATCTTCCTCAGTATTGACCACGATGTATCGTATATCGGCAATCTTGCTGACCAGTACCCGTGTCTTTCCCGGCTCGTGTTCTCGGTTGAAGTAAGACGATACACGGCGTTTCAGGTTTTTGGCCTTTCCTACGTATATAATGGTGCCTTCAGCATTCAGGTATTGGTAAATGCCAGGCCCTTCGGGTAGGTTGGAGACAATGCCTTTCAGATAATCGTTGGTTTTTAACTCTTCCATTTTAGTATGCTTTACGTTCGATGGGCGTATGGATGGGGGTAGGACGTATGCTGAAGTTTCTTTGCTCCGGGCTTTTCTATCTGCGATGAAAAGGAAGCAAAGAAACTCTTTTATGTATACTTATCTGTCGAAAGTCAATATGGATTCTATTTCAACATCATTTTGAGCTATTTTTTCTCTTCCGTGCAGATTCATTAATTCGATGATGAAATTGACGTATAGTTTGTTTTTGTTCAGCTGTCGTACTAATTGGCAGGCTGCAGCCATGGTGCCTCCTGTAGCCAGTAAATCGTCGTGGATCAGGACAACATCATCTTCGCTGATGGCATCCTTGTGTATCTGTATAGTGTCCTTTCCATACTCTTTATTGTAGCTTAGCTCGATTGTCTCAGCCGGAAGCTTCCCGGGTTTGCGGATTGGAACAAATCCTGCTCCTAATCGGATGGCGAGGGCAGGTGCCATAATGAAGCCTCTTGATTCGAGTCCGACAACTTTTGTGATGCCTTTATCCTTGTATGTCTCGTAGAGTATGTCCAGGATGCTCTTTAAAGCTTCGCGGTCTTTGAACATGGTTGTTACGTCATAGAACAAGATTCCCGGTATCGGGAAATCAGGTATTTCTCGGATACTTTTGATAATTGTTTCTTTGTTCATAATCAGATGTTTTAATGCGTTTATTGAATTATTTGTTTCACGTGGAACGCGTTCGTCTTAGCGGCCCGAAAGGACTAAGAGAACATTGATATCGCTCGGCGATACTCCCGGTATACGACTTGCCTGGGCGATAGTCTCCGGATCTATCTTTACTAATTTCTGCCGGGCTTCGGTGGATAGAGATTGGATTGAATTATAGTCGAACTTCCCTTTGATCTTGATGCTTTCCAAACGGGCCAGCTTGTCGGCTATGATACGCTCTCGACCAATATATCCTTCGTATTTGATTAAGATTTCAGCAGCTTCGATAATTTCTTCTTTCCGCTCTGTTATCTTATCCAATTCCCGCTTCAAGGCACTTACGTGTTCACTCATATTTTCGATTATTATTTGCGGGCGATTTATTAAGTCGATTAGTTTGCATCCTTGTCGGAGTGGAGTAGTACCTAACGACTCTAATGTGGGATTAATCAATGCAGGTTTCATGGAATAATTGCGAGTAAACTGAATCAAGCTTTCGATGGCTTCACGCTTTTTTCGTAATAACTCATAGCGATCGTTTTGGGCAAGTCCCAGTTTCCATGACTTCTCTGTCAGACGCATGTCTGCATCGTCCATACGAAGTAGTATGCGATATTCTGCTCGTGAGGTGAACATACGGTAAGGCTCGTCTACGCCTTTAGTAACCAAATCATCGATGAGTACGCCGATATATGCTTCATCGCGTCCCAATGTGAAAGGTCCTCCTCCGTGGCAATTGATATGTGCGTTGATGCCGGCTATGATTCCTTGTCCGGCAGCTTCTTCGTATCCTGTCGTTCCGTTTACTTGTCCGGCAAAGAACAGATTCTTTATTTTTTTTGTTTCCAACGTGTGTTTCAGTTGGGTCGGGTCGAAGTAATCGTATTCGATGGCATAACCAGGACGATAAATGACGAGGTCTCTGAATGCAGGAATCTTTTTAAGTGCTGCAATCTGTATTTCCATGGGAAGAGACGATGAAAAACCGTTCAAATAAAGTTCGCGGGTTGTTTCTCCTTCCGGTTCCAGAAATAATTGGTGTTGCTCCTTGTCGGGGAAGGTTACAATCTTGGTCTCGATACTTGGACAGTAGCGTGGCCCTATACTTTTGATCTGTCCGTTGAAAAGGGGAGATTCAGGTAAACCTTCACGCAGTATCTGGTGCGTTTCTTCGTTGGTGAAGCATGTCCAACAAGGCAACTGTTTCAGATGACGTGTGCCTGTATTCATGAATGAGAACTTGTGAAAATCTGCTTCGCCATCTTGAATCTCCATACAGTCGTAGTGAACGCTTCGTCCATCGATGCGTACCGGCGTACCTGTTTTCATACGGCCATAGGTAATGCCGTGCTGTGCGATAGATTCGGTCAATTCGTAAGAAGCTGGTTCGGCCATTCGTCCGCCAGGAAGCATGGTTCGTCCTACGTGCATCAGTCCGTTCAGGAAGGTACCTGCTGTCAGAACTACACATTTGGCGTGGAAAGTTACTCCCCACACGGTTTTTACTCCTGTTACTTCTCCGTTTTCAACGAGAATTCCGTTTACGGTGTCCTGCCAAATATGTAAGTTGGGTATGTTCTCCAGAATTTCCCGCCAGGCCCAAATGAATTTGCCACGGTCGCATTGGGCACGTGGACTCCACATGGCCGGTCCTTTTGATCGGTTCAGAATCCGGAACTGGATAGCGGTTTTGTCTGTTACTAATCCCATGTATCCACCCAGTGCATCGATTTCGCGCACAATCTGTCCTTTGGCAATACCACCCACAGCCGGATTACAGCTCATCTGCCCGATTTTATTCATGTCCATAGTGATGAGACACGTTTTGGATCCTAAATTGGCAGCAGCTGCTGCGGCTTCACATCCAGCATGCCCGGCACCGATTACAATTACATCGTATTTAAATTCCATTCGTCTAAAACTGTTATTACTGATGCAAAGTTACTAAAAAGTTAGGTTAAGGTTTTACTTTCTGTTGCTTATTACTTATGAATTATAAGAAAAACTGGTCAGGAATTGCAGTTTGGTTTTATCGTTCTATTTATTGAACAGATTCTTTTATCTTATGTTCGGATGATAGGCTATTTTTGCATCATTGATTTGTGTAGGTTTTCTAATCTGAAATTGTTTTCTAATAAAACTTTTAATTCCTCTTGGTAGAGGAAATGTTAGCTTCGTTAGAAATGTTGGTTATTTTAAAATAGAGCAGGTATGTTATTCAAAAGAACATTTTGTAGTATGTTATTGCTGGCGGTAGTGCTGGCTTGTGCTTATGGCGTCAATTATACGCCGGAAAGAGTGTGTGCTTCTGTTTCATTGAAAACGCCGGGGAATAGTGCTGAACGGTATGCTTTGTCTTTTCGGGATTCTGAGAATCCGTTGCATAAATATCAGCTCATTTCGCTCGAAAAAATGCCATTGCTAATTTATCAGGATGTGGATCAAGCGGAGAAATCTTGTCGGGTAACAGTGTTCATCGTAGCTTTGGATAATGTATATTTTCACTTCGACGAGCAGGTGAAAACGGGCTATCGACACGATGACTGTCTGTTCTATATGCCCGGCTTCTGGTATCGTCGCAATCTGCGTTCACCCAAACAAGCTCCTTCTTTTCATACATCGGATAGCTGGGTGGTACGGGAAGATCGCTTGAGTACACCATTAACGGCTGTATTTAATGAAAAAGAGAAAACGGTAATGTCAGTGATTCGCTTGGACGATTATGAGTCAGATGCGTTGGCTACTCATCAGGAAGGTGAGGTTATACTGTCTGGTTCTACTTCAATTGGCTATACAGGCTTTGAAAATATTTCAGGTGAGACATCCCTTTCTTTTGGTTTCCCTTATAAGGAGGAACCACGAAGCTATGTCCGTAAATTGACTCTGGTTCCTTCGGTTGAAGCTTTTCAACTTCTGAAGAAAGGAGAAACACTTACTTTGACATGGGAGTTGAAAGAGGCTGATGCAACTGACTTCTCTGAGTGCGTACAACGTACTTGGGAATATTGTTATGATACATATCGTCCTCAACCGGTTGAAACACCTTATTCTTCTGAAGAAATGAAAAGTGTATTGAGCAACTATTTTGTGGAAAGCTTTGTAGATGATACACCGGTAAACTATTTTTCGGGAGTCGAATTACGTACAGCTACCTGCGAACGCAATGATGTAGCTGAGGTAGGTTTTGTGGGACGTACATTACTGAATGCTTTCAACGCTTTGGAATATGGCGAGCAACAGCAAAGAACCGATTTGGCAGGAAACGCCCGTCTTGTTTTTGATTCTTATTTGAAGAATGGTTTTTCGTCTGCAGGTTTCTTTAATGAAGTTATTCATTATAAGCGGGAAGCAATAGAACAGAATCATAGCATCCGTCGTCAGTCGGAAGGAATATACGCAGTGTTGCATTATTTGAATTATGAACGTACCCGTGAGCGGAAACATCCGGAGTGGGAGAAGCGTGTCAGGAAAATGTTAGATATGTTCTTGCTTCTTCAGCAAGCTGATGGCAGTTTTCCACGTAAGTTCAAGGATGATTTATCACTGGTAGATTCGACAGGAGGAAGTACTCCATCTGCTACATTACCGTTGGTGATGGGATATAAATATTTTAAAGATAAACGTTATTTAGAAGCAGCCCGACGTACGGTAAACTATTTGGAAATGGAGATTATATCCAAATCTGATTATTTCTCGTCTACGCTTGATGCTAATTGCGAGGATAAGGAGGCTTCCTTGTATGCTTCTACGGCAGCCTATTATCTGGCTCTGGTTTCGAAAGGAGAAGAACATGCTCATTATACAGAATTGGCCCGGAAGGCTGCTTATTTTGCTTTGTCGTGGTACTATACGTGGGATGTACCTTTTGCGCAAGGACAAATGTTGGGTGATATTGGGCTGAAGACTCGTGGATGGGGGAATGTTTCGGTCGAGAATAATCATATAGATGTATTTGTCTTCGATTTTGCTGATGTATTGAGATGGTTGGCAGAAGAATATAGTGAGCAACGTTTTGCTGATTTTGCGGAAGTCATATCAACTTCCATGCGTCAATTGTTACCTCATGAAGGGCACATGTGCGGTATTGCCAAAACAGGTTATTATCCTGAAGTGGTTCAGCATACTCATTGGGATTATGGGAAAAACGGCAAGGGATATTATAATACGATTTTTGCTCCAGGGTGGACGGTTGCTTCTTTGTGGGAACTCTTTTCGCCAGGGCGTGCTGAAAGCTTCCTTCGGTAGCAGATTGTGTACTAAAAATGCCATTATGAGCGTAAGTAAAAAGCCTATGAATGGAGAATGAAAGAGTTAAGACTTTATTTCAGGTTATCTATTCTCTGAGATAGACTGTAAGCTTCCAAAATTGGCGTATTGACTAGCATGTCTCTTTCGCATACCTTCGTGCTAAACTTAAAACTCGAAAGATTATGTTTAGCGAAAAAGATTT
>OMCA01000725.1_pt1 | contig 17885 bp, 17 predicted proteins | sample 1673621 | NCBI WGS metagenome assembly OMCA01 (sample SAMEA103958117, study PRJEB25191) | human gut metagenome | biome: human-associated habitat [ENVO:00009003]; feature: intestine environment [ENVO:2100002]; material: feces | place: Germany | collected 2013/2015
GGGAGCGGCATTGAGCGACTTGGTTGCCGCCGCCCGGAACGAGTTGAAACAAATGGATATCCCATCCGACGTAAGTTGGCAGTTGGGTGGAACATTCGAGGACCAGCAGGATACATTTACCGATTTGGGTATCTTGATGGTATTGATCATCATCTTGGTATTCATCGTGATGGCTGCCCAGTTCGAGTCGTTGGTAGACCCGTTCGTGATCATGTTCTCTATCCCGTTCGCCTTTACAGGTATCGTATTGGGATTGGCGGTCACGCAGACACCATTGGGCGTTATGGCTTTGATCGGCGTGATCATGTTGATGGGTATCGTGGTTAAGAACGGTATCGTGCTGATCGACTATACGATCTTATGCCGGGAGCGTGGCATGGGTATTATCACGTCGGTAGTGACTGCCGGTAAATCCCGTCTCCGTCCGGTATTGATGACAACGTTGACGACCGTTTTGGGTATGATCCCGATGGCGGTGGGAACCGGCGAGGGTTCCGAGATGTGGCGCTCGATGGGTATGACCGTGGCTTGGGGTCTTTCCGTATCCACCTTGATTACCTTGATTATTGTTCCGACGGTCTATGCCGTATTCGCTGCCAACGGCGTAAAACGAAGACGCCGTAAAATAAGGAAGGCATTACGAAATAATTAATTATCTTTGCGTACCATAGGGAAGCTGAGGCCAAGCAAACCTCGATGGGCATTGTTAGGTCGTGACAATGCCCATTGTAAGGTGCTTACGATGCCCATTATAAGCTGTCTTGAATGCCCATCGTAAGAAAAGCTTCCCTACGGATATGCGATCTCATAAAAACAACTATATGAAAGCGATATTTATATCTTTCAATCAAGCGTATTACGAAGCTATCGTCAGTATCATGGACCGTAATAACCTTAAAGGTTTTACCTATTGGGATGTCGTGCAAGGACGGGGAAGTAAAACAGGCGAGCCACATTACGGCAATCACGCTTGGCCTACCTTGAATTCAGCTATCCTTACGATGGTAGAAGACGAGAAGGTCGATCATTTTCTGGAAATCCTACACAACTTAGACAAGGAAACGGAAGCGCAAGGGCTTCGGGCCTTCGTCTGGAATATAGAGAAAACCATCTAACTTAATTTTTCGAAACAACTATATTAATCTATTGATATGGACAAATCAATCCTGTTTACACCCGGTAAGATCGGTCCGCTAACACTTAGGAACCGCACGATCCGGGCCGCCGCATTCGAGAGTATGTGCCCGGGAAACGCTCCCTCGGAGCAGTTATTCAACTATCACACATCCGTAGCCGCCGGAGGGATCGGCATGACGAACATAGCTTATGCCGCCGTGACGCAAAGCGGCTTGTCGTTCGAGCGTCAGCTGTGGATGCGTCCGGATATTATTCCCGGCCTCCGCAAGCTCACCGACGCTATCCATAAAGAGGGAGCCGCCGCTTCCATCCAGTTAGGCCATTGTGGTAATATGTCGCATAAGCGGATTTGCGGATGCACGCCTATTTCAGCGTCCAGCGGTTTCAACCTCTACTCTCCCACGATCGTACGAGGTATGAGACAATCCGAGATCGCTTCCATGGCTCGTGCCTACGGCGAGGCCGTACGATTGGCACGTGAGGCAGGTATGGACGCTGTCGAGATCCATGCCGGGCATGGTTATCTGATCAGCCAATTCCTTTCCCCGTACACCAACCACCGGAAAGACGAGTATGGAGGAAGCCTTGAGAACCGTATGCGCTTCATGAGAATGTGTATGGAAGAGGTGATGAAAGCAGCAGGTTCCGACATGGCCGTAACCGTAAAGACCAATATGCGGGACGGGTTCAAGGGAGGACTTGAAATAGACGAATGCCTAGAAGTAGCCCGTACACTCCAAGACCAATGCGGAGCGCATGCCTTAGTACTAAGCGGCGGATTCGTGAGCCGTGCCCCCATGTATGTAATGCGGGGAGAAATGCCGATCCGTACGATGGCGTATTATATGCCTCGCGGCTATCTACCGATTGGAATCCGCATGGTAGGTAAATATATGATTCCCTCGGAACCGTTTAAGGAGGCTTACTTCCTTGAAGATGCGTTGAAATTCCGCAAAGCCTTACATTTACCTCTTATTTACGTAGGAGGATTGGTCTCCAGAGACAAGATCGAGGAGGTACTGAACGACGGGTTCGAGTTTGTGGCCATGGCACGTGCCTTGGTGAACGAGCCGGGCTTCGTCAACCGTATGAAAGAAGACGAGCACGCCCGTTGCGATTGTGGGCATAGTAACTATTGTATCGCCCGTATGTATAGTGAGGATATGGTCTGTCATAAGAACGTGAAAGGTCTTCCGGAATGTATCGTACGTGAAATCAAAAGGCTTGAATATAAATAATGGAAAAGAAATGGGCTTTAGTCACGGGGGCCAGTTCCGGAATAGGTCTCGCCTATGCCGAGGAACTAGCCTCACGAGGCTATCAGTTAGTGATCGTCAGCAATGAGGAACAGGCGATCCGGGAGAAAGGTGAGTTTCTCTCCGAGAAATATGGTATAGAAGTTTTGCCGCTTTATCGTGACTTGCCAAGAGAAAAACATCCCAATAGAGGTATTGGTCAATAACGCCGGTATGTTTTTTTTCTGCGAGACCTTACAAGCTAAGGCCAACATCGTCGAGAAAATGCTCTACCTCCACGTGACTACTCCTACCCAGCTCTGTTATTATTTTGGGCAAGAGATGAAGAAACGGCGTCATGGATATATCCTCAATATGTCATCCCTATCTTGTTGGCTACCTTATCCGGGAATTACGCTGTACGCTTCCACCAAGCGATACTTGAAAAGCTTCTCCCGAGGCTTGCGTTCAGAGTTACTGGATTATGGAGTAAGCGTAACCGTACTTTGTCCCGGCGCCGTCGCCACGAATTTATATAACCTAAGCGACAACTTAAAGACCTTAGCGATCCGCCTAGGTATCATGATGCGTCCGGAAAAACTGGCTAAAAAAGGGATTAATGCCTTGTTTCACCACCGGGCTTCCCTATTACCGGGTCTCTTCAACAAAATATGCACACCCCTCGTAATGCTCCTCCCCCACGGCCTTGTCCGTTGGATCATGCGAACCACGAAATTAGTGAAGCTAGATCGATAATCCGACAAATAACATGCGAAATATTTGTCACATCAAACAAAAATCGTATCTTTGCACCGCTTTTTAGCCCCGTACCGTGTGATGGGAAATTAGGAAGCAAAATAACTAATTTTGAGTAACACAAAAATTAAAGAAAATGAAGACATTTGAGTTAGAAGGAAAAGGAAGAGAGATCGTCGCTCGTTCCGCTGATCAGAAAAGAGCCTTGAAGGCAATGCGTAAGAACAATGAAATTCCCGCTGTATTATACGGTGGCGAAAAAGTAACTCACTTCACGGTTACAAAAGAAGCCGTTCGTAAGTTGGTTTACACTCCGGAGATTTTCGTTGTTGAGTTAAGCATTGACGGTAACAAGACGATGGCAATCGTTAAGGACATGCAGTTTCAACCTGTAACTGACGAAATCCTTCACATGGACTTCTTGGAAGTATCTAAGGACAAAGCCGTAGTAATGGAAGTTCCGGTTGTTTTGGAAGGTCACGCAGAAGGTGTTAAAGCCGGTGGTAAGTTGTCTCTTCAAATGAGAAAACTGAAAGTGAAAGCTATATACGATCAAATCCCTGAAAAGTTGACGATTAATGTAGATCACCTTGGCTTAGGTAAGACTATGCAGGTAGGTGCTTTGCACTTCGAAGGTCTTGAATTGATGAACGCTAAAAACGCTGTTGTTTGCGCCGTTCAATTGACTCGTGCCGCTCGTGGTGCTCAGGCTAAAGGATAATCTGAGGTAAAAACATTATTACAATACATGAAGGGGAGGATATTCATAGAATGTTCTTCCCCTTTCTTTTATAGATTCGAGGATAATGAAATATTTGATAACAGGACTTGGTAATATCGGTTCCGAATATTGGGGAACCCGTCATAATATAGGTTTCCGGGTTGTCAACCATCTGGTAGAGAGCGTAGGAGGCAATTTCACTGAGGAGCGATACGGGGCAATCGCACGCATACGGGTGAAAAACTGTGACTTGATCGTGCTAAAGCCGAATACCTTTATGAACCTCAGCGGCAACGCCGTACGCTACTGGATGCAAAAGGAAAACATTCCATTGGAGAATGTGTTGGTAGTGGTAGATGACCTGGCACTGCCTTTCGGCACACTGCGCCTGAAAGGTAAGGGAAGCGATGCGGGACATAACGGCCTTAAGCATATTGCATCAACGCTGGGCACCCAGAATTATGCACGCCTGCGTTTCGGCATCGGCAATGACTTTCCCCGTGGTGGGCAGATTGACTATGTGCTGGGACATTTTACCGATGAAGATTGGAAAACAATGGATGAGAGATTGGAGACAGCCGGAGAAATCATCAAAAGTTTCTGCCTGGCGGGAATAGATATCACCATGAATCAATATAACAAGAAATGAACGAAGCCAGAATTGACAAATGGATGTGGGCCGTGCGCATCTTCAAGACGCGTACCATAGCCGCCGAAGCCTGCAAAAAAGGACGCATCAGCATCAATGGCGCACTGGCAAAGGCTGCCCGTACGGTGAAGCCGGGAGACGTCATCCAGGTGCGCAAGCCCCCCGTCACCTATTCCTTCAAAGTTCTGCAGCCCATCGAAAAGCGTGTTGGCGCAAAGTTAGTGGCCGAAATGATGGAGAATGTAACGACTCCGGAACAGTATGAACTGCTGGAGATGAGCCGTGTTAGCGGTTTCGTCAACCGTGCCAAAGGTACCGGACGACCAACGAAAAAAGACCGCCGGAGTCTGGAAGAATTTACAGAACCGGAATTTCTGGATGATTTCGACTTTGAATTCGATTTTGAGGAAGAGTAAAAATAAGGGAAAGATTATGAGCGAGAGAATAATTAAATGGGGATTCATCGGTTGCGGAGAAGTGACCAAATACAAAAGCGGACCGGCATTCCAGAAAATAGAGAACTCCGAAGTAGTGGCCGTCATGAGCCGAAATGGTGACAAGGCCAAGACCTACGCCAAGGAAAGAGGGATTCCTAAATGGTACGACGATGCCCAGGAACTGATTGACGACGAAGAGGTGAACGCCGTGTACATTGCCACTCCTCCTTCTTCACATGCTACGTACGCCATCATGTCCATGAAGGCAGGTAAACCGGTCTACATAGAGAAGCCGATGGCCGTTACCTACGAAGAGTGCTGCCGCATCAACCGCATTTCCCAAGAAACGGGTGTTCCATGTTTTGTCGCGTATTACCGCCGCTATCTGCCCTACTTCCTGAAGGTAAAGTCACTGGTAGAGGAAGGACATATTGGCAATGTCATCAACATTCAAATCCGCTTCGCCCAGCCTCCCCGCGACCTCGACCATAACAAGGAAAACCTACCGTGGCGCGTGCAACCGGACATTGCCGGCGGAGGATACTTCTATGACCTTGCGCCCCACCAGATAGACTTGCTGCAGGAAATCTTCGGATGTATCCTCGAAGCCAGCGGCTACAAGAGCAACCGTGGCAGACTATATCCTGCCGAAGACACTCTAAGCGCATGTTTCCAGTTTGACAGCGGACTAGTAGGCAGCGGCTCCTGGTGTTTTGTCGCCCACGAATCCGCCCGCGAAGACCGTATAGAAATCATTGGAGACAAAGGCATGATTTGTTTCTCCGTATTCACCTATGACCCCATTGCGCTGCACACAGAAAGAGGGCGTGAGGAAATCATTGTCGAAAATCCCACCTACGTCCAGCAACCGCTTATACAGGCAGTAGTAGACCACCTGCTGGGCAAGTCAGTCTGCGGCTGTGACGGTGAAAGCGCCACTCTGACTAACTGGGTAATGGACAAAATACTGAACAAACTCTGATTAGCGTTCATGGGGTAGACCTTACCCCATGTCGAAACCTTCACATTTCCGGCCGACTAGCTTGTACACATCGGCACTCTCGCCTACAATCCATACCACATCTCCCTCCACAAAAGGTTCATGCGGGTCGGGAGCATGCAAGGTCTCCCCTCCCCGCTCCACACCGGCAATCAGGCAGTGATATTTCTCGCGTATCCCTGCTTCTTTCAGGGTCTTGTTCAGGAAAGGGGACTGCCCGTCCACACAGAACTGGCGTAGAATCATCTCACTCTTCTCTATCACATCCGCATTCATGGCAGACACCTTATCCATCTCCTGGCCGAAGATGTTCAATTCCTCATCCGTGGCAATTACTTGTATCTTGTCCTGCGGGAAAAGGCGGACAGACGCTCCGGGAATATTAATCCGTTTCTTGCCCCGAAGGATAGAGACCACATGGATACCGTATTTCTTTCCAAAATTCAGCTCCGCCAATGTCCTGCCCACCCATGCCGACTCGCCGGGGATTTCAAAATCCGTCAGGTGCAGGTCGCGCGACAGCAGACGTCCCGCATACTCCGGTTTCTTCTCTCCCATATACTCGGCACGCATGTCGCGGTACCGCAGATTCTGGAAGAATGTCCTCTCTATCATGATGGACTGCTTCTTCAACTGGCGGGAGAGTATCATCAGGGTCACCAGCAGCACCGCCACTCCAAACACCAGACCGACGGACATCTTGAACAAACCGGCTATAACGAACATGACAAACGAAACACCCAGCAGCAGACGCAGTACAATGGTAGCCACCAACGGTGCCCGGTTTCCACGGTTATCTTTCCATAAAGTCACGAACTCCTCCGAATGATTCTTTTTAATCATGATAGCACGCAGAAACGGAGCTATACACAGAATGATGATAAAGGCAGCCAACAAAGAGCCCCATACCCCGGGCAGACTGTCGTGCACGAAAGGCACCAGAAAACGGAACGCCAAAGCTATCACCGCCACGCAAATGATGGAATACACCACCGTAATCCTGACTAGTGCAAATATCAGTTTCTTCCACAGACTTTCATGGTTCATCGTCTGCGAACCTGAAGCATAACGGGTCAAGAACTTTCTCCATTTTTCCGGCAAATGCGTATCCACAAGATTGGAAGCGGGGTCTGCCAAACGAATCATATAAGGAGTGAGGAAAGTGGTGATGACAGACACCGCCACCACAATAGGATATAAGAAATGGCTGGTGACATGCAGCGACACGCCCAGCGAAGCTATGATAAAGGCAAACTCACCGATTTGCGTCAAGCTGAAACCGCACTGCATGGCTGTCTTTAGCGGTTGCCCTGCCAGCAGCACACCCAGCGTCCCGAAGAGGGATTGCCCGAGGATGACCGCCAGAGTAATCACGACTATGGGTCCCGCATACTCCACAATCATGGCCGGGTCTACCATCATGCCGACCGATACGAAGAAGATGGCGCCGAACAAGTCCTTGACCGGCTTCACCAGGCGCTCTATGCTCTCCGCCTCTACCGTCTCGGCAAGAATGGAGCCCATGATGAACGCGCCGAAAGCAGCCGAGAAACCCGTGTGCGCGGCCATCACCACCATACCGAAACAGAGTCCGAGAGAGACTATCAGCAAGGTTTCCTCGCTCATCAGCTTCCGGCACCGCTTCAGCAATCCGGGGATAAGGTATATCCCTACGACGAACCAAAGTATCAGGAAGAACAGCAGTTTGGCAATGCTCCCCAGCATCTCCGTACCCTCGAAGTTATGGCTGACTGCCATCGTGGAGAGCATCACCATCAATACGATGGCAAGAATATCCTCCAGGATAAGCACACTGAGCACCAGCCCCGTGAACTGTTTCTTGCGCATCCCCAAATCATCAAACGCCTTATAGATAATGGTAGTGGACGACATGGCAATCATACCGCCCAGGAAGATACAGTCCATCCGTTGCCAGCCGAACCCGGTACCTACCGCCACTCCCAACAATATCATACAAAAGATGATGGTACACGCAGCAATAATCGCCGCGCCTCCCACCTTCACAATCTTCTTGAAGCTGAATTCCAATCCCAGTGCAAACAGCAGGAAGATAACGCCTATATCCGCCCAGGTCTGTATATTAGCCGTGTCCATCACCGACGGTGTATAGGCCATGTGAGGGCTGGCAAGGAATCCTGCAACTACATATCCTAACACCAGCGGTTGCTTCAATTTCTTAAAAAGCAGGGTCATAATCCCCGCACAAATCAATATCAGAGCTAAATCAGCTATCAAAGGGGCTAAATGTGACATAACACTACTTATCTATTAATCAGAGATATATAACTGCAAAACTATGCAATACATCTGCAGTGGCTCTGCAAAAGCCTTGCAGCGTCACTGCAACTGCTTTGCAGCAGCACTGCAAAAGGTATGCAGTAACTTTGCAGCAGTTGTCTGCACGATTCTACAACACTCCTTTCGAGCTTGGCAGTTCAAAGTGATAAATATCCCTCTTCACCGCCATCTTCAGCGCACGTGCCAACGCCTTGAAGATGCCCTCTATCTTATGATGTTCGTTCTGTCCTTCGGCTTTTACATTAAGATTCATCCGGGCAGCATCGCTCAAGGACTTGAAGAAATGCAGGAACATTTCCGTCGGCATATCTCCTACCTTCTCGCGCTTGAACTCGGCATCCCATACCAGCCACGGGCGTCCGCCAAAGTCGAGGCACACCTGGCAGAGACAATCGTCCATAGGAAGGGCATAGCCATAGCGTTCAATGCCCCGCTTGCTTCCTAAGGCCTGATAAAGGCAGTCGCCCAGAGCAAGGGCGGTATCTTCGATGGTGTGATGCTCGTCCACTTCAAGGTCACCTTTCACACGGATGGTGAGGTCCATGCCGCCGTGCTTGCCTATCTGTTCCAACATGTGGTCGAAGAAGCCCAGTCCGGTCGCGATGTCACAATGCCCGTCACCATCCAGATTCAAGGATACGTATATATCTGTCTCCTTGGTAGTGCGACGTACTTCCGCCGTACGCTCACCGGCAAAGAGGAATTCGGCAACCTTATCCCAATCCCTGGTGGCGAGGGCGCAGTAATCTTCAAGTCCGTCACAAGCGGCACCGCCACCTTCGGAAACGGGTTTCAATGACGCCGTGTCATCTTGCAGAAGAATGGCGCGGCAGCCCAGATTCTTTGCCAGTTCCACATCCGTAGGCCGGTCGCCAATGACGAAACTGTGGGACAAATCGTAGTCCGGGTTATCGAGGTATTTGGTAAGCATTCCGGTACGCGGCTTGCGAGTCGGTGCATTGTCGTCGGGCATGCTGCGGTCTATGCAGATGTCGTCGAAGGTGATGCCTTCGCCTTCCAATGTCTTCATCATCAGGTTGTGTGCCGGCCAAAAGGTCTCTTCCGGAAAGGAAGTTGTGCCGAGCCCATCCTGATTGGTCACCATTACAAAATCAAAATCCAGCTTGCTGCGGATGAAGCCAAGATTGCGCATCACTTTCGGATAGAACTCCAGCTTCTCCAGGGAGTCCAGCTGATAATCAATGGGCGGCTCAATGACTAAAGTCCCGTCACGGTCTATAAAAAGTAGTTTCTTCATTTTAAAGGATATTTTTTTGAGGGAATAAAGGGAGTTATCGGGAGTTAGAAGGAGGTAGAAGGAGTTAGAGGAGTTAGAGGAGTTAGAGCCGGTAGTTCTGCTTGCATAAGCATTACTTGTATAGAACAGCAGTATCGGCCTTTAACTCCCTTTTAATCCCTTTACCCCCCCCTTTTACTCCCTTTAACTCCTTCTACATATATTCCTTCAGCGCTTCAATCAATTTTTCATTCTCTCCTCTCGTTCCCACCGTCACCCGCAGGCAATTTCCGCAGAGTGAAACGGAGTTACGGTTGCGGACAATGATACCCTTGCCTACCAGATAATTGTAAATCTTCACGGCATCCGTCACACGGGCCAGGAAGAAATTGGCATGGGAAGGGAACATCTTCACCGTACATGGCAGTGCGGCGAACTCGGCTTCCAGATTCTCCCGTTCTTCTTTCAGTGTCTTCACCCAACGTTCTATTTCATAATAGCGGTGAAGCATTTCCACTGCCTGCTTCTGTGTCAACTGGTTCACGTTATAGGGATATTTTATCTTACTGAGGATGCCGATAATATCCGGTGAGGCAAATGCCATACCCAGACGGATGGCAGCACATCCCCATGCTTTGGAAAAGGTTTGCAGTACAATGAGATTCGGATATTGATTCAAATTTTCAAGGAAGGAAGGTGCCTCGGAGAAGTCATTGTATGCCTCGTCCAGTATCACTAACCCATCAAACCGGCGAATCAGCGTTTCAATTTCGCTACGGAGCAGGTCATTGCCGGTAGGATTGTTGGGAGAGCAGATAAAAATCAGTTTGGTATGCTCATCCGCAGCAGCCAAAAGCTTGTCGGCAGAGAACTGGAAATCCTCATCGAGCAGCACCTTGCGGTACTCCACATCATTAACGTCGGCACAGACTTGATACATGCCGTAGGTAGGGTCGATAGCCACTACATTGTCCACACGGGGTTCACAAAAAGCACGGAACACCAAATCGATAGCTTCGTCACTGCCATTCCCTAAGAAGATGGAATCGGGACTCACCTTTTTAATTTTAGACAATTCTGTCTTTAACTCCCGCTGCATGGGGTCGGGATAACGGTTGTGCGGCATGTTATAAGGATTCTCGTTTGCATCGAGAAAAACGGATGCCGCAGCACCATTATATTCATCACGTGCTGAAGAATAAGGCTTCAGACGCCAGATATTCGGACGGGTAAGTTCTTGTAATGTTTTCACCATGTTATTTATGATTTGACAATTTACGATTAAAATTACTTTAAGCCATCAGCTCTCAATTTTCAACTTTCAATTTCCATTTCCATTTTCCAACTGCCCCAGTCTCACACTCACAGCATTCTTATGCGCATCCAGCTGTTCATTGGCAGCCATCAGCTCGATGGCAGGGCCGATGATATTTAATCCTTCCGGCTTTATCTCCTGAAAAGTTATCTTGCGGATAAAGCAGTCGAGGCTGACACCGCTGTATGCTTTGGCATAGCCGTTTGTCGGCAGGGTATGGTTTGTGCCCGAAGCATAATCTCCCGCACTCTCCGGAGTAAGAGAACCCAGGAATACGGAACCGGCATTCACGATACGTTCTGCCACGGAAAGATAATCCTCGGTTTCTATGATAAGATGTTCGGGAGCATACGCGTTGGTCAATTCAATGGCTTCTGTCATGCTGTCCACTACAATCAGTTTGCTATTGGCAAGAGACTCTTCGGCAATCTCTTTACGTGGCAGTAAGGCCAGTTGGCGTTCCACTTCCACCTTTACAGCTTGTTGCAATTCGACAGAGGTCGTAATTAATATAGCCTGACTGTCCACTCCGTGTTCTGCCTGGCTCAACAAGTCGGCGGCGACAAAAATCGGATTAGCTGTTTCGTCAGCCAAAACTTCTACTTCCGAAGGTCCTGCCGGCATATCTATCGCCACATCACGCAAGCTCACAAGCTGTTTGGCAGCCGTGACATACTGATTTCCCGGACCGAATATCTTGTAAACCTTAGGCACACTTTCCGTTCCGTATGCCATAGCGGCAATGGCTTGTATGCCGCCAGCTTTGAAAATCCGGTTGACACCTGCCACTTTTGCGGCAAACAACACAGCGGGATGTACCTTTCCGTCACGTCCCGGAGGGGTGCAGAGAACAATCTCCTTGCATCCGGCAATCCTGGCGGGAACGGCCAGCATCAGTACCGTAGAAAACAGCGGAGCCGTTCCTCCGGGGATATACAATCCCACCTTTTCTATGGCAACCGCTTTCTGCCAGCAGGTCACCCCCGGCTGAGTCTGCACTTTCTTGCCCTCAAAGCGTTGTGCGGCGTGGAAAGTCTCGATGTTCTGCTTTGCCAGGCGAATAGCTGCTTTCAAGTCTTCACTCACCAGGTTTTCCGCTTCCTGCTGTTCCTCTTCCGACACTGCCAGCGAGGCCAACACCACTTTATCAAATTTTTCTTCATAATCCAGCACAGCACGGTCTCCCTCCTCCTTCACACGGTCAATAACACTCCGCACCGTATCAAACAGATTCTCCGTATTCATCACCGGACGTTTCAGAATCTCTTGCCACTGGGATTTATCGGGATTACTAATCAATATCATAATGACATGTTTTTAAAGATTTATGCATAAACCATGATATTATTGGAGGTGTGTCAAAACTCTCTGAAGACTTTCTATTAGGCGCTGATTACGCGGATTTCACGGATTCATTTTACCGAATCCGCGCTATTTCGCGTAATTCGTACCTAATGTCGTAACATAAAGAAAGCGTTTATATACTTTTGACACATCCTCGAGGCTTTAAATTATCATTTTCTCAATCGGCAGCACCAGAATGCCTTCCGCCCCCAGCGCTTTCAGCTTTCCGATAATCTCCCAGAAACACTTCTCGTCGAGTACGGTATGTACTGAGCACCAGCCTTCTTGTGCCAAAGGCATCACCGTGGGGCTCTTCATGCCCGGAAGTACAGAGACAATCTCATCCAGTTTCTCTTTCGGGGCATTCATCAGCACATACTTCTTATCTTCGGCTGTCTTCACGGCATCCATACGGAACAACAGCTCCCTCAATATCTCTTGCTTTTCCTCGCTCAGGTTCCTGTTACCAATCAGCAGGGCTTCGGACTTCATCACAACCTCCACTTCCTTCAAACGGTTGCTCACCAGCGTAGAACCGGAACTTACAATATCGAAAATGGCATCTGCCAGACCGATGCCCGGCGCCACTTCTACCGACCCCGTAATGACGTGTATCTCCGCATTCACCCCATTCTCTTTCAAAAAGCCGGAAAGGATACCCGGATAAGATGTCGCAATCTTCTTTCCGTGAAACCACTTCACCCCCGGATACTCAATATCCTTCGGCATGGCAAGAGACAGACGGCATTTGCTGAATCCCAGACGCTTGATTATCTCTGCATCCTCATTCTTCTCAACAAATTCATTCTCACCCACAATTCCTATATCAGCCACTCCGGTAGCCACAGACTGCGGAATGTCGTCATCCCTCAGAAACAACACTTCAAGAGGAAAGTTTGACGACTGCACCAACAACGAGCGCTTCATGGCACTCAACTTTATATCCGATTCTCCCAAAAACGACATGGTCTCGTCATACAGACGACCCTTAGCTTGTACTGCAATTCTTAACATAAGGTTATTTACTATTTTACGATTTACTATTTACTATTTTGAATGAGATGACAGAAAACAAAACGAGGCTTACCAATATTCGGCAAGCCTCGTCTGTTATGTCATCTGTTGTACATATACACTCATACGCCCACCGAGTTATTCGTTAGGATGATGATGGTGATGATGTGCAACGATATTCTTCATATTTTTTGGATTTTAATGCGACAAAAGTAAACTAAAAGTTTGAAACTCCAAAAGATTTATCACAAAAAGTTTATTTTTTCTTTCAAATTCATCTTAGTTCACCACAAATTACACAGATTTGCACAGATTATTTTTATTCCAATCTATGCAAATCTGTGTAATCTGTGGTGAAACAATTAAATCAACGGCAATATTTCCTCCTGCTCTACTTCGCAGCTATGGAAATGCATTTCCGCTTCCGCCTTCTCCTTCGGAAAGGTAAAGTAGGTGCAAGTGGCTTCTGTGCAAAGTTCGCCCATGCTATTATACAGGCGTGCTTCTATGATAGCAATATTCCGCTTCTGCTCGCGAAGCGAAGCCCGCAGCACCACATGCGTGTCGTTGGTCGATATGGATTTGCGGAAGCGGGTTTCCATTTTCGATGTCACCCCGCCGGTCTGCAGCTTGCGGAACACGACCCAGCCGCAGATTTCATCCAGCAATACGGACTGGATGCCTCCATGCAACGTATTCAGCCACCCTTGATACTCCGGACGCGGCTTCCAGATGCTCACCACCTCGTCACCGTCCTCATAAAACTCCATTCTCACACCGGCTTCATTGTCAGGAGAGCAACCGAAACAGTTGTAGCCCTCCATATCTTTCCACGGATTGATAATCTTCTTCATATCGTATTCTTCTTTATCTGGTTTTGATTCATAAAGTCTCTCAATAAGACGTTCAATATTAGTCATTCCGATTGAGAACTACAAATTATTGATGCCTTTTTCAGAGAAAAATTAGCGGGATACTGTTCAAAAACCGGTTATTTTATTTAGCTTTGTATAAATGAGAGAGAACAACAAGATGCAAAGAGGGGCCTTTTTCTGCTTATGGATATTATTTACATTCTCATTGTTTGCGCAAAACAAGGAGAACGGTTCTGTCGCATGCGACAGCATCGTATATAAAAACACCTTCGGAAAAGCATTGAAGAAATTCCTCAACTTCAGCGACTTCGACACTACCTATATCAGTCCCAACCGATACAATTACGCCCTGATGCTCGACCATTTCACCAATTACGAGTATTACTCCGTGGGCAATGACGACCAGCGGCTCCGTTTCTCGCCCAACCCTCACAACAAGATAGGCGCTTACTTCGGATGGCGTTGGATATTCCTGGGATGGGCTGTCGATACGGACTGGCTCTACGGAAAGAAAAGCAAGAAAAAGCGCGGTACGGAGTTTGATCTCAGTCTTTACAGTTCCAAACTGGGAGTCGACATTTTCTATCGCAGCACCGGAAACGACTATAAGATACACAAGGTATCCGGCTTTTCCGACGAGATTCCCTCCAATTATTCCGAAGATTTCAACGGATTGAAAGTAAAGATGAAGGGATTAAATCTGTATTACATTTTCAACAATCGACGTTTCTCCTATCCAGCCGCCTTCAGCCAGTCCACCAACCAGCGCTGCAATGCAGGTTCTTTCATTGCCGGATTCTCCGTATCCACCCACAATCTGAACTTCGACTATACCAAGCTGCCCGAAATCATTCAGGAAACCATGAACCCGGGTATGAAGGTGAAACATATCAAATACACGAACATCAGCCTCAACGCCGGCTATGCCTACAATTGGGTGTTTGCCCGCAACTGCCTCGCATGCCTGTCGTTCAATCCGGCTGTCGCCTACAAGACATCACGCATAGAGAAGACAGAAGAGCGGGAAGCGGACGACTGGTACAAGAATTTCAATATCGACTTCATTCTGCGTGCAGGTGTGGTATACAACAACAGCAAATACTTCGTGGGTACCTCATTCGTAGGACGGACATACGACTACTACAAAAACAGTTTCTCCCTGAACAACGGGTTCGGCACCCTCCAAATATATGCCGGATTCAACTTTTATCTGAAAAAGGAGTACCGGAAGAACAAAAAGTAAAAAAAGGCTTTCAGCCCTCATCTCCCCTCAAAAGCTATAAACACACTCCACCCCTACTATATCCTTCCGCTTATCCTTCTCCCATTGCCTGCAATAGAAGATGTCCGCCTCCCAGCGCTCGGACAAGGGCAACGTAATACCCCCACGATAGCGCATCCGCTTTACTCCGAAGTGCTCTGTCTTATTCAAACCATTATACATCTCGGCCGAAGCATACGGTTCCAGCTTGCACTTCGGAATGTCATAGGCAAACTTCGCACGCGAGCGCAAGCGGAACTCATCTCTATGCCCATCGAACGTATGCTGAAAGCGCTCACGCAAGGACAGTTTCACCCTTTGCACACGGGCAGACAGAGTGCCTTCCAAACGGTAGCGGTGCCGGAACTTCCAGCCATCTGCCCCCCGATTGCGGTAATGCGTCTCATACCCAGCTCCAAGCTTCAGGAAAGGCAACAGCTTATAGCTTCCCCCCACCTTCAGCCCCCACCGGTCTGTCTTTCCCAAATCATCCTTTGTACGCCACTCCAGCCCACCGGAAACAGTAAATGCCGGCTTCAACTTATATTCGAAACCGGCATTCGCCCAAGTGGCAAAATCCTTCTCCTGCGCCCGCAGGGAAAAAGACGAAACAACCCATAGAACTATCGGCAAAACAAGTACTTTCGTGCATGAAGATATATTACTTACCATACGCTTATTCTGTTAAAGTGTCAAAGGTAAGGATAAATTCTGTAACAATTCTGTAATACTACAAATCTTGTCTGCACATTTCCGATTTTTCAATGATACTTAAAAAACAGAAACCGAGATACAAAAAACAACTCAAAGTTGCCATATATGTATGGCATCATATATATATATATTTGTAGCATGAAAAAACACCCTTATAAGCGTTTCATAGATTATTTATTTGGGGTGATTCATTTATGTGAAATCTCTTTCAAATACTCCTCCACCTTTCCGAAGAAGGAGGTCAAATGAGAACCGTCGACAAAAGCATGGTTCACATAAATGGAAAGAGGAAATACCAGACGGCCTTCACGAGATACGGCCTTGCCGGCAGTCATCAACGGATAACTGCAACCGTTGCCTGCTTCGGCAAGTGTATAGGTTATCGAGGTGAAATACATTTTGGGAACCGCACTCAGATGGACCACATCGTAATCGCCTTGCTCGGCAAGAATCTTTTCGGCTCCATAAGGGTCACCGTCCTCGGGCATGTTTGTTATCAAGGCGTAGGCTTCGGCATAGAAACGTTCAAAGTCTTCGTAATAGGGAATGCGCACGGTATAGAATGTTTTCCCAGGAACGGCTATCGGAGAAATGATGTCCACCCGGTCGTGAAAAACAACCCGGCCTTCCTTGTCGGTACGGTAACGGAGTTCATCGACTTCATTGGCCGAACGCACCACAGCATACAGATAATAAAGGAAAAAGGAGCGCTTTGCAGCCCGGGCTGCAGCACTGGCTTCCGTGCAGTCAATCTCTGTGGTGACGGAATACCAGGAATTTACAAAACTGCGGAAAAAGCCGTAGTTATCCCGGCGTTCCCAAGCATCAATGTCTATAATGTGTTTCATACAAAAAGGGGATTTAGTGAAAAAAGGATGCCTTTTTACAAGCATCCTTTTTCCAATTCTATTTATTTCTCTTTCTTATAATTCTCCAGTCCGGTCTGCAGGAACTCGATATACTTAGGTATATCCTCGTCGTAGGAGTAGGACTTGTTGAGCGGCTTGCCTTCGTTGTCAATCAGCACGTAGAAGGGCTGCGCATTGGCGCCGAACTTGACACGCTGCAGATAGCTCCATTTGTCGCCTACGGTGCGCAGCGTGCGTTCCGTGCCGTTCTCCACAATCTTCACGGGAGAAGGAAGCGGGGTCTTGTTGTCCACGTAGAGCGTGATAAGCACATAGTCGTTGTTGATGATGTCGCTCACCTTCGGGTTGGTCCATACGGCAAGCTCCATCTTACGGCAGTTCACGCAGCCGTAGCCGGTGAAGTCGAGCATCACGGGCTTGCCATGCTGGCGGGCATACTCCATACCGAGGTCGTAATCGTCGAACCTGGCATGCACCTCATTATTGTAAAGGTTGAAATCCTGCGTCTGCATGGGCGGCGCAAAGGCACTGACCGCCTTCAACGGCGCTCCCCACAAACCGGGAACCATATACACCGCAAACGCCAGCGAGGCCAACGCCATGAAGAAACGGGGCACGCTGACCTTCGTATCGTCATCATCGTGCGGGAACTTGATTTTGCCCAGCAGGTAGAAGCCCAGCAGCGCAAAAAGCACAATCCACAAGGCGAGGAACGTCTCACGGTCGAGGATGCGCCAGCCGTAAGCCAAATCGGCCACCGAAAGGAATTTCAGGGCAAAGGCCAGCTCCAGGAAGCCGAGCGTCACCTTGATGATGTTCATCCATCCACCGGACTTGGGCATGGACTTCAGCCAAGACGGGAACAGGGCAAACAGCGTGAAAGGCAATGCCAAAGCTATGGCAAAGCCCAGCATGCCGATGGCGGGAGCCACCACGCTGCCCGTCGTGGAAACCTGCACCAGCAGGAATCCGATAATGGGTCCCGTGCAGGAGAAAGATACC
>OMCA01000780.1_pt1 | contig 16934 bp, 14 predicted proteins | sample 1673621 | NCBI WGS metagenome assembly OMCA01 (sample SAMEA103958117, study PRJEB25191) | human gut metagenome | biome: human-associated habitat [ENVO:00009003]; feature: intestine environment [ENVO:2100002]; material: feces | place: Germany | collected 2013/2015
AACGTATTACTTCCACCCGCAAGGGTTCTATCACTTCTGTTCAGGCTGTTTATGTGCCTGCAGATGACTTAACAGACCCGGCGCCTGCTACTACTTTCGCTCATCTGGATGCAACTACAGTCCTTTCCAGAAAGATCGTAGAACAGGGTATTTATCCGGCAGTGGATCCTCTGGAGTCTTCTTCCCGTATCCTGGAAGAGGATGTTGTAGGAAAAGAGCATTATGAAGTAGCCAATAAAGTAAAAGAGATGCTGCAGAAGTATAAAGAACTGCAGGATATCATCTCCATCCTGGGTATGGAGGAACTTTCCGAGGAAGATAAGCTGACAGTCAACCGTGCAAGAAAGATACAGAGATTTTTATCCCAACCATTCCATGTGGCAGAGAACTTTACCGGTGTTCCGGGAAAATATGTACCTGTAAAGGAAACGGTCCGTGGATTTAAGGCGATCATTGACGGAGAAATGGATGAATATCCGGAAGCAGCCTTCTTTAATGTGGGTACCATTGACGAAGTAGTGGAAAAAGCGGTCGGGGCGGTCGGCTGCGAAACGTTCGAAACGGTCGTAGACCTCCACCTCGGCCATCGGGATGATGCGGCGCAGGATGCTTTCCAGCCCCAGACCCGTGAGGATCGAGGGGGTGACGACGGCGATGGCGGGACGGTGGGGCTGCATGGGTTATTCGTGGTGATAGGGTTCGTGGTTGAGGATCGCGAAGGCGCGGTAGATCTGCTCGGCGAAGATCGCCCGTACGATCTGGTGCGAGAAGGTCATCTTCGAGAGCGACAGCTTGGCGTCGGCTCGTGCATATACCTCGTCGGAGAATCCGTAGGGGCCGCCGATGACCATGACCAGCCGCCGGATGCCGCTCGCCATGCGTTTTTGCAGCCAGTAGGCGAAGTCGATCGAACGGTATTCGTCGCCCCGTTCGTCGAGCAGCACCACGTAATCCCCGTCGCCGAACTGACGCAGGAGGCTGGCGCCCTCGGTCATGCGCTGTTGTTTGGCCGAGAGGTTCTTGGTGTTTTTTACGTCGGGCAGGACCGTGACGGCGAAACGGCAATAGAAATTGATTCGCCGGGCATACATGGCCAGCAGCGATTCGATCTCCTTGGAGTCCGTTTTTCCGATTACGATCAGTTCGATGTTCACGTTGGTTGGTTTATGGTCGTCCTGCCGGCGGCTTTTGGCGGCGGAGCGGCGAGAGGTTGTTTCTGCGTCCGGCGATTCGCCGACAGGCATGACGGTTTCCGGTCGAATGTGCGGCCGGGGTACGTTACGGTTTTCAGGGGACTATTTCCAGGTCCGTATTCCACTCTCCGTCGGCATCGATGCAGATTACGGGACGCGAAGGTTCCACGGACTTGAGCCACTGATAGGCTTTGTACATATTATATCCGTTGCCCGACTCTCCGCCCAGAGCGAATCCGATGATGCAGGTGTGGTTGCGGGAGCGGTAGTACATGTTCCGCACGCGTTCGAGATATTCGTCCGCAAGACGCGGATCGTTGCTCGGGGTGCCGCCTGCGGTGCGATCGTCGCGCTTTTCCGGAGCGTTGATATTGGCCTGATCGATCACGAAGAGGCCCAGTTCGTCGCACAGATTGTAAAACCAGTAGGGTTGAGGCGCATTGGGCCAGATGGTGTTGATCCCTTTTTTCTTGAGCGCCAGCAGTTCTTTGCGCGTGGCAGCGGCGTCCGCTGCCGCGTTGTATCTTTCGGAAACGATCGTGACAGGTTTGTCGAAACGGGTAATCTTCCCGTCTTTCATCTCCGTCTTTCCGAATCCTACTTTGAGGGGGATGTACTCCTTGAAGACTCCCTTGCGTTTGGTGTAGAGCATGACCCGGTAGAGCGGGGCGGCGCCTTTGGCTCCCCAGCTATTTTCGTAGGTGTGATAAATGTAGGGCGAGAAGCGTACCGTGTCGAGCGAGCGTCCGGGAACGGTTATGTCGTTTACGCTGAAATCGAGCAGCTTGCCGTTGGGGGCGTAAATGTCGAACCCGACGGTGATCGGTTCCTCGTAGTTGTAGCCGTTCTGCACGATCACCTCCAGGTCGAGCACGCCGAATTTGCGGGTCGAATCGGGGATCAGCGCTACGTTGAAATCGCGTATGCTGCGTTTCTCCTGGGCGAAAAGATAACTGTTGGTAAACGGTTTTACCGGGGTCGGAGTGAAACCTTTTTGCAATTCGGGCGTATTACTTTCGTGCAGTTCCAGTAAAATGATGTTATCGCCCTGTTTGACGTAGGGGGTAAGGTCGAAGTCGGCCGGAGCGAAAGGGTCTTCGACCACGGCTACGGTGCGGTCATTGACGCGGAGCGTGTAGGCCGTGCCCGTGTTTTCGAGATGGAGGTAGATGAACGAGTCGAACCAACCGTTCGGAAGATTGACCACATCCCCGATTCCGAGCACCTCTTCCCCGTCGTTCAGAAGCCCGGGGGCGAAAACCAGGTATTTGTCGGTGTTTTTCCGGTTGAGCGCATCGGCGTCTTCGCGGGTGTCGAACGGGACGAATTCGGAACGGTGGATGCGTCCCCCGTCTTGTCCGTAAACGGCCCCGGCATAACACAGGACGGCGATTGCGAGGAAAATTCGTTTCATGGCGGAATTGTACTATAATGCGATTGACAAAGGTACTTTTTTTTTGACAAATCACAAATATATCCTATCTTTGTCTATCTTTAAGAATGAGTAAAAACAAGAAGAAATTACCGAACGTATGAAAAGCTTGAGAATCGCAGAATTGCTGCAGTCGCCGGCGACGGACGCCGAGGTCGTTGTGAAAGGTTGGGTCAGAACCAAACGTGGAAATAAGAACGTGGCTTTCATCGCCCTGAACGACGGATCGTGTGTGGCGAATATGCAGGTTGTGGTCGATCTGGCGAAATTCGACGAGGAGCTGCTCCGTAAGGTGACTACCGGAGCCTGTCTGCGTGTGGACGGACGCTTGGTCGCTTCGTGCGGTGCGGGACAGGGTGTCGAGGTGCAGGCCGAGAAGATCGAGATATACGGTACGGCGGATCCCGAAACCTATCCTTTGCAGAAGAAGGGACATTCGCTCGAATTCCTGCGCGACATCGCTTATCTGCGTCCCCGTACCAACACGTTCGGTGCGATTTTCCGCATCCGTCACGCGATGGCCTATGCGATACATAAATATTTCAACGACAAAGGTTTCTATTACCTGCATACGCCGCTGATCACCGCTTCGGACTGCGAAGGCGCCGGGGCGATGTTCCAGGTGACGACGCTCGATCTGAACAACCTGCCCAAAACCGAAGAGGGGGCCGTGGACTATTCGCAGGACTTTTTCGGCCGTCCGTGCAGCCTGACCGTGTCCGGCCAGCTCGAAGGCGAGTTGGGAGCTTTGTCGCTGGGGCAGATCTATACTTTCGGCCCGACGTTCCGTGCCGAAAACTCCAATACGCCGCGCCACCTCTCCGAGTTCTGGATGATCGAGCCGGAAATGGCCTTTTACGAGCTGGAGGACAACATGGAGCTGGCCGAGGATTTCCTGAAATACCTGATCCGCTACGCGTTGGAGAACTGCCGCGAGGATCTGGAGTTCATGAACAAGATGTGGGACAACGGTCTGATCGAGCGGCTCAACTTCGTGTTGAACCACGAATTCAAGCGGCTGGATTACACCGAGGGCGTGGAGATTCTCAAGGCTTCGGGCCGCAAGTTCGAATTCCCCTGCGACTGGGGGTGCGACTTGCAGTCGGAACACGAACGCTATCTGGTCGAGGAGCACTTCAAGCGTCCGGTGATCCTTATCAACTATCCGAAGCAGATCAAGGCTTTCTACATGAAGCAGAACGAGGATGGAAAGACCGTCCGTGCGATGGACGTGCTGTTCCCGAAGATCGGCGAGATTATCGGCGGTTCGGAGCGCGAGGCCGACTACGAAAAACTTTCGGCCCGTGTACACGAACTGGGTATGAACGAGAAAGAACTCTGGTGGTATCTCGACACCCGTCGTTGGGGATCGGCTCCTCATTCCGGTTTCGGACTCGGGTTCGAGCGCCTGCTGCTCTTCGTGACGGGTATGGGTAACATCCGCGATGTGATTCCCTTCCCCCGTACGCCCAAGAATGCGGAATTTTAATTAAATCCGGACCATTTATCTATTAACCCGTTTTCAGCCGTTCCTGATAATACTTTTATCACGAACTGCAATATTTTATTTTATCAAAAGAAGAAGCCGATTACTAATTTCGAAGTTAATAATTGGGAGGAGACAAGTATGAGCATGATCAATCAAAAGCAGGTATTGTCCCTGCAACAGAAATTATCACCCCAGCAGATTCAGATGATCAAATTGTTGGAGTTGCCGACCATGCAGCTCGAGCAGCGGATCAAGCAGGAGATCGAGGAGAACATCGTGTTGGAGGAAGACGATCATACTCCGGAGGACGAGCAGCCGCAGCAGATTTCGGTGGAGGAATACCTCCGGGAAGACGAAACTCCTTCCTATAAGAGCCGTATCAACAATTATTCGAAAGACGACAAACCGCGCCAGGCCCCCCTTGCGGGCGGACGTTCGTTGCAGGAGTACCTGGTCGAACAGTTGGGATACCGCAATCTCTCGGAGCAGGATATGCGTCTGGCCGTTTATCTGGTCGGCAGTATCGAGGAGGACGGCTATCTGCGCCGGAGTTTGGAGGCTATCGCCGACGACATCGCCTTCACGCAGGGCGTAGATGTTTCGGTCGAGCACTTGGAACGATTGCTGTCGATTATCCACGAACTCGAACCGACCGGTGTAGGTGCCCGCAACCTGCAGGAGTGTTTATTGTTGCAATTGGATCAGGAGAATCTTAATACCCGCTCCCGCCGGCTGGCCCGCAAGATCGTGGAGTGCTATTTCGACGAGTTTGTCAAAAAGCATTACGAAAAACTGATGGCCCGGCTTCAGGTTTCCGAGGACGAATTCCGCGAGGCGATCGAAGAGATTACCCGCCTTTCACCCAAACCGGGCAACCTTTACTCCGAAGGCGGGGCCGATACGACGCCTTACGTGACGCCGGATTTCATCCTCGATTACCACGAAGGGCATTTCGACCTGACGCTCAATTCGGGTAATCTTCCCGAAGCGAGAATCAATCATCGTTATATCGAAATGATGCGGGGCATGGTGGATTCCGACGGTCGGGTCAAGGAGAAGGACCGCGAGGCGATTCAGTTCGTCAAGAGCAAGATCGATTCGGCCAAGTGGTTCATTTCGGCGATCAAGCAGCGGCACGATACGCTGATGCGGACGATGCAGGAGATTCTCGATTACCAGCAGGAATATTTCAAGGACGGTAACAAAAGTAAGTTGCGGCCGATGATCCTCAAGGATATCGCCGATCGCACGGGGTTGGACGTATCGACCATTTCGCGCGTGGTGAACAGCAAATATGTACAGACCCAGTTCGGCATCATTCTGCTCAAGTCGCTCTTCTCGGAGGCGATGCAGACCGACAGCGGCGAGGAAGTGTCGAGCTATGAAATCAAGAATATCCTCCAGCAGTGCATCGACGAGGAGGATAAACGCAAGCCTCTGACCGATGAAACATTGATGGATATCCTCAATTCGAAGGGGTACCGCATCGCACGTCGTACGGTGGCCAAGTATCGGGAGATGTTGAGTATTCCGGTGGCACGGCTCCGTAAACAGATTTAATCGCGTAGAAGATGTATTTGCGTTTGTCGAAGGCTGTTTCCGTTGTGCTGCATCCGTTCCTGGTGCCGCTCTATATGGTGTCGCTGCTATTGCTGGCCGGTACGGTCTATTCGCTTTATCCGCTCAAGGTCAAGATATACCTTATTTGGGTGACGCTGCTTTTTACGACGATCATTCCGGTTTTGGTGATCGCACTGCTCAAGTCGTATCGTAAGATCGGCGATGCGGATTTGAGCGACCGCAAGGAACGCTTCATCCCGCTGCTCGCTATGATCGCCTGCTATACGTTGTGCGCCGTCGCCATTGCGAGGATTCCTTCGGCGCAGATGTTGAGCCGTTTTATGTTTGCGGGAGCTTGTTGTGTCGCCGTGTGTCTTTTTGTCAGCTTTTATTGGAAGATCAGCCTGCATATGACGGCGTTGGGTGCTGCCGTGGCTTTTATCGTTCTGATCAATATCGCCAGCGGCGGGGGACTCTTCGCTGCGTTTATCGCAGCCCTGCTCGCTGCCGGTGCGCTCGGCTCCGCCCGGCTGAAACTGGGGTATCATACGCTGTCGCAAGTGGCGGTGGGATTCGCAACTGGTTTTATCGTCGCCGCAGGCGTCGGTTTGTTCAACTGGTAATATCTATGAAAAATAAGGCAGTGTGTCTTTATGACACACTGCTGTTTTATTATCGGGATGCGGCAAAGTCATTTACGATAGTAAATTCCTGTCGCTCTTACCCGCAAATGCCTTGTCTTGCATCCATTCTGACATTCCTTATTCAGGGGTTGTGCCTGAAATTTTCATTTCGACACAGCCCCGTTTTAATATTACGGGTTGCTATTTTTTCAACTGTCCGCCCAGCATGATGCCGGGATAATTTTGCATGACGGAGGCGATTTGCTGCATTTTCTCGTTCGCAGCGTATTCCGGAGAGGAGTGCCGCACGGCTTCGAGCGCATCGCCTGCATCGAACTGGAGCGTCAGCACCTCGCCGCGCAGGGAGAGATAGCCTTGAAAGGTGGCTTGTTTCCCGTCTTGGATCAGCGTGATGGCGGCTGTTCCGGTGGCGGGATCGTAGCTATACGTCCCGTCGATCTCATGTCCGCCCATAGAGGCGTGGAGCCGGTTGCGTTTTTTGAAGGAAACGGTCCCCTGTCCCGGCACGAGGCCTGCCTTGACGTAATGGGTCGCCAACTGGTCTTGCAATCCGGCTACGGCGATCGAGGCGAACATATCGTCGCCCTTGTATTCGATGCTGGGAGCCTGGTAGGTCCAGACTCCGAGGAGCGCTTCTTCCGACGGATAGGTCGGCGGTGTGGCCTCTTCCTGTTTCGCGGAGTGACTACCTCCTAAAAGTTGCTGGAGTTTTTCATTCATCGATTGTCCCGAAACAGCGATTGTCGCGCATACGACGAACAGGGCGGACAGACATAATGTACGTTTCATATCCGAATGGTTTTTATTTTTCCTGAATCAGAAGATCGATTTCCCGCAACCACAGGGTTGCCGTAGCGTCCGAAGGCATGCGCCAGTCGCCGCGCGGCGAGAGGGAGATGATGCCAACTTTCGGACCGTCGGGCATGGCCGAGCGTTTGAACTGCTGCGAGAAGAATCGCTGGAAGAATACCCGCATCCAGCGCAGGATCGTCGCCCGGTCGTAGCGTCCGTCGAACGCTGTTTCCGCAGCGAAGAGGATTTTTGCCGGGGAGTAACCGTTCTGGATGAAGTGGTAGAGGAAAAAGTCGTGCAACTCGTAAGGCCCTACCAACTTCTCGGTGTGCTGGGCGATTCCTCCCTCTTCGCCGGACGGCAGCAGCTCGGGGCTGATCGGCGTGGCGACCACGTCGAGCAGGATCTCGCGGATCGCATCGTCCTGACATACCTGGGCCATCCATCGTAGAAGCACCTGGATCAGGGTTTTGGGCAGCGAGGCGTTCAGACCGTACATCGACATCTGGTCACCATTGTAGGTCGCCCAGCCCAGTGCCAGTTCGCTCAGGTCGCCCGTGCCGAGGACCATGCCGTGCTCCATGTTGGCGATGTCCATCAGGATTTGTGTCCGCTCCCGGGCCTGGGCGTTTTCGTAGGCGGAAGATTGTTCTTCGGGGTTGAGTCCGATATCGGCGAAGTGTTGTTCGCAGGCTTTGCGGATGGAAATTTCGCGGGAAGTGATGCCCAGGCAGCGCATCAGGGCGATCGAGTTGCGGTAGGTGCGGTTGCTGGTGCCGAATCCGGGCATTGTGACGCCGATGATGCCTTTGCGGTCGAGCCCGAGGCGATCGAAAGTCCGCACGGCGATCAGTAGGGCCAGTGTGGAGTCCAAGCCGCCGGAAACCCCGATGACGACCTTTTTGCAATCGGTATGCTGCAGGCGCTGGGCCAGCCCCATCGTCTGAATGTTGATGATTTCACGACCCGATTCGTCCATCTCTTCGGGCGTTTGCGGCACGAAAGGATGGGAATTGAACTCCCGGTCGAGGGTGACGTTCGCGGGGTTTTCCGGCAGGGGAATTTCGACGATGATGCGCTCGGCGGGACGGTGCGGCGCGAAAGTCGTGGTACGGCGGCGCGAGTTGAGGAGCTTTTCGGTGTCTATGTCCGCGACGATCAACTGTTCCTCGGTCGAAAACCGTTCGGTGCGCCGCAGCATCCGGCCGCTCTCGACGATCAGGCCGTTGCCGCCGAATACCAGGTCGGTCGAAGATTCTCCGTAGCCGGCTGAACAGTAGATGTAGGCCGACTGGGTCCGGGCCGATTGCGATTTGACCAGCGTGAGCAGGTAGTTGTGCTTGCCCAGCACTTCGGGCGATGCCGAGAGGTTGAAAAGTATCTGGGCGCCGTCCACTGCCTGATGCAGCGACGGGGCGGCCGGAACCCACATATCCTCGCAGATTTCCACGCCGAACTTCACGCCTCCGATGTTGAAAAGCATGTTGCGACCGAAATCGGTATCCTGGCCGCACATCCGGATCGTGGCCAGGCCGATCTCTTCGCCCGACATGAAGCAGCGGGCCTCGTAAAATTCCGAGTAATTGGGAATATATGTCTTGGGGACCACGCCGTGAATACGTCCCTGAGCGAAAACTACCGCGCAGTTGTAGAGGGCATTGCCATAGGTGACGGGCATACCGACGATGGCGACGATGGGCAGTTCGCGGGTCTGGGCGAGGATATAGCCCAAGGCCTGTTCCGCCGCATGGAGCAAGGCGGGTTGCTGGATCAGATCGCCGCAGGTATAGGAGGTGATGCAGAGTTCCGGGAAGAGGATGATGCTTGCTCCCCGGTCGGCGCCCTTGCGGATCAATTCGGTGATATGTTGGGCGTTATAGTCGCAATCGGCGATCCGTACATGGGGAACTGCCGCTGCTACTTTCAGAAAACCAAATCTGTTCATACGATTTTTGCCGGTTTATTTTCTTCGTTTTCTGTTCCGAAGCGTATCGAACATCTTCGTACGGTCCGGGTATCGGAAAAACTCTCGGTTTGTTTTTTTGCGTTTTTTTCGCTCGGCATGATCCGAACGGATTCGGCTTCGTGTCCGCCTGTCGAAAACGCTTGTTGTGCAATATTTTTATTTTGTCCAGAGCTGGGCCAGGTTCAGGATTACCTGCATGGCTTTGTGCATGGTCGTCAGCGAGCAATATTCGTAACGGCCGTGGAAATTCATGCCGCCGGTGAAGATGTTGGGGCAGGGGAGTCCCATGAAGGAGAGCCGTGCGCCGTCCGTGCCGCCTCGGATGGGCTTCACGAGCGGTTCGACCCCCGCCATTTTCATCGCCTCGATCGCCTTGTCGATCACCTGCGGGTGCGGTTCGACCATCTTGCGCATGTTGTAGTACGAATCCTTGAGCGTGAGGGTCAGCACCCCTTCGCCGTATTTGCGGACGAGCAGATCGACGCACTCCTGCATGTAGTTCTTGCGGGCTTCGAAACGGGCGCTGTCGTGGTCGCGGACGATGTAGCTGATCTGCGCCTGATCGACCGTACCGTTGAGGGCGATACAGTGGTAGAAGCCGTCGTAGCCTTCGGTGTGTTCGGGTCGCTCCCAGGCCGGCAGTAGGGCGTTCAGCTCGCATGCTACCTGAATGGCGTTGATCATCTTGTCTTTGGCGTAGCCCGGGTGGACGTTGCGGCCCTGGATCTCGATCTTGGCGCTCGCGGCGTTGAAGTTCTCGTATTCGAGTTCCCCCTCGAAGCCGCCGTCCATCGTGTAGGCGAAGTCGGCGCCGAAGGCCTTGACGTCGAAGAAGTCCACGCCCCGGCCGATCTCTTCGTCGGGGGTGAAGCCGATGCGGATCTTACCGTGCCGGAGCTCCGGATGTGCGAGCAGATATTCCGCAGCGGTCATGATCTCCGCCACGCCCGCCTTGTCGTCGGCGCCCAGCAGCGTCGTGCCGTCCGTGTGGATCAGCGTATGTCCCTTGAAGAAGCTCAGCTCCGGAAAGTCCGCGACTTTCATCGTCACGCCGGCGTTCAGCCGGATGTCCTTGCCGTCGTAATTCTCTATGACGTGCGGTTTCACGTCGGCGCCGCTCATATCGGGTGCGGTGTCCACGTGGGCGATGAATCCGATGACGGGGGCTTTTTCGCAGCCGGGCGTCGCGGGGATCGTACCCATGGCGTAGCCGTACTTGTCCACCGTGACCTCGGTGAGGCCCAGGGCCTTCATCTCTTCGGCCAGATAATCGAGCAGCACCCGCTGTTTCGCGGTCGAGGGGAAAGTTTCGCTCGACTCGTCGCTCTGGGTGTCGAACGAAACGTATTTCAGAAATCTGTCTTTGAGTTCCATAGTATATATCGTTGATTTTTTATTCTTCCTTTTTAGCGCGGAGCGAATGTACGGCGAAATAGATGATAAGCGCCAGATACATGCCCAGACCTACCCACGAGGCTGCGTTCGAACTGTTCCACTGCGTGAGTTTCCAGTCCACGTCGGCGAATTTCAGGATCGCTCCCACTACGCCCATCAGGGCGCCGCCTGCGATGAAGCCCGACGCGATGAGCGTACCCTGGCTCATACGTGCCTTGTTGAGCGCCTGATCTTTCGATCGGGTCGATACGAACCAGGCGATCAGACCGCCGATCAGCAGCGGAAGATTGAGCTGCAGGGGCAGGAACATGCCCAGTGCGAATGGAAGGGCCGGAATACCGATGCCGGTGAGTACCAGCGCGAGGACTGCGCCGCAGAAATAGAGTACCCAGGGAGCCGTTCCGCCCTGCATCAGGGGTTGGATCACGGCGGCCATGGCATTGGCCTGCGGAGCTTCCAGCGGGCTGCCGGGGCCGAAGCCGTAGGTTTTGTTCAGAATAATCATCACGCCTGCGACGGTAGCGGCCGAAACGAAGACGCCGAGGAATTTCCAGCTCTCCTGTTTTTTCGGCGTGGTGCCGATCCAGTAGCCGATCTTCAGGTCGGTGATGAAGCCGCCGGCGGTCGAGAGGGCCGTGCAGACCACGCCGCCGATGATCAGTGCGGCGGTCATGCCGGCCGTACCGTTCAGGCCGATGCTTACGAGTACCAGCGACGCGAGGATCAGCGTCATGAGGGTCATACCCGAAACGGGGTTGCTGCCGATGGCGATGGCGTTGGCTGCGACCGTCGTGAAAAGGAACGAGATGACGAAGACGATTAGCAGCGCCACGGCCGTCTGCCCCCAGTTGCCCAGAATGCCGAACTGGAAAAAGAAGAAGGTGGTGGCGAGCGCCGCGATCAACGTAGTGAGAATCGTGCGCATGGTCAGGTCGCGCTGGGTGCGCGGTACGTTCGTTTCGGCTTTTTTCTTGCCCGAAAACTCGCTGACGGCGAGCCCCATCGCCTGTTTGATGATGCCGCTCTGACGGATGATGCCGATAAGCCCGGCCATGGCGATTCCGCCGATACCCAGCGGACGACCGAAGGTCTGGTACAGCTCTTCGGGGGACATGCCTGCGCCCGTGGCGGTCGAACCGACCACCGGAACGACGAGCAGCCAGATCAGGAACGAACCGGCGGCGATGATGGCCGAATATTTCAGTCCGATGATGTAACCCAGGCCGAGCACCGCAGCACTCGTATTGACTTTGAGCAGGGTTTTGAACTTATCGGCGCAGAGGGTGCCCCAAGCCGTCATGCGGGTCGAGATCTCTTCCGTCCAGAGGCCGAAGGTACTCGCTGCGAAGTCGTACAGACCGCCCACCAGTCCGGCTACGGCCAGCAGCTTGGCCTGATTGCCGCCTTTTTCGCCCGATACGAGCACTTCGGTCGTGGCCGTCGCCTCCGGGAAGGGGTACTTGCCGTGCATCTCCTTGACGAAATATTTGCGGAAGGGGATGAGCAGCACGATGCCCAGGATACCGCCCAGTACCGACGAGAGGAATACTTTGTAGAATGCGGTTTCCAAACCGAGGATGTAGAGCGCCGGCAGGGTGAAGATCGCTCCGGCGACGATGATGCCCGACGAGGCGCCGATCGACTGTATGATGACGTTCTGTCCCAGCATGTTTTTTTTGCCCAGCATGTTGCCGACGCCTACGGCGATAATGGCGATCGGTATGGCTGCTTCGAACACCTGGCCGATGCGCAGGCCCAGATAGGCTGCGGCGGCGGAGAAGAGAACGGCCATCAGCAGGCCCATCGTAACCGAATAGGGAGTGACCTCCTTCGGCTTGGCGTCGGCCGGCATCATCGGGACGTACTCTTCGCCCGGTTTGAGTTCGCGGTACGCGTTGTCGGGCAGAGATTGAGAGGGTTTGGTTTGTTCCATTGCGTATGTAGGTTTTCGTTAAAATTCCGAGGCAACTTACAAAAGTAGGTTTTTCTTTCAGAAAATCAAACGCAATGGCTCCTAAAAATGCGGCAATTCGTATTGCCGGGGCATTTTTCGGTTCCGGTCGTCGAAAAGATGATTATCGCCCGGCGGCATGCGATGGCGCGGAATCCCTGGGTCGGAGCCGGCGTTTCGCTGCGCCGGCAGAAGGTCATATCCGGCGGATGAAATCCGCCATGACCGACACTAACTTTTCGGAAACAGGCGCGGCAGCATCCATATAAATAGTCGTTTTTTGCCGTTGCGGATCGGTCACTTCGCTCTGTTTCAGCAGGTGGGTCATCCCTTCGATGATGACTTTGTCGGCGTCGGGCCGGGCTTGGGCCAGAGCTTCGGCATTGTCGGCGGATATCTGGATGTCGTTGTCGCCATTGACTATCAGGACCGGTTGTTTTACCTGCCGGATCACTTCGCGCGGATCGTATTGCATCCACGAGATCAGGTAAGGCTGTGCGGAAGGTCGGAAGATACCTTGTAAAATTGCGGGAATATCTTCGGTCGTTTTCCCTTGTTTGAGCCGGGAGAGGATAGACTGCACGTTGAGGATGAGTCCGGGATTGTAGGAGATCAGTTCGCGGGTGAGCTGGAATTGCAGGATTTCGTCGATCGGATAGCCGGCTCCCGCCAGCGAGATGACGGCCGCGATGTCGGGCGATTCGGTCGCTGCGACCAATGCGATGAGCGAACCTTCGCTGTGCCCGGCAAGGATGATTTTTCGGAAGCCGCGCTCCTTGAGGTAATCCGTCAGGGCTTCGGCGTCGGCGATGTAGTCGGCCAGGCGCAGCCGGTCTTCCTGTTCGTAAAGTTCCGGATCCTGGTAACGGCTGCCTCCGATGCCCTGTTTGTCGTAGCGGAGCGAGGCGATTCCCTCTTTTTCGAGTGCACGGGCGAGCATGTAGTAGGTATTGGTCGTCAGGCCCGAGCCGCTGTTGCCGTTGCGGTCGGTCGGTCCCGAGCCGGCGATGATCAGCACCGCCGCGTCGCTTCCTTCGTCGGGTACGGTCAGTGTCCCGGAGAGTTTGCCCCAGGAACGGGAAACCGAGATTTCCTCCTCTTTGGACTGGGAGGGAAGCGCCGCAAGCAACAGCAGTCCGGCGATGAGGTATCTGAATGTTTTCATGGTCGCTGTGTTTGTCAATCGAATTGTTACAAGAGATCGGCGAGCCTCTCCAACCCGATGCTGTGCGATCCTTTGACCAGGATCAGGGCCTGCGATACGGGATGTTTCCGGAGCTCTGCGGCCAGTACCTCCTGCGACGGGTAGAGAGTCGTGTCGGCGGGCCGGGATTCCAGACTGCGGTAAGCCTTCGCGAAATGCGGTCCGACCAGCAAGATACGGGCATCGGGAATTTCGGCGGCGAGGGAGATGATATGGCGGTGTTCCGCATCCGACCAGTCGCCCAGTTCCAGCATATCGCCGAGGATCAGTATCTTCCGGGTGCAGCCTTCGAGCGGTTCCTGCCGGAAATTGACGAGCGATGCTTGCATGCTCGAGGGGTTGGCGTTGTAACAGTCGAGAATCAGGGTATTCTGCCCGGTGCGTATTTTTTGCGAGCGGTGGTTGTCGGGCCGATAGGAGCCTACGGCATAGCGGATGCGTTCGTCGTCCACGCCGAAATAACGTCCGACGGCGACCGCTGCGGCGACGTTGAAGCGGTTGTAGTCCCCTTCGAGGTGGTGCTCCATGCCGTCGGCCAGCGTGGTCGGGTAACACTCCGCAGCCAGCGTTTCGCGTTCGGCCGCCATGGACATCAGGACCGGGTCGTTGGCAGGAACGAAAACGCGCCCTCCGGTCCGGGCGAGCCAGTCGTACAGCTCGCCTTTCCCGCGCCGGACACCCTCCGGGCCGCCGAAGCCTTCCAGGTGGGCTCGTCCGATGTTGGTGACGATGCCGTAGTTGGGTTCCGCGATCGAGCAGAGCAGGGCGATCTCCCCGCACGCGCTCGCACCCATCTCCACGATGCCGAACTCCACGTCGCGGGTCATCGCCAACAGGGTCAGCGGTACGCCGATGTGGTTGTTCAGGTTGCCCCGGGTGGCATAGACTTCGTATTTCTCGGCCAGTACGCGGCTGACCAGCTCCTTCGTGGTGGTTTTGCCGTTGCTGCCCGTGATGGCGAGGATCGGCAGCCCCAACTCCCGGCGGTGTTCCCGGGCGAGGGTTTGCAAGGTTTGCAGTGCGTCGTCCACGACGATCAGACGGTCTGCCTTGTCGGGGCGGGTGTTCGGGAGCGAGGGATCGTCCACGACGGCGTATGCCGCCCCCTTTTCGAGGGCGTCGGCTGCGAAGCGGTTGCCGTCGAACGACGCCCCCCGGAGCGCGAAGAATACGGAATCGGGCTCGATGCGGCGGGAGTCCGTCGAAATGCGCGGGTGGCGCAGATACAGTTCATACAGGGATGACATCGGGGAAATCGAATATTTGGTCATGTTTTCCTTGTCCAAAAGAAGAGCGGAACGCTTGCCGATGGAAAGCCCGGCGAGGGGCATTTGCCTTTTCGGAAATCCCGGCGGCTCCGGAATCCCGCGTCGGAGCGGAAGTGCTGTGGCTCTTAAATATGTTTGTCGCCTTCGTTGTATTTCACTTCGTCGATGAACTTCTTGATGTTCTGTTCCTCGCTGCGCGGACAGATCAGCAGCACGTCCTCCGTATCCACCACGATGTACTCCTTCAGGCCGTTGATGACGGCTACTTTGCCTTCCGGGAGGGAGACGATGCAGCTGCGGGTATTTTCGTCCGTATAGCATCCCTTCTCGGGTTTGGCGTTGGCGTAACGGTCCTTGCGGGCGTGCTGGTAGAGCGAGCCCCAGGTACCCACGTCGCTCCAGCCGAACTCTCCGCGGCGTACATAGACGTTGTTCGCCTTCTCCATCACGCCGTAGTCGATCGAGATGGAGCGGCATTCGGAGAATACTCGGGCGATGGCTTCCGCTTCTTCTGAAGTGCCCAATACCGGCTGGATGTCCGAGAAGAGGGCGTGGTGCTCGGGCAGGTAGGTGCGCACCGCTTCGATGATGTCGCCGACTTTCCAGACGAAGATGCCGGAGTTCCAGAGAAATTCGCCGCATTGCAGGAACGTCTGCGCCAGCTCCAGGTTGGGTTTTTCGGTGAAACACTTGACCTTGCTGATGGTCCGGTCGTCCGATACCTGGATATAGCCGTAGCCCGTTTCCGGACGGGTGGGCTTGATGCCGACGGTCATCAGAGCCGCCCGGTCGTCGATGAAGTCGAGGCATTCGCCGATGATGGCGCGGAAATCCTCCTCGTTGAGGATCAGGTGATCCGCCGGGGTGACGATCATCTTCGCTCCCGGATCGCGCTTCTGCAGTCCGTAGGCTGCATAACAGATGCAGGGAGCCGTGTTGCGTCCGACGGGTTCGCAGAGTACCTGTTCCGGCCCGAGTTCCGGGATTTGTTCCAGCACGAGGTCTTTGTAGCGGGCGTTGGTCACGACCAGGAAATTTTCAGCCGGAGCCAGTTTTTCGAAACGCTCGTACGTCATGCGTATAAACGACTTGCCGGTGCCGAGGATATCGAGGAATTGCTTGGGCTTGGATTGGCGGCTTTTGGGCCAGAAGCGGCTGCCGATGCCGCCGGCCATGATGACGCAATAGGTATGTTTGTCCATGATGAGTTGTCGCTGCGGTTTGTTTTTGAATGATTTCAGAATTTACGGCCGGCATCGCCGGATCGATCCATTAGACAAAGATAGCTAAAATTATTCTCGGATGAAAATTAAATATTGTTCGGTATGTTTTTGAAATGCGGATATTTGTCGGCCAGGGAAATTTTACGGATGATACGGACGAATCGTACAACGAACTATCCGGCACTTGGGAAAAAGTGCCGGATAGTGGACGTGGAGTCGAGAGATGCGGTTTACCGCAGTACGACGGTGATCGACATCGGACCGTGCGCCCCGAAGACCAGGGCCTGTTCGATATCTGCGGTTTTCGACGGTCCGGACATGAAGCATCCGTATTCGAAGTCGTCCAATTCCGGTCGGGCGAGAGCCTCGTGCATCGTATCGACCAGCGCATCGCGCGGGATGAGGATCATCAGGGCCGTGGCACCGAAATAGAGGGCTTTGTGGCGGATGTCCTGCCGGATCCATACCGCGCCGTTTTCCGCCACACCGAAACAACCGTCGATTATGCCCAGGTCGATATCGATCAGCTTCCGGGCGTCGTCCACCGTGTCGGGGTTGATAGTGGCGTGTGCTTCGGGCAGGACGGAGGCGATGGTTTTGGCGTCGGGATAGTATCGGCGGATCAACTCTGTAAGGGGGTTCCCGTCTGCCGCGACGACCTGCCCGCCGGCCGCGATATACAGTTTTGCGATCTCCAGTCCGATGCCGGAAGTGGCCCCGAGGATGACGATTCGATTCGTGGGGATAATCGATGAATTTTTACGATTAAATACAGTGCGAGCCGAGAAGAAAACGGTGTATTTGCAGTTTTCAGGGA
>OMCA01000785.1_pt1 | contig 16856 bp, 9 predicted proteins | sample 1673621 | NCBI WGS metagenome assembly OMCA01 (sample SAMEA103958117, study PRJEB25191) | human gut metagenome | biome: human-associated habitat [ENVO:00009003]; feature: intestine environment [ENVO:2100002]; material: feces | place: Germany | collected 2013/2015
TAAGGTCGGCGGTGCTTCTCTTTTATAAGCCATCGGAAGCGGGGCATCAGGGAACATGCAGATGGTCATTGTAAATTCCTAAACAAAAGATTTTATGATTACCATAGAAAGTCTGGTCGATATGGGAGCCAACGTGAAACTGGAGGTAACTCCCACAGACCTCAAGATGTTTGCCGAATCAATCATCCAGCGCACTATTATGGCGCAGCAGGAAGAAAGGCAGGCTGCGATGCTACGTGAAGCTCAGGAAACATACCTGAATACAAAACAAGTCCGCGAGTTGCTGAACGTATGCGAAGGCACGCTCAACCTGTGGGCGAAGCGTGGCTACCTCGTTCCCGTCAAGGTTGGCAACAAAAACATGTATGCCAAGTCCGACATCCGCAGGGTACAGACCGGAGGCAAGTCGGAGAGTGTGACATCCTATTGCAAACGAAAGGAGAAGTGATTATGAGTATCAGACAACTGGATATATGCAACAAGGTGATGGCGCAGGCGCAGGGCATTGCGGAATCGGATTTCCCGATTGACGCTTTCCCTGCCAAAGTGCAGTGCGTCATCCTTGGTATGGTGCGCCACGAGAACTTCAAGGTGGAGTATCTTGCCGCAGCCATGCTGTCGGCTACGGCTTCCGCGTTGGGCAATACCTACAATATCCGTGTAAAGGGACAATGGACAACCAATGCCGCTCTTTATATCATCATGGTGGGGCGACCGGGACTCGGCAAGACACCGCCGCTTGAAGCCGTATTCCGTCCGCTCCGCAAAAGGGACTGCCGGGCACTGGAGAAATTCAAGGCTGAAATGGCCGCCTATCAGAATACAATGAAAGAGAGCAAGGGCAACAACGGTACAGACAGGCCTGTATTGAGAAGAACCATCGTGTCCGATTTCACGCCGGAAGCCCTGATGCTCGCCCATTACAACTGTCCCCGTGGCATAACCATACTTGCGGACGAGATTATGGGCATGTTCAATTCCGCCAACCGCTACAACAACGGGCAGTTGATAGAGCAACTTCTGTCCGCATGGAGCAACAGTGCCATAGATGTGACCCGTGTCAGCAATCCCATTCCCATACACATTGAGAATCCGTGCATCAACATGGTCGGCACGACACAGACCAGGCGTGTGCATGAGCTGCTCAAAAAGGGATACGAGGATAACGGCCTGCTTGACCGCATTCTGTTCGTGATGCCCAAGTCGTATCTGGTGCCACGGTGGACGGAAAGCGAAGAGGAGGATACCGGGAGCGATCCGGCATCTGCATGGAGGACATGGGAGGCAATCATGGAAAAGGTATTCTCCCTTGACTATGAAGTGAATGATGAAGGGAATATCCCTCATCTGATAGGCATGGAAGTGGAAGCGAAAAGGGTTTTCTTCAACTGGCACAACAATACGATCGAACGCATCAATGCCATCAGGGATGAAAACCTTGTCGAATCGCGTCCCATGAAAAGCCCTGTGCAGGTGGCACGTCTGGCACTGGTTCTCCAAGTCCTGTCTTATGCATGCGGCGAGAGCCATCTGCAATTCGTGACAACGACCGCCATTGAAGGTGCTATCCGGCTAAATGACTATTTCGAAGGTTCTTACAGGCGCATACGCGAATATGTGGCAAACGATACCTGTGACGAGCCGTCGCTGGAATTGCTCTCCTTGCTGAAAAATTCTTTTACCACAGCTGAAGCCCTTGATGCAGGAAGACAGCTAAAAGTGACGGAGCGCACGGTGATGAACTATCTTAAAGAACTTGCAAAGAATAGGCTCATACACAAGGTCAGGCAGGGAGTCTATGAAAAGGTATCATTCACAGCCGAGAATAGAAACTGCAATGTATAACCCCTGTTTGCAGCTTTCAGAATGTTCAGTTTTTCAGTTTCGTTAAGGAGCAAATTGCCAATTCCTGCAAAACTGAAAGGACTGAAAACTGAAATTACTGCAAATCCATTTCAGAAATTATCATGGACAACTACAGATTTCATCTTGAAAAATATCATCGGGGCAGCAAGGTAGCGTGTCCCGAATGCAAGCGCAAGGCTTGTTTTACCCGTTATATCGATGAGTCGGGAGAGATAACCTTCCCTCCCCATGTCGGCAAATGCGACCACGAACACAGTTGCGGCTACCATTACACACCAAAGGATTTCTTTCGGGAACATCCCGATGAATTGGATTCATTCAGGCAGGAGTGGAAACCGCAAGCCGTAACTCCAAAGAAGCCAGTCAGTCCTCCGTCTTTTATAGATTCGGCTGTCATGCAGCATTCACTGTCACACTATGACATCAACCCGTTGTACACATTCCTGTCCGACACGATTGGCAGAAGCAATACCGAAAGGCTCTTCAAACTTTACCGGGTCGGGACTTCCAAAAAATGGAACGGTTCGGCAGTATTCTGGCAGGTGGATTCCAACGGACAGGTACATACAGGTAAGATTATGGGATATGACGCCAAGACCGGGCATCGGCTGAAAGTTCCTCATCCGCACGTGTGTTGGGTGCATACCGAGTTGCGTCTGCCAGGCTTCAACCTATGCCAGTGTTTCTTTGGCGAACATCTTCTTGTCCGCTATCCCGACAAGACAGTGTTCATTGTGGAAAGCGAGAAGACAGCACTCATTGCAGCTCATTTTATGCCTGACGGCTTATGGCTGGCGACCGGAGGAAAGAACGGTTGTTTCAACGAAAAGGCCGTTCGTATACTGGCGCATCGGGATGTAGTACTGATGCCAGACCTTGTTGCAACGGAGCAGTGGAAGCAGAAGACTTCCATGCTTGCTAATGTCTGCCGGTCCGTATCGGTCAGTACGGTACTGGAAGATATGGCAACCGATGAACAACGTGCCAGAGGATTGGACATTGCGGACTTCCTTCTGATGGAGGACACCCCTCAGATGATACTTCAACGGATGATTGACCGTAACCCCGGCTTGCAGACATTGATTGACGAACTTGGGTTGGAATTGGTGGATGCAGAACAGATATGATAATTGGATGGATTGGACAGCTCGCTGTCCTTGAAAAAGGGTTTGTAAAATCCCGTAGTTTATTAGGGCATTTTCACCGCCTCCGCTTCGCGTCCAGCAGTCAAAAAACCCATAAGGGAGGGATGTCCTCTCGACACCCAGTTGCTTGTGGCACATAGGACGGGATTTTACAATAAGAATCATAGTAAAATAACGAACAGATATGAGTAATACACAATACGCTGTCTGCCACCTGCAACGTGGCAGCGGCAATGACAGTGGAATGTCATGCCATATAGAAAGGAAGGATGCCAAAGGAAAGAAATATGTTCCGGCAAATGCCGATGCGAAACGAACATCACAGAACAGGGAACTGCTTACGTTTCCTGATGGAGTAGCCAATCGCACAGAAGCAATCCAGCACCGTATTAACACTGCCGGGCTGCGCCGCAAAGTCAGCAAGAACCAGACAAAGGCAATACGCATAATGCTGACCGGAACACATGAGCAGATGATGAAAATTGCCAATGACGGCAAACTGGGCAGTTGGATTGATGTCAATCTCAAATGGCTAAAGGAGACCTTTGGTGATGAGAATCTTGTGTCCTGCGTGCTGCATATGGACGAGAAGACCCCGCATCTGCACGCCACAGTCGTGCCCATTGTAACCGGAGAGCGTATCCGCAGGAAGCGGGAGGGCGAAAAGAAATATGAAACGAAGTCCGGACCCCGTTTGTCGGCGGACGATGTGATGCGTCGTACCAAATTACATGAATACCAGAACAGCTATGCCAAGGCCATGAAACCGTTCGGGTTGCAGCGTGGAATTGTCGGCTCTACCGCCAAGCATCAGGCGAACTCGGAATATTACAAGCAACAGGTAATCCAGTATGAAGAGGATATAGCCAAGTTGCAGGCCGATGTGGAGAAGGCACAGGAAGGCAGGAACACCATCCTCGCATGGTTCGGAAAGGGAGACCTTGCCAAGGCAAAGAAGGAACTTGCGGACAAGGACGGGCTGATTGCCGAACTCAATAAACAGATTAAGGCTCTTCAGGTAGAAAAGGCCCGGTTGCAGGAGCAACATAAATCAGGAATCGAAAAGCTGCGGAACGGCTACCAGAAAGAGATAGACGCAGCCATCCGCAGGGCGGAAACCGCCGAGCGACAGTCAGAAGAGAAAGATGCCGTCATAGACAGGCAACGGAAACAGATAGACCGCCTCGACCGGATGGCAAACCCTCAGCGTTACAGCCTCTCATCCAGAGCAGAGCTTGTCCGAATCAACGTGTCCAACTACCGGAACCCGTCGCTCCACATCTGGACACGGGTCGGAGAGGAGCTTTTTGAGGACACCAAGTTCCAGATAGACTATGATATGGCTCAAAGACATTTCAACGGGCAAATCACGGACGAAGAATTTGTCAACGCTGTCTTCGAGCCGCAGGAACAGGTAAACGGAAAGCAGGCGGAACTGCTGGGAGCAGCGTTCACTCTTGCCGCTGGTGGTCCGGCAGAGGTTCATGTCGGCACTGGTTCTGGCGGCTCATCGTCTAATCTTCCGTGGGGAGAAAGGAAGAATGACAATAATACATCAAGAAGAAGGAGATAGTTATGGGAATTTCAATCAAATTATGTTTTCGCCCTTCTGTCATCAAGGGTAAAGATGGTACACTTTATTACCAGATAATCATTAAACGGACAACGCATACTTATACATCGGGGTATCGGATTTACCCCGATGAATGGGACAAGCGACATAGTAGAATAGTTACCAATAGTAATTCGCTTATTAAAATCAAGAATCGCACCGATTGGGAGACGCAACAGATATATGCTATTATCAAAAGGCATATAGATAAAGGAACATACTTGGATTTTGGGAATATAATTTCTGAATTTGAGGAACTGAACCGTCAGCAATCATTCTCTGATTTTCTCTTATCTCAAGCGAAACGTTTGGCAGATATGGGACGTACACGAACAAGTGAGACATATATATCCGCTTTGCATAGTTTCATTAAATTCAATAATAATGAAGATATTATGCTCTATGAGATTACAGCAGAGGTAATGGAGGATTATGAACGCTATCTGAAAAACAGAAATCTTACCATGAACAGCATATCCTTTTATATGCGAACTTTGAGAACAGTGCTTAACAAAGCGGTAAAATTACACCTCATTGAATCTATTGCCCCATTCCAAAGTGTATATACTGGAATTGCTCAGACGGCAAAGAGAGCGATAGACATAGATTCCATCAAGAGAATTAAAGAGGTGGATTTAAGTCTCTATCCTCATCTTGCATATGCAAGGGATATTTTCTTATTAAGTCTCAGCTTAAGAGGTATGTCGTTCATTGATATGGCATATCTGACTTATGATAATCTTCGCAATGGGTACTTGGCCTATTATCGCAGAAAGACAGGAGGCCGTTTGGATATCCGTTGGGAGCAACAGATGCAAGCCATCATAGACAAATATCCCAAAGACTCACGGTATCTATTGCCCATACTCACGAATGATGCCGATGACAGGCAAACCTACAAGAAACTATCCAAACGTATCAATCGTCATCTAAGGAAGGTCGGCGAAATGGCTCAGTTACCGATACCTTTGACTATGTATGTGGCCCGCCACAGCTGGGCAAGTATAGCCAAACAGAAGCAGATTCCCATTAGTGTCATCAGCGATGCTCTCGGTCATGATTCCGAGAAGACCACACTTATATACCTTTCTGTGCTTGATACTTCAGCGGTAGATAACGCTAATAGTGAGATTTTAGCTGCATTGGGAGAATGGTAGTCTGTTTGATTATCTCCGACATTGTCACCGACATTCGGGGTATTGAACATCTTAAAATAGATTGAGTTCCGTTCTTTTTGAATGGGACTCGATTTGCTATATCATAATTTGAAATGAAATAAATAGGATAGAGCTTATTCTAAAACGATAATTTGGGGAATCTCTTTCTATGAGATTCACAAAAAAAGAACTCGTTCTAACAATCAGTTAGTTACAATGTTTACAACTATTTTAAATTGTACAAGTGAAGAAATAAAGGTGGATAATACCTATAAGATGAATGGGGTAAGTCGTTCAAAGCCACTGATTTCTCGGTCTAAAATGAGATAATTTGAAATAAAAGCAGTATTTTTGCATTAAAATGGGGTTCTCATAGAAAGAGATTCCCAGCAATAACATATAGAAGTAATTGATTCAGAAGTTTTGTATTGCGTAGAACTATGAGTACAAAGTTTTTCAATAATAGACTTGGCAATACGCTTTTCGATAAGTTGAAAGGTATTGCATCAGGAATGGTGACATTCGATCGCTTTTTGGCTGTCGTTGGTTTCTTTCGTTCATCGGGTTATTTCAAGTTGCGTAAAGAACTTGGCGATATATCCGAAATTAAAATCTTGGTAGGTATCAATATCGATGATATTTTCCGTAAGCACAACAAGGCCCTTTTGATGCTTGCCGATGAGGATAAAGCAAAGGAAATCTACAATAACGGTTTCAAAGAGGATATTGTGAATGCTCAATATTCTCCCGAAGTCGAAGAAGGAATCTTGCAGATGTGTGAAGACCTTGTTTCGGGACGCTTGCAGATGCGTATTCACGCTACCAGAAATCTGCACGCCAAATTCTACTTATGCTTACCACAAAACCATAGCGAGCATAGCGATGGTTGGGTAATAATGGGTTCTTCTAATATCTCCGATTCAGGTTTGGGAATTAAACAGCCGCCACAGTATGAACTCAATGTGGCAATGAAAGACTTTGACGATGTAAAGTTTTGCTCCGATGAATTTTGGGCATTATGGAACGAAGCTGTTCCATTGACAGCAAAAGATATTGAAGAGTACAAAAAGAATACATACTTGGGGTATCAGCCTACTCCATACGAACTATACATCAAAGTACTTATTGATACATTTGGCGACCAAGTGGAAGATGACTTCTCCATTCAGTTGCCCGATGGGGTCAAGGATTTGAAATATCAGAAAGATGCAGTTATTCAGGGCTATCAGATGCTAATGCAGCATAATGGTTTGTTCCTTGCTGATGTTGTGGGGTTAGGAAAGACTATGATTGCAACGATGATAGCCAAACGTTTTGTAGAGGCTAACGGCAAGAACACCAATATCCTCGTTGTATATCCCCCTGCATTGGAAGATAACTGGCGAAATACATTCAAACTTTTCGGAATATACAAGAAAGCTCAGTTCATTACTAATGGCAGTCTGTCAAAGGTTCTTGAAAGTAAAGACAATTACAAGGACAAAGAGGAATTTGATTTAATCATTGTCGATGAAGCCCATGGTTTCCGCAGCGACAGTTCTGGCAAATATGATGAGTTGCAAAAGATATGCAAATCCCCCTGCCTGAATATGGGCTTGCTGAAAAGCACTCAAAAGAAGGTAATGCTTCTTTCTGCTACACCGCTCAACAACCGCCCTGATGATTTACAGAATCAGTTACTATTGTTCCAAAATAGCCAAAACTGTACCATTGACGGAGTTCCCAACCTCAAAGGTTTCTTTGCTCCGCTTATCTATGAATATAAGAGATTGATGCGAGAGCGTGACCAGCGTGATGTTACTGCTGAGGTGGATAAAATCTATGAACAGATACGTAGTAAGGTTATTGATAAGGTAACAGTACGCCGTACACGCAATAATATTCTCAACGATCCCGATTATAAGGCAGATATTAAATCACAGGGTATCATATTCCCCAAAATTCTGCCACCGAATGAATTGGAGTATGTAATGGACTCAGATACAAGCAACCGTTTCTACGAGACGCTTAAGCAATTGACTGATGGGAAAACAGAGGAGAATCCAGAAGGCAAGGGACTGACCTATGCCCGCTATCGCGCTGTTGAGTTCTTGAAACCTGAATATCGTAGCAAGTATAAGAATGCTGTACATATTGGTCAGACATTGGCTGCCATTTACCGTGTTCATATGGTAAAGAGATTGGAGAGTAGTTTCTATGCTTTCAAAAAGTCGCTTCGAACACTTCTTCGTATTACAACTGATATGATTAAGATGTTCGATGAGGACAAGGTGATCATCGCCCCCGATTTGAAGGTGAAAGACCTGCAAGCAAAGAATATGGAACTTGATGAAATTATCGAGTATGCCATTGCAAAAGGATATGCAACTGAAGATATTCTCTTCCCAGCCAATGCTTTTAGTTCTGATTTTCTTGAAATGCTCCATCATGATCGTGAGATATTGGAGCAACTCAATGCAGATTGGGCGAAAGAGAATGATGATCCGAAGTTTGACAAGTTCCGAGAAAACCTTACTAATGTCTTTTTTGATACGACCATCAATCCATCTGGCAAATTGGTGTTGTTCTCCGAAAGTGTCGATACTTTGAATTACTTATACGATAGATTGACAAAGGAGATAGGTCGCACAGATGTATTGATGGTAACAGCAAGCAACCGCAATCGCTTGGGACAGACTATCAAAGAGAATTTCGATGCCAATTTTGACAGTAATTCAATGAAGTACAACATCATTATTACTTCTGATGTATTGGCAGAAGGTGTGAACTTGCATCGTTCCAATGTAATTGTCAATTACGATTCGCCTTGGAATGCCACACGTTTAATGCAGCGTATAGGTCGTGTAAACCGTATCGGTTCTGTTGCTGCGAATATTTATAACTATATGTTCTACCCATCGCAACAGGGCGACAGGGAAATTCAACTCTATAAAAACGCTCTTGTTAAATTACAGGGTTTTCACTCTGCATTTGGCGAAGATGCTCAAATCTACTCAAAGGAAGAGATTGTAAAGGAGTTCCAAATGTTTGACAACAATGTAAAGGACAGTATCGACAAGAAAATAGCCCTGTTGCGTGAAGTACGTGAACTCTACAACAGAGACCGTAAACTATATCATAAGATTAAGGCTTTGCCAATGAAGAGCCGAGTGATGCGTGATACGGGAAAGCATTGTGGAAAGTCAGTCATCTTTGTTTCTTCCAATGTCAAGACCGAGTTTTATCTGGCTACTCAAACTGGTATTGAAATTATTGACTTCCTAGAAGCTGTAAAGTATCTCAAAGCAAGGCCCGAAGAACAATCATCACAATTTACTAATGAGAAACAACACTACAAACATGTCAATAGCGCATTGGCTCAATATACAACCGATTATGTAGAGGCTGCAGATACATCATCTATCAATCGCACAGACCTTGACAAGACTTCACTTGAAGCTAATAAATTCCTGCGGACCATTAAGCAAATAACAACCGACTGTGAGCTGAAATCGAAATGCGATGTACTGATGGGATACATTAATGAGGGTATATATGCCCAACTTCCCCGCTATCTGAAGGCTTTATCACGAGAGTACAAAAACGACCGCTCTAAAATGAAGCAGGACGAATATAGCTTGCAAAACAAAATATCGGAATTACTTGGAGAATATCAGACAATGGACAAAGAACAACACCATGATGCCCAAGATATTTCTAATCCTCAAATCATTATATCAGAATCATTTAAGTAAATATTTTTATGACAGCTACATATACACCGGATATTTTGAGAAAACTATTCCAATCATCTTTCAATCTGACTCAGTGGTACACTTTCCTACAATATTTTTTCAATGCAACCGAATTGAAAGAAGAACCAGAAAGGATCATAGGAAGCACCTCTGATAATGGTTACTATTTGGGAAATATAGATACTACAGACAGTTATCGTATCGGTTTATTTCATTACAATATTACAAAAGGCTCTGTCGCAAACAGGCGTGTAGGGCTACGCAATCTTGTAAAGTCATTCATCAATCCGACTTGGGGTGAGTTTGATGCCGCATTGGTGGTATTTGATAGTGGCGACCATTGGCGTTTGTCATTTATTTGTGATATCAAGGGAGAAACGACATCGCCTAAACGGTATACATACGTTTTTGGTAGTGATGATTTACTATACAGAACGCCTATTGAGCGTTTCAACTTCTTAAAGAAAAAAGGTATTTCATTTGAAAATTTGAAAACTGCATTCTCTGTTGAAGCTCTTTCTGATGAGTTCTTCGACAGATATCGTGAGCAATACGCCGACTTTATCCAATATATTACAGGCAAGCGTTTTGTTAAGGTGGGTAATAAGTGGGAAGAGAAAAGACTTAGTGAACCCAATGCTGCATTGATGGAAGCATTTGACTACAACGAAAAGAAAATCCGTGATTATGTAAAAAAAATGATGGGACGAATCACCTTCCTTCATTTCTTGCAGCGCAAAGGTTGGATGTGTGGCGACCTCAACTATATGCAGAATCTATTTGAGAATTCTGCATATAAGGACGATTATCTCGATTCAGTTCTCGAACCACTGTTTTTTGGTATTTTGAATACCAAACCGTCTGAGCGTGAGTTATTGTTTGCTAATTACGATTGGGATAAATCTTTACTTACAGAATGGAAAGATATTCCATATCTCAATGGCGGATTGTTTGAACGTGATGAAGAAGATGAGCCCGAAAGCCGTTTCCCAGCCGATTACTTCAAACGCTTGTTCCAATTCTTCAGTGAATACAACTTTACCATTGACGAGAATGACCCCAACGATGCCGAAGTGGGAGTAGATCCAGAAATGTTGGGTAAAATATTTGAGAACCTACTCGAAGATAACAAGGATAAAGGTGCATTCTACACTCCCAAAGAGATTGTACGCTATATGTGCCAAGAATCGCTTATAGCCTACCTCGAAACAAATACAAGTGTAGCAAAAGATAAGATACGCCAATTTGTTCTTTCACCCGAAGAAGGTGTTGCGGATATTTCAGAGAATAAAAAGCCGAAACTTCTCGCAGCACTCGAAGAGGTGAAGATTTGTGACCCCGCCATTGGTTCAGGAGCATTTCCAATGGGTTTGCTCAATGAACTGCTGCATTGCCGTGAAGTATTGAGCGGAGAGCATTACGACCGTGCCGAAATTAAGAAAAACATTATTCAAAATAATATCTATGGTGTAGATATAGAGAAAGGTGCAGTTGATATTGCCCGCTTACGTTTTTGGCTCTCCATCGTGGTAGATGAGGAGACTCCATCACCATTGCCCAATCTCGACTATAAGATTATGCAAGGCAACTCACTAATTGAGAGTTTTATGGGTGTGGATTTAAGTAAACTCACTTACGAAAAAGAATACAAGAAAGACAATGGAGAGATTTCTCTCTTCGATGATGAAAAAAATCGCTTGCAAAAGACGGTATCGCATCTACTATCTTCGTACTACTCTTGTAGCGACCACGATAGAAAGGTGAAGTTACAACAAGAAATTTCCGATACTATCAACAAACAGTTGGAGGCACAGGCATACGACCCAACTATTCTTGCCAGACTCAAAGATATCAATCTTGCCGAGAATAACAAATTCTTTCTTTGGCACACTTGGTTTAGCGATGTTTTCAATCGTGATGATGATAAAAATGGTTTTGATATTGTAATTGGCAATCCTCCGTATATCGATTCTGAGACCATGACTTTATTAGGTCAAACAGACCTACGTGAATATATTGCCAAACATTATAAATTCATAAAAGGGAATTGGGATATATACATGGCTTTTCTTGAATGGGGATTAACTCTATCTAATGGATGCTTGTGCTATATCACTCCTGATAAATGGCTATCTAAACCATTTGGAAGTAAGTTCAGAGAACAATGTATGATCCCCCGTATGAAAACAATTCTACATACAGGGAATAAAACATTTGAAAGTGCAATGGTGGATGCCATAATAACTCTTTTTGTTCGTAATTCAGACAAAATAAGTGCATATAAATTTGATGGGAATAAAAATATAACACTTATGAATTCCGTTCCATCTAATTCAATTCCAAAACCATATTATATTGATTCTTTATTTAGTGAGAATAATTATTTAATCAGAAAAATGGAGGATAAAAGTATTATGCTTAGCACCATAGCAGAATGTGAGAATGCTTGTGCAACACACGATGCGTATGAATTATCTCCGTATATCTATAATCTCACATCAAAATATAACTCTGCAGCACAATCGAAACTTGTTAATACTGGTACTATTGATAAATTTTCTAATAGATGGGGTATAAAGGATATTACCTATTTGGGGGCAAAATATATGAATCCAGTAGTTAATAAAAATGAGTTTTGCCGTAATTTTGGGAATTCATATGTACGAAAGGCTCTATCAAAGAAGTTGATTTTCAAAGGACTTAATCTTCTTGATGGTTTTATTGATTTAGAAGGTGAATATATCCCCGGTAAATCTACTTTAGTAATTTGTTCAGACAATACAGATAATTTAAAATTTTTGTGTGGAGTCTTAAATTCTAACTTGGCAATTTTCTACATAAAATCAAAATATGCTTCAAGTAGCTATTGTGGTGGTATAACCTTTTCTAAAGATATGATAAACAATTTTCCATTATCTTCAAATCCAGACTTTAAAGATGAGGTAGTTTCAATTGTTGATAAAATATTGGATTTAGGGTATTCTATAGATTTGAATAAACAATTAAACAAAATAATATATTCAAACTATAACTTGTCGTCTACAGAGATAAAAATCATTGAACAAAGTATCTAACTTTAGTAGCCTGCGGATTTGCAGGCTACAATAAATTCTCTCATATAAAATTATTGTTGAGTTTCTATAGCTTTTCGTAGCTCATCGCATACCTTCTTAAACATAGTATTGTCAAAAGGAGTTTTCACTATTTCCTTAGACATAAAGATATAAAATGGAAAATATTTATGTAAAACTTCTTTCATTATTTGTTCTATTTTTTGAGGCCTTTTATTTCGTGAAATATATTTGTAATATTGTTCAAGTATTTTTTTTAATCTGACATCCCGCAACTGAAAATAATTTGCGAATGCTATTAAAGTATCTAACTCTATTAGTATTAAAGGATATACTTTGATTTTGATATTGTTGTTTTTTAATTGTTGTTGAAATTCCTCATTTAATATATAATTCAATCCTGGAGCGCATAATGAACTATCATCGATCACTAGTATTGGATATATTCTAGGATTATTTGGTATACTAGAATCCCATTTAAATGTATTTCTTTCAATTTGTTTGATGTTGTATATCAGCTGACTAACCCCTTTGTTGGTTATCAGCTTTTTATGTAATTCGCTTTCTAGTAAATCATATTGTTTACTACTAATAACTTTATCGGGTATTTTAATATCTTTATTTTCGAATAACATGATATTATTACCATCACGACAATAGAAATCTGGTTCATGACCTACATCTATTATTAGTTTACAATCTTTATCGGATAATTTCAAACCATTATGTCTGTAAAGAGCATTTCTGGTATAATATTCAAACAGTGTTTGCTCTGAAAATTCTGTTGTAAAAATACTAAGTAGGCCTTGCCCTTTTAAATAAGTAGAAGTTCCAACAAAAGATTCGTTAATAGCCTTAAACTCAAAATAAATACTTTTGTATATATGATTTATGCAAAATAAAGGGCTTATTGGCAAATAAGTTCCATCATTCAATTCAATAAGAGGATGCGATTTGAAATAAGTATAATCCATATTATTCTCTAAAGAAACAATAGTGTCTTCTTTAAAAGAATGTACTCGCAAAAATTTTTCGCCATCTCGTTGATTATTTAATATGATACGAGGAAAATTCCCATGCTTGTTTTGTAAAGGGAATAATATGAGTTGTATGGCATCATATAGATAGTGTTGCCAACTTTTTGCTCCATTATTTTCTAAAAATATAGAAAGGTGTTCTCTAAGTTTTGAATGTTCACAGTATCTAAAGAAGTGATAACCTTTAATAATCTGTAGCATTGCTATATATTCGGCTTTTAAGTTGGAACTATCAAAGTCATTTAATGTAGTGCATAAAATGGATTTAGCTAAACATAAGTTTGTTATCGCTCCTTTTGAGTCATACTCTAACGGAGCTTCCCAATGACCAATTAATTTGTTAATCAATAAAATTGCTTTGAACAAATATTGCTCTTGTAATACCTGCGGGGTATTTGACACAAAATCACCTATATTAATTGCAAAGGTCTGTCTTAGTAATTCTAATGCTGCAGTTTGCGATGTAATTATATATTTTCTAGGAATTATACTTGTAGTATCCTTATTGTCTTCTTGTATACGTTCATTTAGAAGATGATAACATTCATTTGCAAAGTTGAAGTTTTCTGCACAAAAAAACTCAGCACAATAGTCTTTAAAATCGCTGAACAGATCATCTGAATATATCAGTCGAATTGCAACACAAATAAGATTATGCCGATCAATATTTTTCAAATAATCAAATATTGCGAGTGGCTTATCGGCAAAAATCATTTCATAATCTATATATATTTTAGTTTCCATATAATTGTATTAAAAATATTAAAGCAAAATCACCATAATTATCTTATCTGTAATAAAATGTTAAGTATAAAATATTCCTATCACTGATTATTGCCGATACTGCTTTATGGCCCAAAGAATCTAAACTATGCAATCTATTCCGCTTCTTGTAGGCTACTAACTTACGGTAGAAAATTGCTTTTAAGCTCTCTGTATTTAATCAGTGTTTATTATTTGAGTACTCAAAGATAGAGATTTACCTACAGATAATGAAAGGTCAGAGAATTTATAATTAACTTTGTAACCATAATATTAGTCCTCCAATATTTAATTTATAAGTAGATTATGTCATTCAAGGCTAAAGTTTCTATAGATGCAAATGGTGTGAAAGAAGAACGTTCCGTACTATTTATACTGACTCTTCTACTTGGCCGAACTAAAAATAATATTGATATAGGGACCACTCAATCTAATATTGACGGATATATTGAGTTGCTTGATTCATCAAATAGAATCAGTGGTAAAATGACCGTTCAAGTAAAAACTGTATCTAAAAGAGATGAAGGACTTAATAAGTACCCTTGTCCTACTTCTTTATTTGCATATGCTGAAACAACAACTGATAATGTATTCCTTTTAGCAGTAGACCATTCTCAGGATAAAGTCTTATATAAACATATTTCGCCAAAACTTTTGAAAGAAAATCGTGACAAAGAACAACAAGAGACTATTACGTTGCATTTCAGCCCAAACGAGGAACTGCGTAAAGATAATATTGAGACTGTATTAAAAGATTGGTTAAGTGTATGCAGTAGCCGTGTATATTGTTTAACTCATGGTGAAGCCATTTTAGAGGAGAATGGCGAACTAAAATCATATCTCCTAGATATGCCTAAAATGGCAACAGATTTAAGACCCCATGATATTCAGGAGATCCAAAACTTTATAGATACATATAACAAATTATTGGAATCTGATTTCAAATACATTAAAAGCGTTCTTTTCCCTAATGTATGGAAACGTGGAATTGCAGTATATACATATTCAGATAGTTCATTAGAATATTCTCTATACAATGTAAATGTAGGAGAACTTGTCGCGCCAATAGTTCAAATGCCTAAGTGTTCAATTTTTGAGATTAAACACGAGCATGACTATGCCTCATTCTCCTGTACCGAAAATAAACTTAAAGAAAATCCTAATTTATATTCTATTTCTATCATTAAGAAGCATGTAGAGGACTTTATCAAAAAGCGGAAAATTATTCCACTATATGAGAGTTTTTTAGTAGAATATATTCATGAGTTTATTGAAGCAAATTGGAGACATCTACATTTAAAAAAGTATTCTGAATTAAATGTGTGCTCGTTGATTCAACACTTTCAATCAAAATACCCATACATTGACAAAATGCCAGTACACATAGTGTCTGGAGGGAAATCTTTATATGTAAATACTGTATATGATGCTATTAAGCTTTTATCCAAGATGGAGTACACGACCATACCATATCCATATCCTGCTAAAGGTTCTTATGGAAATACTGGAATGGTATATGATTTTTATTCTCCAACAACAGTGTTGGAGAAATCTCGAATAGTAATTATAAATACAATACGGGCATATCAGAATTTTATACAGTCAGAGTTCCCTTCATTAGCAAATGACCTTGATGCTTTTTATGGTGGAAATCTTATTTCTGTCTTGGTAGACTATTCTGATCCAGGACATAAATTTATATTTCACATTCATTATTTTAGAAGCATAATACCATCTAATGAAAAGGTTGTTATAATTGAAGATATAAGTGATTCGAAAATGTTGAAAGAAAATAATTTATCTTCTGCACGGGATCTGTTTAGGAAAGAACCTGTAATATTCAATGGTCAAAAATTTTCTTGTTTCAGAGGAGGAGGGCTCAATGATATGACAATATTATTCGGAAAATATAATTGTTTAACCTATTTTTATGAGTTATTAGAAACTCATTTTAACGATTATTTTAGCCGATATGGCTGTATGTAATTACAAGAAAGACAAAAGTTCCACTCAAGATAGTATATAATTAGAAAAAATATTATCTTTGTATTTAAGATAAAGCGTTCTTGTTCAATAATGCAGAATAAGACAGATAAGGGAACTTTGCTCGTTTCTAAATCGTTACCTGTCAAGATTCTCAATTTCATAAATTGCTTGTTTTCAGAGAGGAATAGAAATTGTTATGCCTAAAGCAATGGAAGGTTATGTGTTTTCTGATTCCGGCTTGGGCAATCCACTGTTTCAAAGGATGATGAGTCATGGATCGGGTTAAGCCTTTGAAGACTTTTCCGGTGCCCCATTCGCCACACAACTCCAGTGCTTCCTGACTGATAGGGAGGGTGGCCTCGGTTTCTGTCTTTTCGGTGCAGATACGGATGTAATAGCCTTGATCCGGACCGACTTCAAAGTCACGCCAATCCAGCTTCAGAATATCACTGATACGGAGGCCGGTCATGCAAGCGAATAGGGAGG